>Ga0302215_10003268_pt1 | contig 10954 bp, 13 predicted proteins | sample II_Fen_N3_1_FD_194580 | JGI IMG/M metagenome (GOLD analysis project Ga0302215, IMG submission 194580) | Peat permafrost microbial communities from Stordalen Mire near Abisko, Sweden - II_Fen_N3_1 | ecosystem: Environmental > Terrestrial > Soil > Wetlands > Permafrost | place: Sweden: Abisko... | reverse complement strand
AGCAGCCACCGATGTCACTGTGCCACTTCCGCCCGTTGTAGCACTTAATACACCAGTTCCGTCTATTGATAGTCCGGAACCAACTTTAATACCACCTAATACAGAAGTAGAGGCAATAGGTAATGTATATGTCTGAGTTGCAGCGTTTATAGTAAAATTAGGATAAGTACCCGTTACAGAAGTAATGTTTGTGCCAGCGTTAATTACAACCACTCTATCTGGTAAGGTGTTTGTAACGATAGGGTTAACCGGGTCTGTGGAATTAACTGATATACCGGACCCAGCTATTATAGAGGCCACTACACCTGTCGATATTGGTCTCTGTGTATCTACCCAAGAGCTAGTTGTCGAATCCCACGTCCAAACAGAATCAGTTGACCCTACTATTGCAAAATACCCATCAGCTCCAACTGGATAGGCTGTTTGAAGAGCGAGAGGAGTAGCAAACCATCCAAGATTCAGAGGGTCGCCTATTTTATTAGATAAATATGCCATATAATTTTAATTACCAAGTTATTATTTCTGTCCGTTTCTAAGTATTTGTGTCCATATATATATAATTAGAATCACAAATAATATCTCCTTTGGTCCCTGAATCAGTAGATGATAACGGGGTGATTATGAAAATCACTCATATTTTTTATTATTATTTTTTTTAAATTTTATTTTTTATTAAACCATGCTTTTGAGCTTCCATTAACATCTTTGGTAGTTTTTCAATAACAATATTAGTCTCATCAACATTTTTTTTATTTACTTTTATAAGCTGGGCCAGACTTATTCCCAATTCTTCTACTAATAAATCAATTTTTTTAACGTTATCATTACTTACTGAAGTAACTCTATCAACAACCTTATCCAACATAGAAGTTTCATCTTTAACTGTATTCAAAGCCGCTAACGCAAAAACGACATCACCTTCGTATGATGTCTTTTGAGCAACAAGGACTTCAATCATTTGTTTTAGCCAATTTATTTCCCCTTCTAAAGTATTTTTTTGAGATTGAAGAGAAGATACGTCCTTATTAATAAATAATTTTTGTTCCAATTCTTTTGTTTTTAATTCTTTAATTCTTCCTTTTATCTCAGTCATCCTGACCTCAATGTCAGTATTTGAAGTTGTTAATTCGTTATTTATTTTTTCAAGACTTTCTTTTTCTGTTTTTAAAATAGAAACTTCTAAAAGAATAGAATCTCTTTGTTCAGCCCAGGTTATTAAATTTTTTTCCTGTTCTTGAGTTAATCCTTCTGGGTTCATATTTTTAAAATTTATTTAATATCTAAAACTATAATCAATAGCTCCATTAAACGTTCCTCCAGTTACTTCTAAAATGAAATCTTCTCCTGGACGACACTCAAATCTTGGCACTCCATCCATCCCTGGTTCATCTTGTTCGGTAATACCTTGTCCAGCATCTAACGTAAAAGAGGCCACTATTCTGGCTCCACATCTAATAATTAAGTTTCCAGCGGCAGATAAATCTCCAATAAGTTCATGGATATAAATATAAGCCTCTGGTTGTTCAGCAACAATAATAGTTGTTCCTACGGGAGCAGTTACTGCGGCTGATATTTTTTTTGAATGGGCATCTTGTAACATATTTTTTAATTTTATTAATTAGTTACTCTTTCTATCTAAGCCCTCGAATAACCAAGGGCTTAGTAGACAGATTAACTTAAACAGTAGTCCCGTCACCAGCAGACCACATCCAACCACGAAGGTCAGAAGCACCCATAACTGCTAAAGAGTTAAAGTTTAAAACCAAGTCCTGGTTACCTAGCAAGTCAATGACTGCCGGTTCAGCACGAGTTGGAAGAGCTTCGATATACTTGAAACCAAAATCTTCGGTCATCATTTTGGAGTCAAACATACCCCACATTAAACCGTCCATTGCTAAATTCTGATAAGGAGATAGTTCGACTATCTTAAATGTATCAGTAGCTGGAGCATTGTTAAATAAATTAGTTTGTTGTGGAGCTAAACCTTTGTCAATTGTACCTTTGATAGTTTTGGCAAACTGAGCAGCAGTAGAACCTTTTCTAACAACTAAAGTATCTAAATCTGAAATTAATGGATTGCCACGACCGTCTTTCTTTAAAGAATGCAATCTACGAGCAGCAAGTAATGCTGAATAAGTAAATTGAGGAGAGTTTGTAGCACCATCAACAATAACATTAGACCAAGCAGTACCGCCATCTTCACGAGGATGGACTTGAGTCCAATACTCTACAGAATCAGCTCCCATAGTAGAAACTGGAGTAGGAGTCCCTACAGCATTAATTGGAGTCCAAGTGAAAGATGTATTAAATCCTTGAGCTAATAAAGTTTGAGCTAAATAATTTTTAGCATGCTCAATAGCATTTTTACCTTCAACAACTTTAGATTTAACAGAACCTTTAATTTTAGCGGCAGCTGATTCAAATAAAAAGAAATTAGTTTGAAAAGTCAAACGTACTTTTTTTGTAAAGTGCATTTGAATATAATTCTTTGAATAACCTTGAATTGGTGCATCTGATGCACCAATGCCACCGTCTGGAATAATTTCCGCCATACCAAGCCCAGTCACACCAACATCAGTATAAATTCTTTCATTATTATCTACTTTATACATGAAATCTAAATATTCGCTTCTTACAGTTGGAGATACTTTTGGAGCAACGTGTTTTAGCACATTGTTTACTATAACTGCATAATCATTAATTGTTCCTACCATATGTTTATCTTTTTAAATTAATTAAACAATTATAAATCTTCCGATAATAAGTTTATCGGCAGCTGCTCCATACGGTTCGACTTGACGTACGACACCAACCGCACTAGTAACACCAGTGTTATTGACGATTGAAGAACTTGCACCAAGAATCATGTCCTGACCATTATGAGCAGCATTAGAGTTATTGGTAGTTGGGAAGATAAAAGTATCTTCATCAGATGGAACGATATAAGAAACACGAGTCAAAGCATCAGCGGCTGCAATTGTTTGATTGCAAACACCTAAGATAGTTGCTCTAGTAGAACTGCTAGTAGCAGGTACAGCTAACCCAGCTGTTAAATCTAAGATTTCTCCTAAAGTTAAAACAGTAGCGGAAGCTTTATTATCTTCTCTTAATTGACGTGTATTCTTAATGGTTGCTTGTTTAATTACACCCATAGAATTAATTTTTAAAATTTATTAATTAATCCGATAAAAGTTCAATCGCTTTAGCTTCCGACATTCCAGTTGCAGTAATTTCATCAATTGATTTACGCATTTCTGGTGAATAATCAGTTTTAGCAATACTTCCTCCAGGGAATTGCATTGCGTTAACCTTTTCCTGAACATTCGCTCCTTTGAGTACTCTCTCTTGAATAGTTTCTGAGGGTTTAAACATGTTTTCACGAGCAAGCTCTAAGACTGTCATCAATTCTTTACCACTTTTGTTTTGCCAATTATAGTTAGATTCAACGAAATCAAAAAATACTTCACGAGTGTCTACATCTCCTAGCTCAGAATGTCTTTCAACAAATTTATCTAAGGTAGTTTTCACGTCTGTGGCTAAACGGTCTTTTTGGACTATTTCTTCAATATCCTCCTTAGTCGCTCCGCCAAGTTGCTTTAAACGTTCTTTGTCAGCTGTTAAAGTTTCATCTTCTTCTATCGGTTCGATGACTTCTTCTCCATTTTTTTGATTTAATGGATTAACAAATCTATCGGTTCCATTAAGGTTTTTTATTTGGCTTTTAGCCGCCTTAATTTCTTCTGTTATTAATTGACGTTGGTCCTCTGTTTTAGCAAGTTTTCTTCGTTTTACTAAATCGAGAAGTTCGATTCTCTTTTCGTATGATTCATCGGATTCAAACTTACCCTTATTTGGAACACGGAATTCATATTCCTCAGACTTCTTTTCATCAATTTGAGGTTTGCTGGTATCCTCTGGATTAGGAGTGTCAATATTTTTATCTTTGACATCCTCCACCTTGACTTCCTCTTCAGGAGTAAGCACTTTTCCAGCTTTTACAGAATTTATTGTTTCTTCGAGCTCTTTGTCGAGTTCGGTTTCGTCAATAACTTCTTCTTTTATTTCGTTTGTATTATTATCCATATGATTATCCGCTCGTATCGTGAACGGCGACGATGGTTAATTTAATTATATCATTTTTTAGAGATAAAGGCAAATCATCTATCAGAATATTTTACAAATTTTGTGATTCGTTCTAATTTTTGTTTTAATGTGTCAAGGTTTACAGACCCCTCACCTAAAAAAGAGATAGCATGCTTTTGAAAATCTCCATCAATTGAGTCATTGAAATCTCCTACTGATACAGAATATTTAATCGGAATAATTACTAAGTAAACTTCTTTATCAAGTTGTTTATAGAACAAGATATTATCTTCTGGTTTAAAAACTTTATTAAACACCGTTAATAAGTCTGGTCTATCTACTGGCCTTCCACAGGTTCCTTCAAAACCAGAAGGAATAACGTTTTTATAAAAATAATCAGCTACTGGAACTTCTTTACCGGAAGTATTTTTAATAACTAATTTATCACTAGAATTATTAATAGTCCTAGTTACTAATTTTTTTGCAACAATCGTCCCCGCAGTTTCCTCTTTTACTTCCCCGTTAACTTCCTCTTTTACTTCCCCGTTAACTTCTTCTTTTGTTTCTCCTTTAACTTCTTCTTTTGTTTCCTTTTTGTTTGTATTTTCCATATAATTTCCTGGCCGTATCGTGGCCGGTGACGATGGTTAATTTATTAGCTTTTTTTATTTAATTTCAAATTTTTAAAACTTGAATAAAATTTTTCTAAAAACTTTTCTTGTTCTGGTTTTATCTCAGACATCATCTCTTTAATATATTCATTAGTTAAAACCAATGACGGTACATCCATGTTAACTTTTGCAATATTATAAACTTGTTCAATCAAAGCAAATTCAAGTGGATAGGGATGAGTGTAATTTATGTTTATCTTTTCCCCTTTTTTCATGTCTTTATCAAGAACACAAGCAATTTGTCTGCCAACCTCGACTACATTTATTTTATCTGTTTCTACAAAAGTAGCTTCAAGTGTATTAGAATTAACACCTCCAATAATCATTGATGAAAGTTCAACAGCACTAATTTCAAACTCATCACCAGATTTAGAAATAAATTTAAGTAATTTTTTTTCTATAGCCTCTTTGGAGTATCCAATTTGAACTGTATAATTTTCTTTTTTTATTTGGCTTGATTTCATATTATTCCTGTTTATGTAAAGACCCTAATCTTATAGCTTCTAAATGGTCAACCATCATTCTAAGCATTGTCCCTTGAACTTCCAAGGTAATAGCATTTACAATAGTTTGCCATTCGGTGTTAGCAATAATAGGAACTTGCTCCATGCAGTCCTTCATCAATTCGATGATTATGGGAGCGTGTTCACTTGTAGCTAAGGCTATTTTCTTTTGGATTAATGTTTGATTTTCTTCCATAAAATTATTTCTTTTTACTAGGATGATAATTTACTTGTCCCGGTGCGGCTTGAGCTTTTCTAGCTAAATTACCAATAACACCACCTGGTACTCCTTGGGCTTTAAGTTGTGCTGCCCGTCCTCCATGACCCAAAACATTTGACTTATCTTCGAAACTACCAGTTTTTTTAATTGTACTCATAATTTTTTATGTTAATTAATTAAGCACCTGGAAAATATCCTCCAGTAGCAGCTCTACCAACTGAAGCATCAATCGCTGATGTCATAGAAGCTTGAGGACGAGCTACTTCATTGGCGTTTTGTGGTTGTAACGGATTAGTTCCATCGCTGGTCATATTTTGACCAGTTTCAGAAGTGCTTGGAGGCGTTCCTCCATTCCCACTAGCCATAGATTGCATGGCGGTATTTTGAGCGTCTGCTTTCATTTTTTCCTGCTGCATCTTTTGTTGCATTACAGATGGTTTCTTGCCAATAATTGAATCATAATCTGACTTAGAAATATAATCATAAATATCTCCATTTTGAATATTGAGTAATTGTTCAAGAGCCATTAACTGAGAGGCTGAAGCTTCAGGGTCGTTATTACGCATAGAATAGATTAAAGTAATCTGATTAGTAATAACCGGAAACAAAGCCATAAAAGTTTGTTTCTTGATTTCTAAAGATGGAAGTAACATTGAATCTGGGTCAATAATAAATTCTATATAATCAGAAATATGACCAGAATTTTTCATTTCATCAAACAGTCCTTTGGAAGAAATTTGACGAGTAGGTACATTTTCCATAATATCTCCTTCTTGGTTAAAATCAAAATTTAATCTTAAGTTTTTAGAAGCTGCGGCGACCATACCAACTGGAACACCATTATCATCTAAAACTTCTTGGGATTCCACAAAGTAATCAGGATTTTGTTTAGCAAATTCAGATAATTGGTCTTCAGAATCAATCATAAAAATTTTATCAACTGAATATATTTGTCTCATCCAAGTATTAGCAATGTGAGCATCAGTTTCAAGTCCCATTACCATGGAATTTTTAGGAGGAGTAAGACGATTATAAGCGGCTTCTTTCATAATCACAGTGGACCCTAAAGTACTCTCAGTATTAGCTCCTGCTACGATATTATTGATACCAGTATTATCTTCAATATTTTGTTTTTGTAAATTAGCAAAACTTATCCCAGCGTCAACATTTCCTGACGTTTTAATTACATCAATATCAGTTCCTGGATGTTTTGGATTAACAATATTAGGCCCACGTTTATAAGTAGCCGTCCCGTTTTGAACTTGAGCACCAAAAAGCAACGGAAATATTTCCGCTTCTACCTGTTGAGCATTTAAAGAATTAATATAAGTATAAATTGCAGTATTACCACGCATCATTTCATATAAACCAACTCCGTGGGGGTCATTCATATCACGAATAAAACATCGAGCGACAACTACTGAACCATGTGAACCATCATTTGGAAGTTCCCCATCATAAATAACCATTTTGCCACAGACTACCACATATTTATTTGTTAAAACGTTCTCATAGTAACCAATTGTGACACTAGTATGGGCTTTTTCGGAATTTTCATCAGTAGCTTCTTTAGTCACTGAACAATAATCTAATTTCTTTTTATTTTTCTTGGATTCTGGATACATTTCATAAAATAAATCCTTTTGCATGTCTTTTTCATAGTATACTTCTGTTTGGCTCCAAACGTCTCCATTATTAAACCCAATCCCTAACCAAGTTCTTTCTGGGTCAAGTGGTTCTCGGTAAATATCATCAAATAAAATTTTATCAACTCCATTTCTCTTAGTTTGGACTCGTCTTGGATAAACACGCCAAGCAGCCCACCCGTAAGTAAATAAATTCTGGTAAGTAATCATTAAAGTATTACTTCCATTAGCTCCGGTCATTGACCAGTTACGCTTCCAGAGTTCATACATAGCTTTTCCGTATACTTTATCATCGGCTATAACAGTGGCGTCTGGTAGTTTACCTGCCAATACTGAAGTGGCAATCATAATCTTTGAAAAAGCGATTGGTTCCTGTGACACCGGAACCCCGGACCTGTTTTGGTCACGGTCAGTAAGTTTTTGAGGGTAAACATTAATATCGTAAGCTCCATTAGCCATCTTATTATAAAACACCATAGACCCCCAACCACTTTTTTCATATAGTTTTTGACCATATGAAACATTAGTGTTCATTAAGTTCTGCTTTATTTCAGAAATAAGAGTATCGAATCTTTCTCGATACTGACTTTTCTTCATTTCATTCTTTTTATTTTCAATAAAATCGATAGTACTTTTGTCCCCTTTCAATTTTGGATTATCCATATCAAAAATTTAATTTTATATCTCTATTATACCATTTTGTAAATTATTAAACAAGTAATTGTCAAATAAAAATAATTTAATGAATCATTTGTCCAGTTTCTTCACCAAACATCATTTTTAAATGGCTAACTCCTTCTCCGGCAGTAGAATCTCCTAGATAAACACCCTCTTCTTGTAAAATTGCGTAGCCAATTGAAGCGGCCATCACGCAATCATCGTGTTTTTTATCCATTGCTTCTGGTCGACCCTTAATATTTCTAACGAAAGTAAACATTTCTTCTAAAATCTGAGCTGGAAATCCTTTATCTTTTCTAAACATCACTGCCTTTAAAGCCGCGAGTGCAAACGGACGAGTGGCCGATGTGGTTTTCCAACCAAAAAATTTTGTTACCTTCTGAGAAATATCATCAAATACCTTTCGGTAATATAAATTAATATAACCCATTTTTTCTAAAGCATCGTTCACCCAAAGCCCATCTTTATTAACTTCAATTCCAAGCAGAGCAAAATTATAAAACTTTCCTAATTTATAGGCCTCGGTAGCTAGTTCATCGGGAGCAACGTGAGAGATATAAACAGCATCGCACTCTTCTGTTTTTTGATTAATTACATAAAGAACCTGGGCATCCCCCCAAGCTAATCCTTCGGCGGTATCACCGCCGATTATATATCTAATACCTACTTCCGGTTCTTTAAATATCTCAAGTGACCCAGAGGACACTTCATTAAATATCACCTTACCATTTTCATCATAACCTAGTTCACCTCTCATCCCTTTTTCCGCTACTTGTAATAGAGCAGCAACTTTAGCGGTTGAAAAATAAGTCTGTCCAGTTGATAAAAAGGCTTCTTCTTGAGTAGTAGGATATTCCTGCATTAAAGATTTAATCGCATCCGGACTATTTTTACCACCAAACTGCAACCACTTCATATAATAATAAGTAATCTCTTTATCAGTTAATTCATGTTCGATTTGATATGAAGCCCAATCAATTTCACAAATATCCATTTCTGACACTGGTACACATTCGTAAATCTTTTTCATTTCCATATCATCGTACTGCCAGTTATAGAAATGTGGGAGAAATTGCACCTGAGAAATATTAGCCGTTATTTTATCTCGAGTTAACCAGTTTTGTTGAAAAATTTCATAGAATCTTCCGGCCATCCCCTCCGCCGTTGATTCAATAAAAATAAACCCATCAAATGGAACCGTCGGAAAAGTTCCTCGTTCTACTTCTTCAGCTCTCTTTGGAAAGGCTACGCATAGTTTAGCAAACTCAGAAATATGGACATAATGATAAGTCCCCGAACGTCCTGAAGTTGATACTGCTAAACTAGAAGTGGAACCTTTATCTGGCCCATAATCAATTACTATCTGAATCTTTCTAGCGGAGCGATGATTAATATTAAAAAAAGCATCTTTTACATCGTCGGCCATATTACGAATTGCAAATTCAATTTTCTTATCGAAAATTTCAGCTGCGTCTTGAACTTTATGGGCAATAATAATTCCTTCTCTATTTGGATTAAAAAGAATCGAATCCAAAATTAAAATATCAATAAAGGTTGTAAATCCAAGTTGTCGTGATTTTAAAATAACATGCCGGTGATAAGGATGTTCAATGTTAATATAGTTATCGTAAAAATTAGCCTGAGCCCGATTCATTTTGAAAACCTGCTTATCTCCGTCTTTACTAATAATCCAATATAGATTGGATAGTCTCCATTTCTGGTCCTTAATTAAATTAGGATTAGCAGTTAACTCTTCGACAATTCGGTCGTTATGGGCTTGTTGATTATCCATTTTATTATTTTATTTTTTTAAATCCAGTCTCAGCTAACCTAAGTAAATATGCCTCCCGTTCTTCAAAGAATTTCTTCTGAGCTCGCACCTGTCCTAATTGTTGAAAAATTACAAACAAAGAAGTTGGCTCACTAACAGTCTCTATTATTTCAAACCTTTCCTCTTTTGAAATTTCTTCGAACCTTTTATAAAATTGATTAATATTCATATTTAAAAATCTAATTCTTTTTCTTCTTCCAAAATACCTTCAACTACCGTAGGTTTTTCAATCGGTATATTTTCTCTATCTGGATAAACTGTTTGATTTTCAATCTGCTGCAAAATAACTGTCCGCAGTTTATTAACCGGTTGGTTGCTTCCGCCTTCTTTAGGTATTATATTAAACTTACTCCAAGCGTTACCAATTGCATTTAAGGCTCCGATTAAATCTTTATTAGAAAAATCTTTAAAACTTCTCGCTTTAAATTCGCTCATAGCAGCTAAAGCTAAATTATTAGAATCAATCGCTAATTGAGTCATCGCATTATTAAATCCCGGTTTACTCTCAATATGAGATACAATTGAATTAGATACGTTCGCTGAATAACCTACGTCTAAAGCGATTTCTTTTTTAGTTGTTCCTTGAGCTCCAAAAATTCTTCTGGCATAAGCCGTCTGTTTAAGAGTGCTCCCATTTTTTTTTGTAAACATATACAACAAGTATAACACATCTTAGGTGCTATATCAAGGCTCGGGACATAAGGGACATAAGAGGGACATAAGAAAATGGTTATGTCCCGATTTTTTTATCAATTATTAGCAAAGAAACGGAGTTTCGGGACATAAGGGCATAAGAATCGGAAAAACCTCTCTCGTATATATACATATATTTATTTTATTTATTCCATAATCTATTTTATTAAATTCTTATGTCCTTATGTCCCTAAAGTATAAAATAATAAAAAAACCTAATGTTTTTAAACTTAATTGACGGGGCATAACTATTGTGTTATGTCCCTTTATGTCCCAATATTTTATTGATATTGTCAAATAATTTCTTATACCACCCTTTTTGTACCATATTCGTCAATTGGTGTAATTGGTACCCCCTCCTGGTGCCCCCCTGTAGTACAATTATAAAATTAGTCTGATTAATATATTAATTTTTGTTATATCAGAAAACATAAATAGATTTTGTCACACACCGGATTAATAAAACATAACCATATTTTGTCACACACTGGATTAATAAAACATAACCATATTTTGTCACACACTGGATTAATAAAACATAACCATATTTTGTCACACACTGGATATGGTAGGGATGTTTTTTAATATCGGAAAATATTTATAGGCAAAGGGGTACTGGGGGCGGGGGG
>Ga0302215_10003266_pt1 | contig 10957 bp, 8 predicted proteins | sample II_Fen_N3_1_FD_194580 | JGI IMG/M metagenome (GOLD analysis project Ga0302215, IMG submission 194580) | Peat permafrost microbial communities from Stordalen Mire near Abisko, Sweden - II_Fen_N3_1 | ecosystem: Environmental > Terrestrial > Soil > Wetlands > Permafrost | place: Sweden: Abisko... | reverse complement strand
ATCGAAGTATAACTTATTCTCTTCATAAAATTTTATGATTTCGGAAGAGTCGTTTAAGTTTATGTCGTATGACTTTTCTAGTACACTTTTCATCTTACTTCTTCTTTCTCGAAGATTATTTTGTTAATAGTAGTTTTGATTTTTCTAAATCTTTTCTCAATTGCCTTGTCTATATTTAAGTCAGAGCTATCATAAACTCTATGTGCGTTTTTCACGATTCTAATTGTAATTTCAGTTGAGAAAGATGGTGAAATCGCATAGTCAAATTATCTTATGGTTGATTGATGTGATTGAATCACTTTCCAATTATTATCAAACTTTTCAAAGACAAATGACCAATAAAATTTCACATTAAATGAATTACCATTATTTACATCAATCTTAGTATCTCCGTAAGCTGTTAATAACACAATATTATCAGAAACCACAGTTATCTTCTGTTTTTGAATCGTAATGCTTTGCTTAGTAACTCCAAGCGATTTAATCTTAATACTGTTGATTAATGAGTCGTATTGTGAAAAATATGAGCCATTTGTAATAAATCCAGCATTATATCTATCATCAACACCTTTAGTTAATTTGTCATACTCTAAGTTGTCTGCATATTTAATCATTATGTGAAAGATAGAATCTACTTGTTTCTCTATCTTTAATTTTTGTTGATTTTGTCCAGTTGCATTATTTATGAATCCTAACAGGAAGACACAAATCAACGAACTAATAAATACTTTTTTCTTTGTCATTTTGTATTTTTAATTTGTTGGTTAATAATTATTTATGATTTTTTGCACTGTCTTTCTTTTTTTTACAATAACTGTTAACGACTGAGGTTTTGGGCTTTTGGCATCCAGAAAGCTATAGAGGATGCGGGAGCAAAGCCTATAAATGAACGTAAGCCTGCCAATGAACATAATATGTGTTAGGGGTAACTGTTGTTGTATTTGACAATATAATTTAAACTGTCTAGTTGTTTTTCGGTTAAGTCAATCCGCTTATAAAAATATTTTGAGTCTAACGGAGTATCATGGCTTAAAGATTCTATCGTCTTTCTCTTGTAAAAAACAATAGAAAGTCCTCCATATTCTCTAGCAAAACCTTTCCAAGTAGTCTGAAATGCACCTGGTTTAGCTGTGTCGGAAGGTAAGAAGGCATTTTCATTGTTCAGATAATCAATCACATATTTGTACTCAATCACATTATTCTTTCCAACGTCAAACACATTGTATGCTATATTGTAAGTATAGGAAAAGTCTTTATACGGATGAACATAAAAATATAATGAATCATTCGAATTGTTGATTACTTTCAAATCATTATAATATCTGTCACCACATGATGATAGAAGTATGATAATTATCAAATTGATAAGATTAGTATTATATTTCTTCATAATATTTTTTTTTCGAAAGATTCTGTGTCTGTTAGTTGATTACATTTTAGACTGTAACGAAAAATGAGTTCTCGGTCTTTTTATGCAAAGTCAAGTTATTATGCGATTTCGATTAATTGTTTTGGTGTCAAATCTTATTTTTTTACAGCTGCGCCTAACGCCCTAGGCTATTTGCATTTGGCGGATTGTGAGAGCTTTCACTTTCGCCCTGCGACAAAATGGATGCGGGAGCAAAGCATATAAGTGAAATTCAGCCTGCAAATGAAAATAATGTGTGTTGAACTTGAGTAAAAGCCGCTTTTCTACTGTTTTCTTGAATAATAAGTTGCTGTTTAACCCGTTTTTCCGGGTGTTTTCTGAACTAACGATTACTAAAAATAGTTTTGTTATATTCCTTCCTTTCTTTTCTCCCGAAAGCGGACTGCAAAAATAGACCGCTTTTCCCATAGTCCCGATAGCTATCGGGATTTTTTTCTTAACGCTTATTGATTGAAGCTCCTGCAAGCGGGAACTAAGTTCAACCTGCCTTTCACGCTGGGTCTTTCAGACCACAGGAAGCCTAAGTATTATCGGTTTTGCATTTTTTTTAGTCCTTAGTTTTTTTATTTTTTTTTGTTTTGTCATAATGTGGACGTAAAAACTAAACCTTTACTTACTCAATGGTTTTCAAATTCTTTAAAAAGAAAACATAGATTGATAGAATTATTATTCTTTACTTGTTTTTTTTGTTTTGTTGAATTTTATTGTGAAATTCCATTAATAGCGGCATACAAGCTCTAATACATAAATAGCTAATCATTGCGGCATCAGATTTATATTCATCTGTTTTTCTTGAATCTGTATAATCCATAACAGACTTAATTACTAAAGGTAAAGTAAAGTCTTCCTTATAAAAGGTATTATGAAGTTTGCAACTTCTGTAAATACTATAACTCTCCATTTCTACTGCTATAGCTTTCTTATTCCGTTCTGTAATTTGTTCTTTAAAATAATCATCTGTATTAATTACAAGACTTCCGCAGCCATAATCTCCAATTCTGATAACGGAATTCCTTACTTTTCGTAAGAGTTTTTTATCTTTTGAATCGACAAATGAAAGCATTCTATTCTTAATTCTGTCTTTATTTTGCTCTATAAATGGAAGAAGTTGTGTATTCAATTCTTCACTATACAGATAAGGCATAAACTTGCCCTTTTCAAGCTTGCCAATTTGAATATCTAAAATATTATTTGCAATAATTACATCAAGGTATTTTAAGCCTGTAGTTTCCTTTTTGTCGTTTTCTTTTTGACCTTCTTTCCCTCCGCAAACACCTCCCATTATTAAAAATTTAGGTGAATAACGTTCAAGTATTTTAGTGGAATTAAAAGTTGAATCTACCATTCCCATTTTCTGAGAGTGAAGTATTAAAAATTCATCTTTATAATCAATATCGACTTCATCATCCTCAATAAATTTAGCTTTCAATAGATTTGTCATGTCTGATACAAATGACTTGTTTGTAATTGCATTTGATTTAAATGCGGTAAATTCATCTTCGTATAAAGCGGTTATTATTGCAAAATCTAAGTCTTTTTTAATTGCTTCCGAAGAATTAAGATTAATTGACCTGACTTTTTGTGGAATGAATTCCTTAGTATCTTCAACAAATATTTTATTCATTAAATCATTTATGTTATATACGGGCTTGCCATCATAAATATTAATACTAGTTTTAGTGGGATTACTTGTAACAAAAAGATATTCACAATTTGGATGTTCTTTTCTAAGTGAAATCGCCCAAGTTTTACCTTGGAATTCATCATCTAGTCTATCACCCAAGGCATCACCCATTATGTGAATAAAAACAAAGACATCAAGGTCACTTGAGAGACTATTAACTAAAGTACTAAAGTCCTCAATTGTGCTTACTGGCAAAGAGTTTCCCTTTGCCAGTGCTTTCATTTTTTTTAGAAATCTACTCTGGTCAGTTTCATTTTTGACCATTTTCTCATCATTGAAGTAGATAATTAACGGTTTATTCATATTATTTTGATTTATATTTTGTGACAGGAATTCCTATTTCAATTTCAAGGGAATTAGGTTGAGGTAAATAATTAAAGTATCCATTAAAGTCTAAAAGAATTTTCTTTACGTCAGATAGACCTTTTTCTGGTTCTCCTTTCGAACAAGTTTCCTGCCGAATAGTAAAAACAGAAAAATACAAATCTAAGTCTTCAATAAAATCAGTTCTTAAACTTATTAATACATCTGAATTCTTAGCATACTTAAATACGTTGTCTAATAATTCCTTACATATTTTGATCAATAAAAATGGGTGTATATTAGCTCCTACATTTTTATAAGTGTCATCAATTGAAATTGTAAATGATTTAATATTTGTCTTTATTAATTTGGGATATTCTCTATAATCTACATACTTGCTGAAAAAATCGTGATTATTATTTTCTTTCTCATCTTTAAATTTCAACCATACGTCTAGAATAGAAACATATGAATTATTTTTCCAAAGACTATAGAAATTGTCTTCAGTTGAAGGAGCAAAATACTCAAACTCAATTTCTTTTAGAACAGCTAGTATCTCTGTCAAACTATTTGTTAAATCATTGTGTTCGGCAATTATATTATCTACTTTGTTTAAATAATTTAATAAAGACTTATCACCATTAAAGTATTCTGGTGCAAATTTATTTGATTCTAATAGTTTATGCAATGAATTTAGATATTTAGATAAGTCAATAATATTCTGAGTTATGTTTGTAAGTTCTTTTTTGCAAACCAGAAACTCACTTTTAAATTTCTCAGAGTTGAAAATGACAAAATCTTGTTTCGAGTCAATTTTATAGACAATAATTGTTGTTATTAAGTTATTGATAGCTACACCCAAATCAGTATGACTAGGTTTGTATCCAGATGCAGTATCATACATGTTGAATAAATTGTAGAATGCTTTAACATCATTTTTACCTGTTACTATCTCATCGTTTACTACCAATCTATTAAATTCTGTTATTAGAGTATAATAACCAAATTCTTTATTATCCTCAATTTCGAACCAAATTTCTTTTATCGATTTAATAAGTTCATTTTGAAAATAAGACTTATCAGATTTATTGTTATAATAAACTTCAGCCATTTTAAACGCAATGAAACTATAATCTCGTGTTTTTGAATCAGACTTATTATCAATGTAATTTAGTATTTTTAGAAAATTTTCTTTGATGAATACTTTTGATGAATTGTTGAAAATAAAATATGATTCTAGTAAAGATAAAGTCGACCAAGAATAGTGAAGAGGTAGAGAACTTTGCTCTTTACTTATAATATTGCTTAAGTATTTTATTATTTTTTGCTTTACATCAGGAAGTTGGTTTTCTATTGTTTTCACAAGATGTCTTTCGTGCAATGTAACCGCAATAATTGTTTCAATTTTCTCTTTGAAATCTTTTGAGTTCTCCTTTAACTTATCAAAATAGCTATAATAGTTAGTATAAAATCTATAACCGTCAATTTTACCCAACTGATCACGAACAGTGAAGAATGATAGCACATCAAAACTTTTATCTTTTTTTTGGGGGAAGTATTCAGGGCAATTAATTTCAATATCATTAACATGATAAATGCAAAGTTGATTTAGCCTATAATTAATGTAATTTATAGCAGATGTATTTTGAAATTCCGTTATTTCTTTATATCCATTAAGAGTTTTGATTTCGTTGCAGTGTTCACATACTTTTGAAGATTGTGAAGGGGGGATATGTAGGTTTGTACCAAAATAAATATTTACTGGTGCAATAGTAACTTCATTAATTGCTTCTTGAATTTTAGTTGGATTACTTGGAGCATTCAATATTTTGACCTTCATTTCTCTAATCCGCGAGAAAAACTCTCTATCAAAATCTTCAAGTCTACCTACAAGTGAAATGACAATTATTTTCTTTAGTTCAAATACGCAAAGTGCATCAATCATCTGAATAATTGAGTCACCTGTAAAAGAGCCCATATCAATTATTAACGCCTTCTTACCTTTTAAACGATTGTTTAAACTTTTTTGTGGGATAATAAACCTCCAACCTTTATTGGTGTCAAATCTTTGAAGGGAGATAATATTACTATAATTAATACGAAAGATGTCATGAATATTATCTACACTCAAGTTCTCAATTCCAGAGAAAACAGGATAAAAAACATAATCATCAGTTCTTAATGTTTGAATTTTTGGAGTTTTTTTTGATCTTTTATGTTGTGCTAATTCTTTTATTCTATCTATATGACCAAGAAGTTCATTTTTAAATTTGACTATCTGAAATTGAGATTTTTCATCATAGTCTCCTAAAAGTTCTTCAAAGGAATTAAGTTGATAAGTAATAGATTTTGTATGGAAATCAAAATCATATTTTTGTTCCTTGTTAACAACTTCATTATAAATGCTTCTGACTAATTTTACTCCAGCATTGCCCTCATCACCATTCTCTCTAAACAATTCCTCTGGTTTGATAAAATAGGGATGATGAAGAGAATTTTGTGAAAAATGACCAATAACCATTGACTCTAATGGTAACTTAGATAGAAAGTCACTTGCATCTTTAAATGCAATTTTATCTTCTTCACTATGTCGTGATTCTATTGTAATTCTTGAATTGAGGATTGGGTTTATTCTGACAAGTGTCTTTTCTGGATGTGGATTTTCTTTAAACTTATGTATTTCCTTTTTTGTTAGAGAAATGAACATGTCTTCAGTGAGACTTGAGGGAGAATTAAAGTAAATTGATTTCTTATGTTTGTCTTTATCTCTGTTACTGTTTGGTACTCTTGAATCAACTACAGTAAGAACGCAACTAACACTTGCAATTCTATTGTTTTCAGAATTGTTTATTGAAGAGATACTTTCATGGATGTCTTTTATCAGATTTCCAGTTGATATAACATCATTTACAACTAACACTTTATCGCAAGCAATAATATTTTTAAATTGTACTTCTTCAGAAAACGAATAATAGCTTGCTAATCTTATGAGTTTTGGTAATTCACTCAAATATTCTCCACCGTTTTTGTTTATGAAAAAAAGGATATCATTATGTTTTTTTAAGTTTTGATGTATTGCTTTTGCTATTATTTGACTAGGAAGAGTAACACTTACTATTTTGTTAAATGGAAATTGTTTGTTTGGGAATTTCCTAATCAATTCCTTTACAAATAATTCAGCAATAAATTCTACATTAGCTTCAACAATTTCACTATCAGAATGATCTGAATTATCAGTTGATGTTAATTCTTCAAATATACCAATGTAACGTTCCTGATAATAACCTCCAGCAGTGAGATATACCTCGCCCGTTTTCTCGGAAGATTGAGTTTGCTTTTCAATAAATTCATCTAATCGATTATAACTGCTATTTAAAATGTGGTTATTTTTCATGTTTAATAAAATCTAAAAGTTCAGATTGGGTTAAAATTTTCGATGTAACATTCCCATATTTATCGATATCAAAGAAATTTCCTTTATAGTCTTGCGGGTTTGTAAGATCCGATGTAGCTATATGATGTGATTCATATCTAAGTAGTTCATTAAGTTTGGCTTCGTCAAGTTCATTTGCTACACCAATCCATAAAACTTCTTCTTCAGAATTAATGATAGGAATGGGTTTGTATAAATGATTTGAAGTACTTTGGCTATTCAGTTTGAATGCTATAGAATTTTTGGTGTCTTGAATAATATCTTTATCATTGAAATTAACGAGAACAACACTTGTTTGCTCATTTACACTCGGGGAAGTTGAAAAGAAGTAAAGTAGTTTATGTTTTAATGGAAATACGCTAAAGCCCGTGAAATCAAAAACTAATAATGTTGATTCGACCCTGTGTTTGTTGAAAATAAAATTGATTAAGTCAAAAAGATCTCTATATATCACTTGTAAGGTCGGTTTTGGTAAATTCTGTTTTTCGTATTTGCTTTCTATTTCTCTAATTAAATCAATTAAAGCATAATAGTAATTTTTCTTCAATAAAATTTTGTCCGGCAATTTGTAAGAAGGTCTTGTAGCTCCTCTTTTCGATGAAAATTGTTGTTTTGCTGGCAATATAATTGAAATAAGAGTTCCTTGAAAGAAAGGAAGTTTTGATATTTCCATGCTGTATTTAATAGCATCTTTGATTTCATTCACGTCTTTACTGAAATCAAAAACCACTTTTCCCTCACCACTTCTTGCGACAACCATACCATTATACCTTCTTACAATATCTATAAGATAATATAACCCTCTGGGAATTTCGGAATTGGTTTGCAAATCCAAATCAAATGGATGGCGAGATGAATTTAGAAGAAATGCATATTCAAGAATCTGTGTGTCGATATTCTGATTAAAATGATTTTCATTTAATTCTTGTATAATATAATTTCTTGATGAATCAGAAATATCATTTTTATAATTAATGCTAAGCGATTTTGGAATCCCTTGTCCAAAATCAATAAATGAAAATTCAATAAATGGTTCATTTCTGAATTGATATTTTTCTGTCTTGTCACGATAAAAATCTAAGGTTTCAGCTGTTCGTTCATCATGATACCCTTTTGGTAATATAGAAATCAAATAATTATTTAGTTTTGACTCGGCTTCTTCAATTGTGCAATGTTTAATTTTTTCATTGGAAGTTTCATATGTTTCGTTAAATGTGGACTGCCTTTCAAAAATTCTTTTGTAATTCTCGCTTTTTATTATATTTTCTACTGTGTATTCTTTTTTAAGCGAAATCGCAAAATAACATTCATCTGTGTTATTATTGGTTTCAAAAGAATGATGTATAACATTTAAGAAAAGCTCATTTGTTACAATTCTACTCAATAATAAACTTTCTTTAGATGGTAAATCAGTATTTTTCTCTAACACTTCAAAGACCTGTTTTGCTAAATTGAGAGGCTTGTGGATTTTATTTATAACAAGATCATCTATACTACGTATATCTCCATAACCAGATGTACTAATATACTGAAATGGAACAACTGTAATGTCGTCTTCAAGATATTCTTGGTTGAATTTTTTTTTATAAATTTGATTGTCAATTATTTGATTAACACCTCTATCTACATTGAAATACTCAAGAATATCTCTGTTCTCTTTAAGAAGATTAAGAAATGTATAAATTTTCCATTTCCCCCAGAGATTTACAAGTTGATTGTATTGCTTGAAATTACCATAATAGTCAGGTAAATTGACTTTTATTTTCTTGTCTTTTATAATCAAAAATCTAAACCAACCAAAAAGAAAAGTTATTTCTTCCAATGCAATCCATTCAATTTTTTGTAAATTGAAATTTATCAAGTCTGTTGGTGAAGCGTTATTTGCTTTGTCCCAATATTCTGCTACAATTTTGTCTAGATGAGCAGGTGTGAATTTATTTCCAAAATTTATTTCCATTTTATATTCTATTTTGGTTGAAAGATATAATGTTTATTTCAGTAAGCGTATTTGAAGATAACTAAATTATTGTTTTCTTTATATTAGTTTATATATATATTTATTTCAAAGATGTCAAGTCTTTCAAAAACAATAATCTCTCAGTCAATAATAGACACTGCCTCGATCATTTTTTTGCATTACCGCTAACGACTGAGGCGTCGAGTAGGAAAAGGGAATTTCACGCTAAGCCTCTCACAGAACCGTGCTTGATAGTCTCCCATCACACGGCTCTTGTTATACAAATCAGTGCGTTTCATTATTTTCATTATGCAAATCCGTATCTCCATTGGTAAAACAGGTTGGGGAATTGCTTCTGTACCCTGTCCATCCATCGATAGACTTTGATCATACATGTTTTACATCGCTTATACCGTTTTCGTGCCCACCACACTATCCTTTGTCGTAGCAGTAGAAAAACAGGATTAAGTTCCGTTATCCTGAACTTGTCGTAGTAGATTTTATCCAATCCCGAATGTAGGGTTCTAAATACAAGGATATACCTTCTATGCTTTTAAAGTCCAGTAGAGGAATTTCCAGTTCTTCCTGTTTGTCCGCTACCCTTCTAATAGTAGGTTCGATTATGTATTACATAAACTCAGCAAAATCAAGTTAAATTGAACGTTTTCAGTTAATTTGCAAATCAATAATTCAATTTAGTTATAGGATTATTCCTCAATTAGAGTTTAAAATTTCTTCCTTCAATCAAATGAGTCATTCGGAAACTCCAAAAAACACAACGATAAATACATAGAACATAAAACTCTTTTATTTCGCCCCCTTTCTAAATCGCAGTCGTGATGTAGTGCAACCGAGGCTTCCTTGCTGGGTCGTACCGACCGCACGAAGCCCTATGTCTTAGGGGCAGATTTTTTATCTGTTTTTATATCTTAAAACGGTGTCATTCTTAAACCAAATTTCTAAATGCCTCACAGGTTGTAGAACTCCATTTCTTGCTCCTAATTTATAAATTATATCTGTCTTATGATTTAGTAATTCACTCTGGTATAAATCATTTATAAAGTTGTCGTATGTTGAATCATTAGATTCAGGCTTTCCAAGTAAATTGAGAACTTCTGTTTTTGACTTATTTTCAAGTATTTTTCTTTTTATCAAATCGTCAATCATAAGCACTCGTGTATTTGGTTCTTTTTTCCACTTCTCAGCATCAAATGCATTCTCTCTCCAATCATAAGAAACTAACACGGAAGTCCAAAATAGAATGATTAAAAGTAGTATGAATGAGATACCTGCCAACAATGTGTAATTAAGCCAATAAATAATTTGCTTTGATATTTTAATTTGATTTGTTTTGTCTTTTCTCCATCGCTTACGTGCAATCCAGAATGTCAATGGCAAATAAGCGATTGTAATTGCAAATAAAATTATTGTTGTCATCATACCTGGCACTTTACCTTAATTATTTTTCTACAAGAAAAGTCGAGAAACACCTAATTATCTGAAGTCTTTTCTTACTTAATTCAGTATAGCATTAAAAACTATCAGATTTTAAAAGGTTATGTCTTTTTCGTTTGTCCAAAAAGTCATTTTTTAAAATGACCCCTAACAATCTAGTTTATTAGCATCTACGATTTGCTGGAGCGTTCACTGTTGCCCTACGATAAGGTGTATGCGTGAGCAAAACCTCCAAATTGCACGTCAGCCAGCCAGTGCCCATAGGCGTTGTTGAACTAAATTCCCTTCGGGAATAGCTTTAGTTACCACTGTTTAATACTTTATTATCTTTTCTTTTCGTTCAAAGATGTTGAATGGGAGTTCACAGCTCCCTATAAAATTAACACTAATTTCAAATGCCCAATACCCATGAAACAAAAAGTGAATTTTCTACTCTTAGTCGTACCATCCAAACGGTGGATGGTTTTTCCCGTGTTTATGAAGCCCTTCGCCAACAAACTGATTTGCAAGGTCAAAGTGAAAGCTATAATCCATGCCAGTGTTCCAAATGCAAAACATTGTAGCCAGTTTTTTTAATTTTTTATATTTAGTCGTCTGTGTATTAACGAAATCGTAGATAGAATATCCAATGCGTCACTTTCATTGATTTCCCAAATAATCCGAGGTGAATGAGCTGTCGTGTTTCTAAACATTCCA
>Ga0302215_10003264_pt1 | contig 10961 bp, 8 predicted proteins | sample II_Fen_N3_1_FD_194580 | JGI IMG/M metagenome (GOLD analysis project Ga0302215, IMG submission 194580) | Peat permafrost microbial communities from Stordalen Mire near Abisko, Sweden - II_Fen_N3_1 | ecosystem: Environmental > Terrestrial > Soil > Wetlands > Permafrost | place: Sweden: Abisko... | reverse complement strand
GGCTTTTTTTGTGCCTTAATGTGTAGGAATGTAGCTTTTATCCTTTGATGGAATTTGTTATTGAACATACAGAACGCTGAAAGATATGTCACGGACTGATATATACATTCCTGACAGAGGAAATATGCCAGTAGATGAATACTTCAATTTTGTGGGAGAGCAGATAATGCCGTTTTTAAAACCCTTCATAATTTAGTTTATGAAGGGCTTTTTGTGCCTGAATGTATATAGTTTACAGTAATTACAAAGAATGGATCGCGACTGTAATTGGGGAAACCATTTAGTATAATAAAACAAAACCTCCCCACTCAACTGAATGAGTAAGGAGGTTCTTTTATTTTACGCAATTGATTATTTCAGGAACCCTTGTTCTTTTAATACAGTCAGGAATTTTTCTGAGAAGAATTCATTGTTCTTTTTTGAATAACGGATATCGGTAAATACCTGAGCTAATGTTTCTTTTTTGTTTTCTGATACAAATTGTTTGTAGAAATCGCTGTTCTCTTTTTCAGTGTACAAGTTATCAATGTCATCTTTGCTGAAATCCTTGTAGGTTTCATAATGGATTATGGCATCAAGTGGTAGCCTGTCTGTTTGGTCGGACGGTCCATCGGGATATCCTACCGTAATCGTTGTAATTGGCACAACTAATTTGGGAAGTTTCAGGACGTCAATAATTTCACGTGCATTGTAGGTGGTTGTACCCAAATAGCAAATCCCTAGTCCAACACTTTCAGCAGCTATACAAAAGGTTTGAGCTGCAATCAGTGTGTCGATGGCAGTTGCCATAAATGATTGGAAATTATCATATCCCGGTTCAGCATCACGTTGTTCACACCATTTGGTGAAACGATTGAAATCTGCACAAAAAGTTAATACAACCGGTGCCTGGGTGGTCATTGGTTGATTAAAGTGAGCAGGCGATAATTGTTTTTTTAAATCGTTGTCTGTCGTGATAACAATGCTGTAAGCCTGCATATTTCCGGTATTTGACGCCCGACATGCTGTTTCGAGTAATCTGGTAAGCAAGTTCGGATCAATTTGTTGATCAGTATATGTACGTATACTTCTGTGTTGATTTAATTGGTCGAGCATAGTTATTTTTTTTGATACAAAGATAAGCATTTAAGTATTGAGTCGCAAGAATAAGGAAAATTATGGAAAACTTACGAGTACGATAAAATAGAAAAGAGAAGACCTGGCTTTAAAACCAAATCTTCTCTTTTCCTTATAATAGCAAGCAAGCTCGCTATTAGTTATAATACTCCTTGAGCAAGCATTGCTTTGGCTACTTTAAGGAAACCTGCAATATTTGCCCCTTTCATGTAATTGATGTATCCATCCGATTCGCGACCATACTTTACGCATTGGTTATGAATTTCACTCATAATCTGATGAAGACGTAGATCAACTTCTTCAGCAGTCCAGGTCAGGTGCATGGCATTCTGGGACATTTCGAGACCAGAAGTGGCAACACCTCCTGCATTTACAGCTTTCCCTGGTCCATACATGATTTTATTACTGATAAATAACTCAATAGCTTCAGGAGTACAACCCATATTGGATATTTCGCCAACACACATTACGCCGTTACTGATTAGAAGTTTTGCATCTTCTTCATCTAATTCGTTTTGTGTGGCACACGGCAAGGCAATATCAACTTTTAATTCCCATGGACGACGATTAGGAACAAATACAGCTCCATATTTTTCAGCGTAAGGTGAAACTATGTCATTACACGTAGCCCGTAGTTCAAGTAAATAATCGATTTTCTCACCGGAAATACCTTTTTCATCATAGATGTATCCATCAGGACCTGAAATAGAAACTACCTTTGCACCTAATTCTGTTGCTTTCATTGCAGCACCCCAGGCAACATTTCCAAAACCGGATATAGCAATCGTTTTATCTTTTAAATACATTCCTGCTGTTTCGAGCATCTGCTTTACAAAGTATAACCCTCCAAAACCGGTTGCTTCAGGCCGAATTAGCGAACCACCAAATTCAAGGTTCTTTCCGGTTAATACTCCGGTATTCACTCTGGCAAGTTTACGATACATGCCATATAAATATCCTATTTCCCTGGACCCTACTCCTATATCTCCGGCAGGTACGTCTGTGTCTGCCCCGATGTGTTGCCAGAGCTCAACCATAAATGCCTGGCAAAAGCGCATTACTTCACCATCTGATTTCCCTCGTGGATTAAAATCAGAACCTCCTTTTGAACCACCCATTGGTAAAGTGGTTAATGCATTTTTAAAAATTTGTTCAAAACCTAAGAACTTTAGAATTGAAAGGTTTACTGAAGCATGAAAGCGCAATCCCCCTTTGTAAGGTCCTATAGCATTGTTGAATTGAATGCGATAACCCAGATTGATTTGTACATCTCCCTGATCGTCCACCCAAGGCACTTTAAACGTGAAAATTCTGTCCGGTTCAACCAGTCTTTCTGCAATCTTAGCTTTCTCAAATTCTGGGTGTTCATTGTAAACTGGTTCAATGGTACTTAACACTTCTCTCACTGCCTGTAAATACTCTTTTTCACCAGGGTGTTTGGCCTCCAGTGTTTGCATCAATTTTTCTATATTCATACAATTTAATTTTTTAAATAAATCAGGATATTTTAATAAAGTTAGTTTTGTTTTTCTTATTTTATTATAAATCAGGAAACCACTGAACGTTGTTGATTTGATGAAAATTATCAAAATGTAAGTATCATGTCTGTAATTTACCGAAAATATGTAAAAGTGATGATTAAAATGATATATCTATGAAAATAATACTGTCATAAAGTTTGTAGTGCAAGTTTAAAGTTTTTATTTGTCATAATCAAACATTTTGACGTATTTTATTCATTAGTTTCTAAAATAATTTACCCTTGTTAGTAACCACTATAAAATTTACCGTGATAAACCAGATTGTCGAATTATCTAATTGAATCCGGTGATTGACAAATATGCATAAATATACCTTAAGTTGTGGTTAAACATGATTTATTTTAGTCTTCTATATATTAAATTTAACTATTTCTGCTTCGTTTTTAGTTTTATAACGCAAGGTGATTCGGCTTCGCCAATAAATTTTTGTATCTTTGCACACTACTAAAAGTGCCTAATAATGAGGGGCTGAAAATAACTATATTGTTTACGTTATAATACTTTTCGTCTGTGAAAAAGATTGTTTTTTGTATTCTTATTTTATCAGTTATAGTTGGTGTATTTGCCCAGGTTCCTCCAAATTACAGATTTGTGAAAACATGGCATGTATCCGACCGTTTTGCTGTAGCTGATTCAATTCCAGTAGACACTGTCCATCTCAATTACCAGATTTCAAATCCTATCGACCGGTTTAGTATTGCCAATTCGTTTAATGGGAACCTGGGTTCACCCATTCAATCTAAATTGTATTTTGACCGTCCGGAGAATACGGATTTCATATTTTCAACTGCTTATTTTCCTTATATGATGAATGCAAAAAGTGCAACATTATATAATACTAAAACTCCATTCAGTTATTTAGATTATAATACAGGAGGATCGACTTTTAGAGCTGAAGACCATATTAAATTTTTATTTACTGCTAATGTGAATAAAAAACTGAATTTTGGAACTACTCTCGATTATATCTATGCATCCGGTGAATATAACAATCAGGCAGCACTACGTTTTAACGGTTCACTTTTTGGAAGTTATCAGGGAAAACACTACTCAGCAACCGGTATTGTTTCAACCAATAATTTAAGCAATCATGAAAATGGAGGAACAGTTGATTCGACTGTAATTAATCCAACTGCTCTTGTTACAAGTGATATTCCGGTAAGAATAAACGGATATTCAAATTATAAACAAAACCAGTTTTTTTATAACCATCAGTATAGTGTTGGTTTCGAACGTGCAGTCCGCATAAATGAAGATTCGGTAAGGATGGATTATGTCCCTGTTACCAGGTTTGCCCATACCATTAAGTTAGATGATGTCCGGAAAAGATATTTTGAACCAAATAACGATTTGGTTAAATATACAAATAATAATTCAACTTTTTATCAAAATACCTATTTCCCTCAAAAACAAACAAACGACTCGTCTGCTTTGCAGACGTTAACAAATAACTTTTCTATAACCCTGGTTGAAGAGTTCAATAAATGGATGCCTTTTGGATTGACGGCTTTTGTTGAAAATGAAATCCAACGTTATACTTTTAATAAAGATACCTTGATCGATAAATCATATCAATCCACAACAAGAGTTGGTGGAATTTTATCAAAACAACGTGGCCAAGTGTTTAAATATAATGTGTTGGGTGAGTTGAGCTTGATCGGGTATAAAGCCGGGAATTTTCGCTTAGAAGGAAATGTGGGAGGTTTCTTTAAGTTGTGGAATGATAGTATCTCTATGGTTGCTACCGGCTTTGTTCGGAATGACAATCCATCTTATTTCTTACAACACTATGAATCAAATCACTTTATATGGGATAATAATTTTGCTAATATCTACCGTACACATGTTGGGGGAACTTTTTCCATTCCTACACGTTTATTCTCTTTGAATGTTTCAGTGGAGAATATCACGAAATATATTTATTTTAATTCGAATGCATTGCCAACACAATTCACTGGAAACATACAGGTCTTATCAGCCAATTTGAAACAGGATTTTCATGTTGGTAAGTTTGGACTGGAGAATAATATCGTTTATCAACTTAGTTCAGAACCCGGAGTGCTGCCATTGCCGGATTTTGCACTTTATCATAATTTGTATTATGATGATATTTGGTTTAAAGTATTAAGTATGCAAATCGGCGTTAATATGCGGTATCATACTTCCTATTATGCACCGGCTTATATGCCTGCTACAGGTCAGTTCTATGTACAATCAAAAGTACTGATCGGCAATTACCCGGTTATAAATGCTTATTTGAATTTTCATTTAAAACGTACCCGTTTTTTTCTTGAATACTATCATATTAATCAAATGTTCATGAAAGGTGCCTATTATTCAATGCCAAATTATCCAATTAACCCAACTATAATGAAAATGGGTGTTTCCTGGAATTTCTATGATTAATTGCGATTATTCTGATTAAACTCGATGTGTATGAGTAGAAAAATACAAATTGGAATTGCATGTTTTATTTTAGTAGCTTTATTCGGTAGTTTTTTTTGGATTCAACATTCAAGGAATAGAATTCATGATTTGCCTGGCATAATTAAGTCAGGCAGACTTTCCGTCCTTACTGACAGCAGCAGCATTGGATTTTCGGTAAAAGGAGACAGTGTTTCCGGATTTCAATATGAAATCGTTAAGGCATTTGCAGATAGCCTGGGTCTTGAACTTGTAATCTCCGAGAAAAATGATCTTAAAGCATGCATGGAAGGATTAAGTACCGGTGATTATGATATTATAGCAAATCTGGTCCCTGTTACAACTGAATGGGGTAAAGAAGCTTCTTTCACGATTCCTTTCTTTACATCTCGTGAAGTTTTAGTACAAAGGGTAAGCATTGGCTCATCCACCTCGAGACTTGTTTTAAAGCATTCTCAGCTGGCAAATGACACCATCTATATTCCGGTGAATTCTCCTTTTAAAATGCGCCTGAAGCATCTTTCAAACGAGATTGCCGATTCTATTCATATTATTGAATTGAAGAACAGAAGCTCAGAACAAATGGTACACCTGGTGGCGAGTGGTAAAATCAGATTCACCATTTGTAATGAACAATTTGCTCAAAAATTGAAATTGAAATATCCAAATATTGATGTTTCTTTGCCTATTGGGTTTGCACAGCAACAAGCCTGGGTTGTTCATCCTAAATCTCCAAAACTACTTGAGAAACTGAATGAATTTCTTGATGATTTTATTGGAAGTTCCGCATATTGGAACATTTATAGAAAATATTATTAATTTACTGTTATGCCATTAAATATACCTGTAACGTTACCGGCAGTTGAAGTCCTTCGTGAGGAGAATATCTTTGTTATGGATTCGGAGCGTGCTTCAAGTCAGGAAATACGTCCTTTGAAGATTGTTATCCTGAACTTGATGCCCATTAAAATTACAACTGAAACTGATTTGATACGATTGCTATCCAATTCACCTCTTCAGATAGAAATTGATTTTCTCCATATGGAAAGTCATACTTCTAAAAATACCCCTATCGAGCATTTGATGACTTTTTATAAGACTTTTGATGAAATCAGTCAGAGTAATTATGATGGCATGATTATTACAGGTGCACCGGTAGAACAACTGGAATTTGAAGAAGTGAACTATTGGCCTGAGATAACACGGATTTTTGATTGGGCAAAATCACATGTGACATCTACGCTGTTTATATGTTGGGCAGCTCAGGCAGGTTTACACCATTATTACGGTGTTCCTAAATATCCGCTGGCTGCCAAAATGTTTGGTGTGTTCGAACATACGAAGTTTGAACCACATAACCCTATATTCCGTGGTTTTGATGATGTGTTTTTTGTTCCACACAGCCGACATACGGAAATACGTGCGGAAGATATCCATAAAGTGCCAGAGCTAACCTTACTTTCCGAATCGGCTGAATCGGGTGTATATATGGTCATGGCCCGTAATGGCCGGGAATTGTTTATCACTGGCCATTCGGAGTATTCCCCCGAGACACTGGATACAGAATATAAACGTGACCTGGCAAAAGGACTACCCATCAATATTCCCCGGAATTATTACCTGGCCGATAATCCGGATAACGAACCCCTGGTACGTTGGCGGAGCCATGCCAACCTGCTTTTTACCAACTGGCTGAATTACTTCGTATATCAGGAAACTCCGTATGATCTGACCAAGATTCATTGATTTATTTATATTTTATTTATGAACCAATTATCAAAAAGTCACTCACTTATTTTAGCCACAAGAATTTTTTGTGTCTCAATTATATTTTTTTTTATTAATTCATGTAGTTCTCATCCAACCTATAAATATCCACACGATAAAAATGTGTCTTCTAACAATGGAACTCCAAAAAACTCAAAATCAAATTATTTTCAATATAATTGGTTCTTGAATTATTTCTTAAATAGAAATCCTGATTCTAATGACTTAGATTCTTTGATTGTTGAATCTATATCAAAAGATTTATTTTTAACCCATGAACCTGTTTTATTTAATTATTATCTTGACAAACCTACAATCAGATTAATATGGGATAGAAGTTTTGCTCCATTAATTGTGTTAAGGTTTGAAAAAAGAGAAAATGGAATTTATATTATTGAAAAGAATCTTCCAAGAAGGACTCATGATTTTAGATTTGAAAAGAAAATTAGTAGTTATATAATAGCATATAAAACTCATGTTTCAGAAAGAATTCTAAATAGTTTTAATTGGAACGGATATCAAAAAAAGCTAAATGATTATCAATTTTTCAATCAGTCTTCCAATTCTTACCAGAGTGGATTAGATGGTTCAACTTGGACTTTAGAAATTCACAATTCAAATTCTTATAAAGTAGTATCAAGATGGCATCCAAATTCAAATAATTATCCTGAATTCAGAAAACTTTGTGACTATCTAATTGACCAAAGTAGTTATGCAAAAGAAGAAAGGTATTAAATGTTTATTTGAATTAATTTGACAAGATAATTATATGAAAAAAATAGAACTTCTCTCTCCTGCCAAAAACCTTGAATGTGGGTTGGCTGCTATTAATCACGGGGCTGATGCCGTATATATCGGTGCTTCCCAATTTGGTGCACGTGCTGCTGCAGGAAATTCTGTGGAGGACGTGGAAAAGTTGGTTCAGTATGCTCATCAATACCGTTCAAAAGTGTTAGTGGCTTTAAATACCATATTGACAGATGAACAATTGCCTGATGCCGAAAAACTAATCTGGGATGTTTATAATGCCGGTGCCGATGCATTGATTGTACAGGATATGGGTATTCTTCAGCTAAATTTACCGCCTATTGCTCTTCATGCCAGTACTCAAACCGATAACCGGACTGTTGAGAAGGTTAAGTTCCTGCAGGATGTAGGATTCTCAAGGGTTGTATTGGCACGTGAATTATCATTGAAACAGATTGCTGAAATATCCTCACAGACTGATGTTCAGCTTGAGGCTTTTGTACATGGTGCCTTGTGTGTGAGTTACAGCGGACAGTGCTATATGAGCCAGGCTAATTGCGGACGCAGTGCCAACCGCGGGCAGTGTGCCCAATATTGTCGGCTGCCCTATCATCTGTTGGATGCTGACGATACCATGTTGGTGAAAAACAAACATTTTCTCTCGCTGAAGGACCTTGATTTATCTGATTCATTAGAAGAAATGATGGAAGCAGGTATAACTTCCTTTAAGATTGAAGGCCGACTGAAAGATGCGGATTATGTAAAGAATATCACTGCTTATTACCGTAAAAAACTGGATGCTGTTTTAGACGGAAATAGTAAGTTCACGAAAGCCTCATCAGGGCGTACTACTTTTTTCTTCGAACCGAACCCTGAGAAGAGTTTCCGTCGTGGTGCCTCTGATTATTTTCTGCATGGAAGGAAGCCGGATATTGTGCACCTGGATACTCCAAAATCAATGGGTGAAGCCATTGGAAAAGTAAAGGAGATAGGAGATTATTATTTTACCATGTCAAGTGCTGAGAAACTGAATAACGGTGATGGACTCTGCTTTATAAATCCTCATGGTGATCTGACCGGATTCAGGGTGAATAAAGTGGACGGCCGTCGTGTTTATCCGGCAGATATGCCACGATTGACTGAAGGTATCTGGTTGTACAGGAACCAGGATCATGAATTTGAAAAGATATTGCAACATAAGACTTCCGAGCGCAAAATACCATTGGAAATTGTATTCAGGGAAATAGCAACAGGTTTTTACATTCAACTGACTGATGAAGATGGCATTTCAATCCTTTACCAGGCTGCCTGTGACAAACAACCTGCACAAAAACCCGATGCCGTAAATGATAATATTAAAAATCAACTCTCCAAACTTGGTAACACCATTTACGAGGCAGTTGATATAAGCATTCAATTGGATGCTCCCTGGTTTTTCCCTGCTTCGCAATTAAGTGAATGGCGCAGGCTTGCTATAGAGGAACTGGATAAGGCCAGGGCAAATGCATACGTCAGGACACCTAAGCGGGAAAACAAGCCTGCTGAGTTTCCAATAAAGCAATTGAGTTACTTGGGGAATGTAATAAACGCAAAAGCTGAAGCTTTTTACAGGGAACATGGTGTTGAAGATGTCCAGCCCGGGTTTGAAGTAAAGGCTGAAGAGGGAGTGCCCCTTATGTTTTGCAAACATTGTATCAAATTCACCATGGGATGGTGTCCGAAAGAAGGATATAAAGCCACCTTCAAGGAACCGCTTTATTTAAAAAATAACAATCAGTTATACAAGCTTACTTTTGATTGCAAGATATGTGAAATGAGAATCAGTAAATCGGATGAATAGAAAAGTAATTAATAATTAAAAATTAAAAATTAATTATTACCAGGACATAGAAACGTAAGCTTTTGTAGATTTTAAAATATATCATTAAATATATACGATTATTTATATGGATTGTAAGTATAGTCTTATCTTACATAAAAATACCGTTTAAACCAACTATTGGTTTAAACGGTATTTTTAGTAATATATGTCTGATCTTATTTGGCCAGAATAGCTGCTACAATTTTTGTTTCCAGCTCAGCAGCCAGTTCGGGATTCTCTTTGATTAAATTTTTAGAGGCATCACGACCCTGAGCCAGTTTGGTTTCACCGTAACTGTACCATGAACCGCTTTTCTTGATAATGCCATATTCTACACCCAGGTCAACAATCTCACCTGTTTTCGAAATTCCTTCACCGTACATGATATCGAATTCAGCTTTACGGAATGGAGGTGCAACCTTGTTTTTTACCACTTTAACGCGTGTCTGGTTTCCAACGGCATCATCACCATCTTTCAACTGTCCGATACGACGGATATCCAGACGAATGGAGGCATAGAATTTCAAGGCATTACCACCGGTGGTAGTTTCAGGGTTCCCGAACATAACGCCGATTTTTTCACGTAGTTGATTGATGAAAATACAGGTTGTATTGGTTTTGCTGATATTGGCAGTCAGTTTACGCAATGCCTGTGACATTAAACGGGCTTGTAAACCCATTTTTGAATCTCCCATATCGCCTTCAAGTTCGGCTTTTGGGGTTAAGGCAGCTACAGAGTCAATAACCACAATGTCGACTGCAGAGGAACGGATCAACTGATCGGCTACTTCCAAAGCCTGTTCCCCGTTGTCGGGTTGCGAGATTAATAATTCTTCGATATTCACCCCTAGTTTCTCAGCATAAAAACGGTCGAATGCATGTTCTGCATCGATAAAGGCTGCAATACCACCGGCTTTTTGAGCTTCGGCAATGGCATGAATAGCCAATGTAGTCTTACCGGATGATTCAGGTCCGAAGATTTCGATTACACGTCCACGTGGATACCCGCCAATACCCAATGCAACATTTAATCCAATGGAACCTGTTGAAATAAAAGATACATCTTCCACTTTGGTATCGCCCATTCGCATAATGGTGCCTTTCCCATGGTCTTTCTCTATCTTGTCCATTGCCAGTTGCAATGCCTTCAATTTGTCAGAGTTTGGTGTTTTTACCTCTTCCGCTGCTTTTGTTGCCATAATTGTATAGTTTTGTTTTATTTATTATTCTTCGATAAATTCTTCGTTAATAAGCTCTTCAATCTTTTTGATAAATTCCTTTGATTTGATCATAAGGAATTTTAAATAATTGTTTTACAAAGATAAAATTAATTATTCATTTACTTCAAAATCAGAAAGAAATATTTTGATAAACAATTGGATGGGTAATTCGTATTATTTCAACACTTCCAGCTTTGCAAATTTCAGCAACAAAGATTTGACTCCTTTTTCCCCGAAGTCAATTTCTGCTTTTTCGTTTCCGTTAACCATACTGGTTTCTACCAC
>Ga0302215_10003263_pt1 | contig 10963 bp, 5 predicted proteins | sample II_Fen_N3_1_FD_194580 | JGI IMG/M metagenome (GOLD analysis project Ga0302215, IMG submission 194580) | Peat permafrost microbial communities from Stordalen Mire near Abisko, Sweden - II_Fen_N3_1 | ecosystem: Environmental > Terrestrial > Soil > Wetlands > Permafrost | place: Sweden: Abisko... | reverse complement strand
TAACCACTCCCCTTCTTCCTTTTTCAGGTGAATCACCAAATTCTTTTTCTTGTTGGGAAACGTTAATTCGGCCATCTCAAAGGTTTGGTTCTTTTTCTTTCGCGAATAATAAGTAACAGCAGGAATTCCGCCCAGCCAAACAATTTTCGCATTTGGCTTAGCTTTTTCATACGGCTGATCAGCAACAGACTGCCTGATACGATCAGGAGGGATCGTCGTCCGTGGCACTTTAAAGTCGAACCAATCCTGAAGCGGCAGATCGAAGCCAATATCTTGCATATAATTGAAGAGCGATTTACTAAGCCCTTCACTGAAAAGATCATGGTCTGCTCCAGTCGGATCAATATGGATCAGGTCATTGTTGGCAAACGTTCCGGGTTTTTCATTTTCAACTTTCACCTTAAACTGGGTTGGGTTCAATCCAACCGGACTGTGAGCTGTCATCGCAAATTGGTGCCAGAATCCCGACTGAATTATTCCGGCTTCGAACATTTGTCGGACAACCTCCAACGAATCGACGGTTTCCTGTGCCGTTTGTGTTGGGAACCCATACATGAGATAAGCATGAACCATGATGCCTGCCTGCGTGAAATTGCTGGTTACTCTGGCAACCTGGGCAACACTCACCCCTTTATTAATCAAACCCAGCAAACGGTCAGACGCAACCTCCAATCCCCCAGAAACGGCGATGCATCCCGATTCCTTAAGCAGCAAACACAGATCGCTCGTAAAACTTTTTTCAAAGCGGATATTCGTCCACCAAACCATGGTGAGTTTTCGCCGGATAATTTCCAATGCCAAAGCCCGCATGAGTGCAGGCGGCGCCGCTTCATCGACAAAATGAAACCCAATCTGCCCGGTTTGCCGGATCAGCTCTTCAATGCGGTCACACAAAACCTGTGGTGTATTCGGCTCATACCGGCAAATGTAATCGAGTGAAGTATCACAAAACGTGCATCGGCCCCAATAACAACCATGCGCCAGCGTCAATTTATTCCAGCGGCCGTCGCTCCAAAGCCGGTGCATTGGATTCACAATTTCGATTACCGACAGATAATTATCCAATTGAAAGTTGGTATAATCGGGCGTTCCAATTTCAGCCTGCGAAAAATCAGGTTGTGTGGAACCGTCCAGGTAAACAACGGCACCGTTTTCAAGTAAGAAGGTTCGTTTCAATTCAGCCCTCGAACGCTTTCCATCGAGGTATTCAATCAGGTTGAGCAACGGCGCTTCTCCATCGTCAAGTGTAATAAAATCGAGGTAGTTAAATACAGCCGACTCTTTGAGCGAACGAAGTTCGGTATTGGCAAAACCCCCGCCCATCACAATTTTGAGCTCTGGATAATGCTTTTTGATCCACTGTCCGCATTTAAAAGCGCTGTACAAATTTCCTGGGAAAGGAACCGAAAACGCAACAAGTGTAGGTTCATAGAAATCAATCTTTTCACTTAGCAAACGGAGCAAAATGGTATCAATGAAGCTATCGGGTGCAAGCAATGCAGCATCAATCTCGTCAAAAGTAGCTGCAGAACGGCCCAAACGCTCGGCGTACCGGCTGAATCCAAATTGCGGATCAATAGCTTCCTTTATCAAATCCGAAAGATCTTCCAGGTAAAGCGTCGATAAATGTTTGGCTTTGTCCCGGTTTCCCATGGTTCCAAAAGCCCAGTCCAGATCTTCTTTCTGAGCAAAGCGGCCGGCTTCGGGAAGATAATTTCCTTCGCAAATTACATGTGCCAACGTCACATTCTTTTCCTGCAAAAAAGCGATCACCGGATCAATTGTTTGAATGTAACTATTGCGCAGATTAAAAATTCGTTGAGCGTTAGCCGACAATTCCGACTTTTTATCTTCAATTTCCTGAAAAACAGCGGTCAGTCCTTTCGCTGAAAATAAAGCCAGAATCGTTTCGATTCCCAGATCACACTGGTACGACTGAATCGATTTGGAATTTAAGAACCCTTTCAGATAAGCCGTTGCAGGATAGGGCGTATTCAATTGGGTAAAAGGCGGTATTAGGAGAAGGACCTTGGGGTTCACAATCAGAAATTTTTAGACAGGTAAAAGTAGGATAAAAGACAAAACCCACTGGTGGGTTTGCAGTTATTGTGAGCGCTAAAGGTTTACATTTTGTGGAACCAGTTTCTTTAGTTCCATAACCAACCTTGTTCTTTCCTTAAATGGAATAGCAGAAAAACTGACCGGCGGATAATCAGCCATCCCCTTTTTGACACGAATGGTAAACCTCACATCCCATTTCAAGCCAAGAAAATGTTTATAAACCTCAACATTCCGGAGTTGATCAACCGGAAATTCGATTGTTTGAAACATCCGTTCGACAGAAAAGACAGAATAATACCTGACAATCAATTTTTTGTTTTCAACCATTATTCTGATATATTGGAAATTAAGAAGGGCAATCAGCGATGCAACAACCAGGAATAGTCCGGCCAGAATTGCCAAAGCAGTAAATAACTCCATAAACAGAAGAACTGTCATTGCAATTAACCAACATAACCCAATAAACAGGAGCGTTCTTCTAAGTTTACTTACTCCTTCTTTATTGCTGAAAACCATATTGAATGTTATTAAATACTACTGTAACGAACATTTGGAAACCAAAATAGCAAAATGTTTTAACTTTGCCACAATAATACAGAAAGATGAACAATTATCCCGCTTATAACGCATCAATTGTAGTGACTCGCGAGGTGGAAAAAGAACTTGGTAAAATTCTTTCCCGCTATGCCGAAGATAAAATATTTCTCGTTACCGAGCAAACCTGCGATCAACTTTGTGTTCCTTTAATCAGTCATACACCGGGTTTCGAAAATTTCAAAAAGGTGGTTATCCCGTCCGGGGAAGAGAATAAGAAGCTCTCCTCTGTCGAAAAAATATGGCTATTCCTGAGCCAAAACGGAGCTAACCGCAAATCATTGGTGGTAAACCTTGGTGGTGGAATGCTCACTGATCTGGGTAGTTTTGCAGCGTCAACGATGAAAAGAGGGATGGACTTTGTGAATATTCCTACCACACTTTTAGCCCAGGTTGACGCCTCTGTTGGCGGAAAGACAGGGTTTAATTTCAACGGATTAAAAAATGAGATCGGGGTAATCAACCAGCCATATACGGTTTTGATAGACACACGATTCCTTCAAACTATCGATGCGCAGAATTTCATTTCGGGCTATGCCGAAATGATCAAACACGGTCTGATCGCATCGCCCGAACATTTGGAAGAAGTTCGCAATTACGACCTGGCAAATCCTGATCTTGAATTACTTCGAGGAATGATTGCCCGCTCTGTCGCGATAAAAGACGCGTTTGTATTTCGTGATCCAAGCGAACGCAATATCCGGAAAGCACTTAATTTCGGCCATACCATCGGACATGCATTTGAAAGCACGGCGTTATATTCAGGTCAGCCAATTCAGCACGGCTATGCTGTTGCTTATGGAATGATTGCTGAACTTTACCTGTCTCATATCGTATGCCATCTTCCAACCGATCTTCTCGATGAACTGTCGAAGTGGCTGATTTCCGTTTACGGAAAATTTGAGATTGAAACAGATCAGTTCGAAGCGTTATATCAATTGATGACGCATGATAAAAAAAATGAGGGAAAGCGCGTCAATTTTACGCTGATCCCAGAAGTCGGGGAAGTAGCCATCAATCAAAATTGTGACAAAGAACTTGTTTTTAAAGCTTTAGAATATTACAAACAATTATCTATCTGAGAATCTCCATGCAATACACTATTTCTAAAGCGGATAAAACTCTGAAAGGGGAAATCACCCTTCCTTCATCTAAAAGCATCAGCAACAGGATACTAATTATCAACTCACTGAGTTATTCACCTTATACTATCGATAACCTCTCGGATAGCGATGACACTAAAGTGATGGAGGCTGTTCTGAACGCAAGTACCAATCATTTTGATATTGGCCAGGCCGGAACCGCAATGCGATTTCTGACTGCTTTCCTGTCAAAAATCGTGGGAGAATGGACCTTAACAGGATCTGAGCGTATGCAGCAACGACCTATCGGGATTTTGGTTGATGCATTAAGAAAACTGGGGGCAATAATTGAATACACTGATAAGGAGGGTTTTCCTCCGCTAAAGATTACGGGAACAGCATTAAAAGGTGGAGTTGTTGAACTTGATGGGAGTGTCAGTAGCCAATATATATCGGCACTTTTAATGATTGCACCAACCGTTCAGGGCGGAATGACGCTGAAACTATTGAATCAGATCGCTTCAAAACCATACATCGAGCTCACGCTTAAGTTGATGAAGAAGTTTGGCGTGAGTCATTCCTGGAAAGGGAATGAGATCAAAATTGATGAACAAACCTATCAGCCGGTTAGATTCACCGTTGAAGCAGATTGGTCGGGTGCCTCCTACTGGTATGCCATGGCTGCCCTTTCCGAAAATTGTGATCTCTTGCTCAAAGGATTAAGAAAGAACAGCCTCCAGGGAGATTCTGTACAATCAAAATGGTTCGAACAATATTTTGGAGTTCGTTCGAAACAGGAAGGAAACGATGTACGGCTGACTAAAATTCAGGTTGCAAACCTGAAAAGAGTTGAACTGGATTTTATTGAAAACCCGGATATCGCTCAGACTTTTGCTGTACTCTCCATTTGTAAAAAAATCCCCTTCCTTTTTAAAGGGCTGTCAACATTAAAAATTAAAGAGACTGATCGTATCCTGGCGTTGAAAAACGAATTCGCCAAATTTGGGGCGTTTCTTACGGAACCCAAAAGCGGGGAACTTGCATGGGATGGAAAAATTGATCAAGTGAAGGAAAATCATCCCCCGGTTATCAGTACTTATCACGATCACCGCATGGCATTGGCTTTTGCCCCGGCTGCTATAGTTTATCCCGAGATTATCATAGATGATCCGGATGTCATCACAAAATCGTATCCCCAATATTGGGACGATTTGAAAAAGGCGGGGTTCAGTATAGTGGATATGTAAACGAAGTGTTATATTTGTTGATCATCCTTAGCAATATGTCGGTTCCAAGCATCCTTCCCGAAGAATTTATCAGGTTCCTTTTGGTGCTTGTCTTCTCGTTGATTATTGGTCTCGAACAACGCCGCCATCATATTGCTGAAAATGAAGACCTTCTATTCGGGACCGATCGGACATTCACATTCATCGGACTTTTAGGATATGTATTATTCATCGCAGATTCCAAATCGTACCTTCCGTTTCTCACCGGATTTGTAATTATCGGCATCTTTCTGTCCATCCAATATTTTCAGAAAATTAGCCAACATAACAATTATGGCCTGACAAGTTCAATATTAGCCTTGTTGACCTATTGTATGCCGATTATGGTTTTCACGCAACCTGTCTGGCTCGTACTTTCATTCGTAGTTGTCATTCTGATACTTACAGAGATGAAAAGCCACCTCATTTCCATTTCGAAGAAAGCATCAGAAGAAGAGTTTATCACATTAGCTAAGTTTATAGCCTTTGCCGGAGTGATTCTGCCGCTCCTTCCCAATCAGCCTGTTTCGGATCAGATTCCAATCTCTCCCTATCAATTATGGCTGGCTGTGGTGGTGGTTTCAGGAATATCTTACATTAGCTACCTCCTCAAAAAATTTGTTTTTCCGGATTCCGGAATCCTGTTAACAGGAATTCTCGGTGGATTGTATAGCAGCACGGCAACAACTGTGATAATTGCCCGTCGCGATAAAGAAGGCAATGCCGGGCCAAAAGCAGTATCTGCCATTATGATGGCAAATGGAATGATGTACCTTCGAATACTTGTTTTAGCTTTTCTTTTTAATACTACGATAGCCATGATGTTGGCAATCCCATTAGTTATCCTTTTTATTATTTGTACCGCACTTTCAAAATTCGCTGACAAACAGGATCGCACAATCATTCAATCCACTCCGGAAGAAAATGACTTACTCGAAAATAAAAATCCACTTGAGTTGAAAACTGCAGCAATATTTGGACTTTTGTTTGTCTTTTTTGCAATTGTCACCGACTATGTAACAAAAACCTACGGGAATTCAGGAGTGACAACCCTGGCATTTGTGGTTGGAATCACCGATATCGATCCGTTTTTACTGAATTTGCTCCAACACAAAGGTGCAATTACCGAAATAACCATATCGTTGGCAATCATCAATGCAACCAATAGCAACAACATTCTAAAGATGATTTATGCTATTTCCCTAAGCAGCAAAAAGGTACAAAGAAGCCTTATTGTTAATTTTTCAATCCTTATCGGTTCAGGCCTTGTCGCCTCTCTCCTCTTCTTCCTATTATAAATATTACAATTTATTCTCCCCAATGTCTTTGCTTTCCCAAAAGCAAAATACTGGCTTTAAATAAACCTATCAATGCGTAAATTTATTTACCTAAACATTCAAATTATTTTATTTTTGTAAATATTTTAATCATATTGCAATAGACTGTAAAATTAATTACATTGGCACTGCATATTCGTCAAGGTTTAGACAATAACTTCGCCTAGAGTTAATGTCAGGTCCTGACCCGTAAAAAGCTGCGAATCAACACCAAACCAGTTTAAGTTAGTGTAATAATAGAAATGAAAAATTACAGATACATATTTCTGATTCTTGCTCAGTTCGTTTCTTTATTGGCTTTTACGCAGAGTCAGCAACTTAGATTTGAGCAAATAGGAACGAAAGAAGGGTTATCGGATCTTAACGTTATGTGTATAATGCAGGATAGCCGTGGGTTTATCTGGATCGGCACACGCTACGGTTTGAATCGCTATGACGGACATCAATTCAAGACATTTTACAGTGACCCTTCCGATTCAAACAGTCTGAGCAATAACTATGTTCGTTGCATTACTGAAGACGCAAAAGGGAATATCTGGGTAGCTACCGCTGGCGGAGGATTTAATAAATTCAATCGCAAAAGTAACCAGTTTAGACAATACACCCATCAGCCCAATAACCTCAATAGTGTATCCGGAAATAATGTCTATAATATTACAGTAGAGAAAACGGGTAAACTTTGGATTGCAACAACTGATGGAATCAACCTGTTTAATCCCGAAACGGACAACTTTGTCCACTTTCTTTCCAATAAAACCGACATAACAACAATCAGCGATAATAATGTGACCACTACATATTCTGATAAACAGGGCACTATATGGGTTGGAACATTTAGTGGCGGATTAAATCGATTCGTTCTTAAAGACAGCACATTTATCCGTTATCAGGTTGGCATCAAAAACAGTGGATCTATTTCGGGGAACAATATTAGTGCCATATTTGAAGATAGCAAACATCGTCTTTGGATAGGCACGGCGGGCAAAGGACTTAATCTATTTGATAGTAAAACAGGGAAATTTCGCCAATTTAAACATTCCTCAGATACCAATTCTCTTTCAAATGATAACATACTTTGCATCAATGAAGATAATGATGGTAATCTGTTGATTGGAACAGAAAACGGAGGAATTAGTCTTCTCGATTCCAAATTGCAAAACTTCAGGAATTTCGTCAATGACGAGATTGATGAGACCAGCCTTACTTCAAATTCAGTTCATTCATTAACAAAGGATAATGAAGGCAACATTTGGGTTGGTTTATTTGCAGGTGGAATTAATCTATACAAAAAAAGCACTGATAGTTTTAACCATTACAAGCGCGACTCATCCGTTGGTGGTCTTTCCAGCAACTTTGTTCTAAGCATCTACGAAGATCGTGCGCAAAATTTATGGATAGGAACCGATGGTGGCGGGTTGAACTGTTTTAATCAGAGAACTGGCAAATCGCATCTTTATCAGGAACATCACACACAAAACAGTATTGCCGGGAATCATGTTCTCACTTTAGCGGAAGATAATAAAGATAACCTCTGGATTGGAACCTGGGGGAATGGCCTTAGTAAGTTTAATTCCAAAACAGGAAAATTCAGCAACTTCAATCTCGACAATAATAATTTAGGATTAAGCAGCAACAATATCTATGACATCAAAATTGCAAGTGATAACAAAATATGGATTGGCACTTTCGGTGGTGGACTAGTCATATATAATGATGAATCCAAACGCGCTGACCAATTCAAAAACAACAAATATGACAAGAACAGTCTAAGCGACGATAAAATCTATACAATTCTTGAGGACAAGACTGGAAAAGTATGGATTGGAACCTCCGAAGGAGGAATCAATCTTTTCGAACCGTCAACAAATCGCTTTATCCGCTTCAACAAAGAAAACAAAAAGCTGATAAACAATTCAGTGACACATTTAATGGAGAATAAATCCGGGACAATTTTTGCCTGTACTCTTGGTGGAGGACTAAATTATTTTGATCCTGTCTTGAACCGATTTATTCCTATCGAAATAAAGAATAAATTTTCGAGCGAGTACGTTTATGCAGCCCTGGAAGATGACAAAAGTAACATTTGGATGAGTACCAATAAAGGAATCTCAGAATACGATCCGGAAACAAAAATCATCAGAAATTATACAGAAGAGGATGGATTACAAGGGCAAGATTTTAAACCACATTCTGCCTATAAAGATAAATCCGGAAAGCTCTATTTTGGCGGTGTCAATGGATATAACTCCTTCATTCCACGAAAGATAGTGGAAAAATCCTTTAATCCACCTATTGCGTTAATTGATTTCCAGATCTCTAATAAGAGTGTTCAGGTTGCAAAAGATCTGAAAGATCCTTCTCCGTTAAAACAGGATATATCCGAAACAAAATCGCTTCGATTATCCTACCAACAATCTGTGATTACTTTCGAATTTGCATCGCTCGATTTTTCGCCAGCGGACAAAAAGGTTTATGCTTATCAATTGGTAGGGTTTGATCCGGAATGGAATATTGTGGGCAGTAAACACTCTGCTACTTACACCAATATGAGCCCCGGAGATTATATCTTTAAAGTAAAGTGTCAAAACAGAGCCGGGGAATGGTCGTCCAATGTCATTACACTAAATCTGACAATTGTCCCACCTTTCTGGCTGACATGGTGGTTTGAAATATTTTCCCTCATCTTTATTATAGGGGTTCTCTATGGAGGTTATAAATATCGGGTGAATTCAATTAACCGTCAAAGAACAAAACTGGAAAAGCTGGTAAATGAACGCACAGCTAAGATCGTACTGCAATCGATGGAGTTAAAGGAACTCAACACCGAATTGCAAAGGCAATCAGAGGAGTTGCAATACCAAAAGTTAATGGAGCACAAAGCCCGAAAGGAGGCTGAATATGCCAATCAGGCGAAAAGCACTTTTTTGGCTACCATGAGCCACGAGATACGAACACCCATGAACGGCGTTATTGGTATGGCCTCGCTACTTTCTGAAACTCAGCTCACTGAAGAACAGAGAGATTATAATGATACAATAATTACAAGCGGCGAAAACCTGATCACAGTTATCAATGACATCCTTGATTTCTCGAAGATTGAATCGGGAAATATGGAAATAGAACAGGAAGATTTCGATTTGCGCAGCATTATTGAAGAGGTAATGGACCTTTTTTCGCAAAAAGTTGCTGACAAAGGTCTTGACCTGATTTATGAAATTGACTTTGAAGTGCCTCCCCAGATTGTTGGTGATAGCCTGAGGCTTAAACAGATCCTGATTAACCTGATAAATAACGCGATTAAGTTTACCAACATTGGGGAAGTCTACCTTAAAATTTTCCTCATTTCAAAAGACCCGATCGGCCCTAATGTAGTGCTGGGATTTCAGGTAAAAGACACAGGAATTGGAATACCGGAGACCAAAATCGAGATTTTATTCGACTCTTTTTCTCAGGTTGATGCCTCAACAACAAGAAGGTATGGTGGTACCGGATTAGGTCTGGCCATTTCTAAGCGGCTTGTCGAACTGATGGGTGGAGAAATCATTGCAGAGAGTGAATTTGGAAGTGGCTCTACATTTACTTTTTCGATACAAAGTTCAATTAGCCTCAAAAAACGGATCTTGCCTGTTTCCGGAAATATGAGTGAAATTGATGGTAAACATGTTTTGATTGTCGATGACAATCGGACCAATCTTAAAATACTTAAGGTTCAGCTCGAGCAATGGAATTTGGTCACGTTTCCGGCCTCATCGGCACAAGAGGCGATTGCCATTCTCGACAACCCCGAAAATGGCACCTTCGATCTTGTAATTACCGATATGCAGATGCCGGAAATGGATGGAGTTGAACTTGCCACGGCGATCAAAGCGCGGAAGAACCCACCTCCAATAATTATGCTTAGCTCAATTGGTGATGAAACCAAAAGAATCTATCCAGATTTGTTTTCATTTATTTTGACCAAACCAGCCAAACAACAACGGTTACTTAAAAGTATTCATACAATATTAGCACCACAATTAATTATTACATCAATGGAAGATCGACCAACAGGAATTCTGACATTATCGTTTGCAGAAGAATACCCATTAAGCATCCTTATTGCAGAGGATAATATTATCAACCAAAAACTGATTGAAAGAATATTGCATAAACTTGGTTTTCATACAGATATAGCCGCAGATGGAATCCAGGTGCTGAAAGCTGTTAAGATGAAAAACTACGATGTCATCTTGATGGATGTTCAAATGCCGATCATGGATGGCTACGAAGCCACACAGGTGATCCGCCAAATGAAAATAGATCAACCCTATATTATTGCCATGACTGCCAACGCGATGGCAAAAGATAGAGACGAGTGCATTCAAGCCGGGATGAACGACTATATCGCCAAGCCTATGCGGCTGGCCGAGATCATGAAAATACTTGAGATTGCCTCCAACCAACTCAAATATACCCAGGTATTAAATTAATAATGGCTACAACCTCCATTTTGGTTGATCTGCAATAAACTCTACCGCTTCTTCCGGAACTTATTACGAAAAAACAGCGCCTTTCGACGCTGTTTTAATATTATTTGAAATCACATTTAATCTAACCTTTTACGGTTTTATCACTGTTTAATAAT
>Ga0302215_10003262_pt1 | contig 10964 bp, 7 predicted proteins | sample II_Fen_N3_1_FD_194580 | JGI IMG/M metagenome (GOLD analysis project Ga0302215, IMG submission 194580) | Peat permafrost microbial communities from Stordalen Mire near Abisko, Sweden - II_Fen_N3_1 | ecosystem: Environmental > Terrestrial > Soil > Wetlands > Permafrost | place: Sweden: Abisko... | reverse complement strand
CAACTAAACCAAATATCGTCCCCCTGATAATACGTGGAATTATCAAAATGAAGATATACTTTTTCCTGTGGCAGGTTCTTGGAGAAATGATCCACGATACTGACATACTTAGCCAGTTTGCTGATTATGGTATCGTTACTTTGGGCAGAAAGATGAATGCTGATACAAAATATCAGTAAAAATATATATAAGCTTTGTCTATGCTTCATTTATTTAATCGTATAAGTTTTTATAAATATAAGAGAAACCCCTCCTTCGCCAGATGGCGGATCGTCCCCTTCCCGAAAAATCGGGATGTGCCATAAAAAGGGGACAACTTCGGAGTCCTGATCTTGGCTCATCAATTTTTAATTTATATGGTTCAAATTAGAAAACCATATGCATTACTTTGCGAACTTCTTCATCCAGTAAATCTTCCCTTTTTAAGGGAAGTGTCCGACGAAGGAGGACGAAGGGTTAGCTGTGAATTATTAATTATCTTTTCAGCACTCCGATCACCCCCTGCGGCGTAATAGTTTCGGCGCTGATGCTAAAACTTTTGCAACTGCTGTTGTTATAAAACTGAATGAGTGCTTTACCGTCCTTATCTGTTTTAACTGCAGGATTCCAATACAACGTACGCCTATAATCCGCCTCCATAGGAAGCGTGCTGTAATTGGGATTGTAAAACTCTTTTACCTGACTGTATCCATCCAACCATGTTTTACGCACTCCTTTACCTGCTTCGGCAGGTGTTTTCCAACCGGGAAGCATCTCAATAAAAACTATACAACTAAAGTATTTTGGATCTACCCTTTCCACAATCGTGGGTATATTCTCATTAATGTAAATGGATTTAATATAACTCATTCTTACATAAAAAGGAATTTTAAAGGCTTCTCGTATATCCGTTCTCTCATAGTCAAGCACAAATAACGCATATTTAGTTTTATATATTAAAGCGGAATAATTTGATATTAAATGAAAATTTTCATTCTTCTTCATTAAAAACTCATTAAGAAATTGTTCGGGGACTTCCCCTTTATCTCTTACTTTGTCCTGCTCGGAATAAACATCATAAAAGATAATCGATTTAGCTCGATTATCAAGGATCTTCAATTCTGCGCTGTTTCTCTTAGCTTTCACCACTACTTCTTTCAGGTTATGTATTTTTCCCTGTGTTTTTATTTTGACAATGGAATCGTAGTTGATTTTGGGAATAGCCATTAGTGGTATGGAATCTTTTGTTCTTTTACGCACAGAATCGTTTATGTTAGGGATTGTGATTGCTTCTTCCGGATTAGGAATATGGGCAAACAAATCGGTATAGCGATATTGCCGGGGTTCTGGACTGAAAAGCTTGTCCAGCACTGTACGGTGATCTTTCGTTTTCCCGTTTTCGGTTACGGCAAAAATCATTTCCCATCTTCCTTCCACATCGGCTGCAAAATGGAATCGACCCTGTTTGTCGGTTACAAAGTTCTCCATAAAGCTGTGTACCACTTTGCCGCTATCGTTCTTTTGGCAGATAAGGGTTGATACATTTACTTTTGGTTTTGGAACGGACTTGACAAAGGTCACCACTTGTCCGGTGACATCAATGGCCTTTTCGGGTTTACGTTTCAGGTCAAAGGTTTTCTTACCGCTTACCCAGTCCCAGTCGAAGCGATGCCAACCTTGCACCATCAGTAACAGGTCGAGTGCCTGTAGGTGAATAGAGTCGGTTGATTCAAAGTAATAATCCGGATTATGCACATGCCCTTTTATCTCCGACATCAGCAGTAGATTGGATTGTATATCCTGATCGGGTTTTATGTCGTTTTGCCGGTCTTTGACCGAAACCGAGAAAGTGGTCTCTACCGGAATGGTATCCCTGGCAGTAACGACAAACTGCATATTGACCTGTTCGTTGGGATTATACAATTCTTTGTTCGTTTTGGCTTGAATGTTCAGCTTTTCCGTTCGGTGAATAAACAAAAGTCGGTCGCCCAGAATCTGCCCCTGCGAATTAAATAGAACTATTCGGGAGACTCCTGCCGGGAAATCAGTTTTACAGATTCGGAACTGAATGGGTTTACCTTCCGAGGTATCAATCAACACATACTTTTGCAAAGAACTTCCACTTAGCAGCACCAATCCGAATATCCCGCGTGGTGTATCGCTGTTGGAAAGCGAGCTTACCCCAATACTATCGGGGCAGGAGAGATTATCCACTTTCAGCACAATTCCTTTGGGCTGAACAGCAGGTAAATCAAAGTTGTATTTCTTGTCTTTGTAATTTACGACTACTTTGGGTGCTTTGTCGGTAGGTTGTATTTTATCGCCGGGTGTGAAACTAAAGACTCCACGTCCGTCGTGTACCGATTTAAACCGAACGATGGTTTCTTTATTTTCACCTACCACTTCTCCTGTCACCTCAATCGGATTACCGTAGGCATCCGTTGCCTCAAAGGCTACTTGCGAAGGCACTCCGGCCACCAAATTACCGCCTTCGGGATAAAACTTCAGAGCTACTGCTTTCTCTTTTACGGGCTTTTTTCGCAGTATCGGGTATTTGCCTCGACCGTATTCCAACAAGCTTTTCTCGGTGTAAGCACCCGGTTTGGTGGGTTTATCGTAAACGGCAAAGGTCCGGGAGAAAATTACATCTTCCCCGAAGTTAAGCATATACTTGGTATAAGCCCGCACTTCATAGAAACCGGAATAAAACGGCAGTTTGCCCAACTTAAAACTTCCATGACATCTGCCGCTCTCCACCTTGAGAATTTGTGTTTCTATCACTTCACCACCGGGATTGAGCAATTCCACGTAGAGCGTTTTGCTCAACTGACTTACCCGATTAAAACCCGATGTAACCAAATAGCAGCTAAACCACATATCATCTCCCTGATAATAGGTGGAATTATCAAAATGCAGATACGCTTTTTCCTGCGGCAGGTTTTTGGAAAAATGATCCACAATACTAACGTACCGGGCCAGTTTGCTGATAACGCTGTCGTTGCTTTGGGCGGTAACCTGAGTTATCAGGCTTAAGCCAAGGAACAGTAGAACTGCTGTTTTTTTGGTTGCAATCATACCAACTATTAATAATTATGCATTGTGAATTATTAATTGTGAATTATTTCTTCAGCACTCCCATCACTCCCTGCGTCGTAATGGTTTCGGCACTAATGCTAAAACTTTTGCAACTGCTGTTATTATAAAACTGTATCAATGCTTTCCCATTCTTATCTGTTTTTACTGCCGGATTCCAGTATAAGGTACGGCGGTAATCAGCATCGGGAGGAAGTATGCTGTAATTGGGGCTGTAAAACTCTTTTACCTGACTGTAACCATTCAACCATGTTTTCCGCACTCCTTTGCCTGCTTCGGTGTCACCTTTCCAGCCCGGAAGCATTTCCATAAAAACGACACAACTAAAACCTGTAATTGCACTAATTGGAGGAATCATAGGATCACAGTAATTTATTTTAGCATCTCTATCCTCACTCACGTAGATGGATTTGATATAGTCCATTCTTAGATAATTTGGAAATTTAAAGCTTTCTACAAAATCAGTTCGTTGATAATCTATGACTAATAATACAAGCCCTGAATTATACAGCAATACATTGTGTGATACATAGAAATTTTTATTTACATTCTTTATCAAAAACTCATATAGATATTGTTCAGGCACATCCCCTTTATCCCTTACTTTGTCTTGCTCGGCAGACACATCGTAGAACGCCAACGACTTAGACCTTGCTTCAAGAATCTCGCTTTCCTTGCTGTATTTCTTAGCTTTCACCACCACTTCTTTCAGTTTTTTTATTTTACCCATCGTTCCTATTTTGGCAATGGAGTCGTAGTTGATGGTGGGAATAGCTATTGGTGGTATGGAATCTTTAATTCTTTGACGGACTGAATCTTTGATGTTGGGTATTGCGGTTGTTTCTTCGGGATTGGGAATATGGGCAAACAGGTCAGTGTAGTGGTATTGACGAGGCTCGGGACTGAATAGTTTGTCGAGCACCGTGCGGTGATCCGTTTTTTTTCCGTTTTCAGTTACTGCAAAAATCATTTCCCATCGTCCTTCTACATCCGCTGCAAAGTGGAAACGACCCTGTTTGTCGGTCACAAAGTTTTCCATAAAGCTGTGTACCACTTTGCCGCTGTCGTTCTTCTGGGTAATCAGAGCCGATACATTGACTTTGGGTTTGGGAACGGCTTTGACAAAGGTAACCACTTGTCCGGTAACATCAATGGCCTTTTCGGGTTTACGTTTCAGGTCAAAGGTTTTCTTGCCGCTTACCCAGTCCCAGTCGAAACGATGCCAGCCCTGCACCATGAGTAATTGGTCTAATGCCTGTCGGTGAATGGAATCATTCGATTCAAAGTAATAATCGGGATTGTGCACATAGCCTTTAATCTCCGACATCAGCAGCAAATTGGATTGAATATCCTGATCGGGTTTTACATCGTTTTGTCGGTCTTTGACAGAAACCGAGAAAGTGGTTTCTACCGGTATCGTATCCATGGCATTAATCGCAAATTGCATATTCACCTGTTCGTTCGGATTATACGTTTCTTTATCTGTTTTTGCCTGAATGTTCAGCTTTTCTGTTCGATGAATAAACAAAAGTCGGTCACCTAAAATCTGTCCCTGAGAATTAAATAGAACCAACCGCGAAACCCCTGCCGGGAAATCAGTTTTACAGATTCGGAACTGAATGGGTTTACCTTCCGAGGTGTCAATCAACACATACTTTTGCAAAGAACTTCCGCTCAGTAGCACCAAGCCGAAGATTCCTTTCGGGGTATCGGGATTTGAAAGCACACTCACCCCAATACTGTCAGGGTAGGAGAGATTATCCACTTTTAGTACAATTCCTTTGGGCTGTACCGCAGGAAGATCGAAGGTGTATTTCTTGTCTTTGTAATTTGCAACCGCCTGTGCAAATTTCTCGGCTTTGTTTTTTTGTTCGGATATAGGTTTTGTCGGAGTATAAGTAAAAACTCCTTTTCCGTCGTGTACCGATTTAAACCGAACGATGGTTTCTTTATTTTCACCTACTATTTCCCCTGAAACTTCAATGTGATTACCATAGGCATCCGTTGCCTCGAAAGCCACTTGCGAAGGAACTCCGGCCACCAGATTTCCGCCTTCGGGATAAAACTTCAGAGCTACTGCTTTCTCTTTTATGGGCTTTTTACGCAGTATCGGGTATTTGCCACGTCCGTATTCCAACAAGCTTTTCTCGGCATACGCTCCCGGTTTGGTGGGTTTATCGTAAACGGCAAAGGTACGGGAGAAAATTACATCTTCCCCGAAGTTGAGCATATATTTGGTATAAGCCCGGACTTCATAGAAACCTGAATAAAACGGAAGCTTGCCCAACTTAAAACTTCCATGACACCTTCCGTTCTCTACTTTGAGTATTTGTGTTTCGATCACTTCACCCCCGGGATTAAGCAGTTCCACATACAGCGTTTTGCTCAGGGTGCTGGTTTTGTGAAACCCCGAAGTAACCAAATAGCAACTAAACCAAATATCATCCCCCTGATAATATGTGGAATTATCAAAATGCAGATACACTTTTTCCTGCGGCAGATTTTTGGAGAAATGATCGACAATACTGACATACCGAGACAGTTTACTCATTATGGTATCATTACTTTGGGCGGAAGCCTGAAATACCAGGCACAGGCTGAGGCACAGGAGAACTGCTGTTTTTTTTGTTATGTCCATACTGTAAAGTGATTTTTCATCCATTCGATTGGGTTTTGCGATTTGGAAATCGCGAGACCCGTGATTTTTTCAAACAAGATTAACTCCTTGGCAAAGATAATTATTTTTAATAAATTAATGTTGTTAGACAAATAAAAAATATTTCTTTTCTAATCGTTTCTGTTGAGGGTCTTATTTATGTATTTTAAAGAATCAATAATTAGTTTCCGTTTTCTTATTAGATTACTACTTTCATTACAGGAGCTGTATAGTCTGCAGGACCCGTGGGGGTTACAGCCATCACCCTGAAATAGTATTTACTTGCCACGTCGAGCACAGTAGCCTGAAAATAGCATTTGCGATTTACATCATTTATTTTTTGCTCGAATGGATCAGCTTCAACTGATATCCCTGAAAATTTATTCTTATTTTTCTCTGTGAGAGCACGGAAATATTTCCGCGCTATCACATGGAAAACGAATTCAAAAAACTTAAACGAAAAATTAAAACAACAAACAGAATTCTTAAATCAATAAAGTGTTTCGAGATATTTAATGATATATTTTAGTTGTGACATTTGATTTACTCCTTAAGTTTATGGCCCCATTAGTCTCTCAAAATGGGGCTTTAAGGAATCGTTGGGAATAATTTTTTAATTCTGATTCGTTTTATAAGAATTAGAATTGACTTACATAATAATTGATTATTTTTGCACACTAAGTTAAACCTATTGCCTTAAATTGCCAAAAATAAGTGTTGTACGGCAAGTTGAATTTAAAAAGTATAATACGTTGAAAAACAGGATTTTTATTTTGCCTGAGAATAAAATATTTGTATGGTGCTTTTTGGGAATGAAAAACAGTGTGGTTTTAATGATCTATTTTCTCCTGTAACTAAGTAAACAAAAAATTAATAATAGATTTTTAATTATGGATTATATTAAATCTGCGGTGTTGATTTTGTGTTGTGTTTTTTTGTTTTCTTGTTGTAGTGGTAGTTATACCAAAAACGAAACCATTCTGAAAGCCGAGTCTTTGCTCTATACTGCACCCGATAGTGCTTACGGTTTATTATCGTCAATCAGTCATCCCGAAAACCTTTCCAAAGCCGATTATGCGGCATGGTGCTTGCAATACACTCATGCACAATACAAGCTTTATAAGGATATAAAATCGGACAGCATAATTCGTATAGCTGTAGATTATTATGGTCACACCAAACTGTTAAAGCAAAGTGGAACCGCCTATTATTTATTAGGTTGTATTTTGATTTCAAATAGTAATACGAAAGATGCGTTACTCGCTTTTAAAGTTGCTGATGACTTGTTACAGAACGTTGAGGATAATAACCTGAAAGGCTTAGTTAAATATAATATCGGTTATACCTATTTTAAAGATGAAATATTCAGTCAAACGCTAATATATTACAAAAAATCGTTACAATATTTCATTGCTTCAAAAAACTTTAAATATCAGGCGTATGCATACCGGGGAATTTCCGATATGTACAATCAGTTTGATTATCCTTTTGACAGTATCATTCGTAATTCCAATTTGGCTTTACAGCTTTCCAAACAAGCAGGAGATAGCTATAATTACTATTCGATACTGGCGCAACAAGGAGAATTGCTGTCTGACAAAGACTATTCACGCTCAAAAGAATATCTGTTGAAAGGGTTTCAGTATATTCCGGTATTACGACCTAATTATGCTACTTTGTTAGCTTACGTTTATTCAAAATTACACCAACCGGATTCGGCTAAATTCTACTTAAAAATTCCCGCGAAAGATACACTGGGAATATCATCCAATGCCATACGTTATTATATCGGAGCTCATATTGCCAGAGATGAAGGAAATTTGGTGCAAGCCTATGATTTTTATAAGAAAGCCTATACTTTGAGAAGTATTTCTTTAAAAAATTCTCTCAAAAGTCAGCTTTATAGATTAGATAAACAGTACGATCTCTCTTTGAAGGAAAAAGAGAACGCCGCTCTAAGAATTGATAACCGCAACAAAGTAATTATTATCACACTGTTTGCTATTGTGTTTCTAATCGGAATGATTGTCTTTATTGTTCTGCACAATCGAAACAAAAGCAACAGGATTATTCTCGATATGGAAAACCAAAGGTTGCACTTTGAAGTAGAGAAGAAAAAAACAGAAAATGAAAAAAAGAATGAGATTCTATTATCAAAACTTCAAAACAAAGTAGAAAACACATTGCAATTTAATCGGTTGAAAATGGGGATTACCAGTTCCGACAAATTAGAGGCGTTCCTGGAAGAAATAAAAAAACAATCGATGATTTCAGATTCGGAGTGGCAATACTATATGGAAGAGATTAATCATATATTCAACAATAAGCTTTCACACTTAATGAATTCATATCCTCAACTAACCGACAAAGATCTTAATGTTATAACCCTTATTTGCCTGAAATTGGATATTTCGGACTGTTGCAGTCTGTTGAATATGACTAAAAACACCTTGTACCATCGCCGGAATATTATGAAAGAGCGAATGGGTATCAATAAGGACAAGGAGTTGGAAGAATGGGTGTGGGAATATTTAATCTCGGAGTTTAAAGATGAATAAAATCAACACCTAAAGGGATACTAAGTAATGAGAAATAAATAATGTCGTATAACTTCTTTGTTGCACACACCAAGTCCCTCTCCTTGTGAGAGGCATATAGGGAGAGGTCGGAATCTCAACATGCGACAACATATTATTCATATTATTTAGCTACTCAAATCCAGATTCAATCCGCCTTATTATTATCGGCTCGACGAGTGAAAATGTCCGCCAAATGCTAATATATGTATATTTTGTATTAAAATATGTTTCTTCGCGATTGTCCATTAGCATTTATTCACACTTGCTGTCTCGTGACATTATATATGTATCAGATAATCAGCTCTGAAAATATTGGGTTCAATGCTTCCCAGCTCTCTGCATTGTCTTCCGACTGAATTTCAGCACCGTTTCCAAGTCCGTCAGCACCGTTTCCAAGTCCGTCAGCATCGTTTCCAAGTCCGTCAGCATCGTTTCCGAAAGCGTCAGCGTCGTTTCCGAGCGTGTCAGCATCGTTTCCAAGTCCGTCAGCGTCGTCCCATTAACCTACAGTAACATTATATTTACTTTCAGTAACATTATTTATCCCGTCAGCGTCGTTTCCGAACGTGTCAGCGTCGTTTCCAAGTCCGTCAGTGTCGTTTCCAAGTCCGTCAGAACCGTTTCCGAACGTGTCAGTGTCGTTTCCGAAAGTGTCAGCGTCGTTCCAAATTGTTTCAGAACCGTTCCTGATTCCGTCAGAGTCATTATTTTTTGTGTGCGTTCCGTAAAACAAAACGGCACTTTCTTTCTCCTCCGAAAAAGTTCCGAAAGATAAAAGTTGATTTCCGAAAATAAATGAAAAAGTGACGCATCAGAAGGTTGGCAAGTCGGAAAACAATCCGTGTGATGGAAAAAAGTGAGAATTCGGGGCTTTTCGGAGGATGTCCAATACGTTTTTTTTGAACGCAAATTACTCAAATACGTAATAGAAGAGGAATAATATCGTATCACTTCTTTGCTGCACACACCGAGTCCTTCTCCTTGTGAGAGGATAGGGAGAGGTCGGAATCTCAAAATGCAACAATAAATTATTCATACTACTTAGAACGCCATTGTCTCAGAAATTTAAATGTTTCCGTTACCTGCTTTTCAATTTATTAATATCATAAAGTAACACTGAATTTTCTGTTGGGAATTCTGTTGGCACTTTTTGTTTTACATTGCCGGTGGCTGACCATTCCGTTCCACGGGAAAATGTTACCTGAAAACCAACATCTTGCAATGCGTCTTGAAAACTCGGACTAACATGCCCCAAAACGGTTTGAAAAATTCGCCCTTTTCCATAGGTTATTGTAAATAAAACCGGTTCTTCTTTTCCGGTACCGCCCGTTTCTTTGGTTGAGAAAGCAGTGGCAAGCACATGTATGTTTTGAGCCGGACCGCGTAAATTTCCATAGAGTTCGTCATTTTGATGCAACCATTTCGTTGGCAATCCCTTGGTAATTGGATGCTCTGTGTCGCGTACATTCAGTACAAACGGGACTCTGTTCCCATGTTTTCCTCCGGCGCCGGGTGAATTATCAGCAACGTATTGACCGTCTTTCCAAAAATAATAAGGTCCGGATTTTTCGTTACGCATTCCCCAGCCACCTAAACCGGTCATACGATTAAACTCTTTCCATTCTGGAAAAGCATTGTTAGTTTCATGCACCGAAACCACACCCCCTCCGTTTTTTACGAATCTCTCAAACGAAGCTTTGGTTTTCTCGGACCATTTTACCTCATTAATATTTAAAACAACCACCTGGTAGTTTGAAAAATTTGGCGAAAATGTTGTATCCAACGCACTTGTATCTTTCATTAGCAATACATCTGTTGCAAAAATACCCTTGGCATCTAATATCGCTTTGAGATAAGACGATGTAGTTTTCCAGCTATGCCATTTATCGGTATGTCCGGTTATCAAAAGTGTTTTTATTGGTTTGGCTTGCAGGAACATTGCCGATAAAAGGAATATAATCAGGAATAATTTTGATTTCATTAAGTTAGTTCTCATGATGTTGGTTTTTAGTGATAAAAACTTTTTTGTATCGAAAGGTTGGAGTTGGATAGCCCGGACTTAGACATTTCCAGGTGTTTATTTTCAATGTAATAATGCCCCTGGCTATTTTTTCGAGGGAATCTTTAATTAATTTTTCTAGCGTCAACGGATCAACTTCAACCCGGGCATTTATTACCATTCGGGCTTCGTCAGAAATACCCGATTCCCCCCGAATAGTAATTGTTTCTGCTTTTCCAGTGATATTGCCAAGCATGTGTTTCTCTCCATTTTCAAGAATGACTTTAACATGCCCAACGGATATTTTCTTTTGGTCAATTTGTCGGCTAAATTCGGCCAAAAAATCAGAGACAAAGGCATCCCAGTTTATTTGCTCTCCTTTTAGATGTATGGAAGCATTCAGCCAGCCGAGAACGGCCTCGCCCTTAGCATACGTGTCATAATCAACCTCCACTATTTTTTGTCCGGTTTTGGTGCTCGAACAAATTAGCTTCAACCAGTCAGCAATACCTTCACCCGTTTTCGAACTTATAGATAAAACTTCTGAGTTGGGATAATGTAGTTTTACTTTTTCCTTTAATAACACCAGTTCTGCATTATCTATCAGGTCGGATTTTGAAATTAGGATGATATCGCTCTCCTCCAGTTGTTTCCTAAA
>Ga0302215_10003260_pt1 | contig 10969 bp, 4 predicted proteins | sample II_Fen_N3_1_FD_194580 | JGI IMG/M metagenome (GOLD analysis project Ga0302215, IMG submission 194580) | Peat permafrost microbial communities from Stordalen Mire near Abisko, Sweden - II_Fen_N3_1 | ecosystem: Environmental > Terrestrial > Soil > Wetlands > Permafrost | place: Sweden: Abisko... | reverse complement strand
GTGAAATGGCCATGCAGATCCTGGGTATCGGGAAACAGGACCTGATCCCCGAAGTAAAGGATGTATTGGGTGTCGCTACTTTCCTACGGTTGGCAGATGGTGGACAAACACTCTTTATTTGATTTATCCCCGATAGCTATCGGGATTACAATTTACTATTTAAATGGATATGTTTTATTTAATAATTTTAATATCTTAACTACCAACTACCTACTACCAACTAGAAACTACCAACTTCAAACTCCAAAATCCAAACTTCTTAATCATGGCAACATTTAATATAGATATCACGAAAGAGCATTGCCCTATGACATTTGTAAAGACAAAAATCGAACTGTCCAAACTAAAACAGGGAGATGTGCTGAATGTACTTGTCGGTGAAGGTGAACCACTCGAGAACATCCCTAAGAGTTCGGCAGAGCAGGGCTATAAAGTACTTTCAGTGTCTGAAACAGAAACAAAGGGAACGCATCTAATCGTCATTCAAAAATGATAAAGATAACTTCAGCTATTCTGGAGGGCATTATACTTCAGGCTCAAAACGAATTACCCAATGAAACCTGCGGATTACTGGCAGGGATAGAAAATGTGGTCCACAAGCAAATAGCCATGACCAATACCGATCATAGTCCCGAACATTTCTCTTTTGACCCTTCCGAACAGTTCAAGGCACTCCGCACTGCACGTTCAGAAGGACTGGAACTTATTGCCAATTATCACAGCCACCCCGAAACCCCTTCGCGGCCTTCAGTAGAAGATATACGCCTGGCGTATGATCCGGATATCCTGTACCTTATTCTGTCATTAGCAGGAGAAATACCAGTACTCAAAGCCTTCCGGATACAAAACGGGATATCAAACGAAGAACCTGTTGAGATAATAGGCTGAGAAACTCCAATGAAATTCAAAACTAAGCTAAACACTGAAGACAAAATTCAATAGAATTTTTAAATATAATCAGTGTCACATTTATAACTTGTTCTTAAAAATGATGGTCTGATAGTTGGGTCACGCGATTTCCAAATCGCGAATTTCATTCATTATCTACATAATAAACACTCCCTTCTTCAACGGATACGTCTATTTCCAATATACGCCATCATATTGATTAGTTCGTTTATTTCTTTTATGGTAAATTCGGATCTTCGATAGTTAACTTTGAAAATATGAATATCCCGATAAACGAAAAATTCAATCTGTGACAAAAGTGTATAGATAGGAATTGCAATAACATAAAGAAGTAAAAAAGTACTCAATGGGTGTACTCTAAAAAAAGAATGAATTAAAATACTTTATAATAAATTACAGCTGCTTTTTATTTGTATTTGCTTTTTTTAAATTACTTACCCATCAAAACGCCATAAATCCAGGCAGGGTATGTAAAATTTCCCTTCTTCTAAACAAATTCTTCCTGAATATTAAGCTTTTTTCGAATTGAACTTTCCGGATTTTTAGGAATACTCTTTACATCTTATCCACGTACCTGTTTGCCGGTTGTGACTTTAACCGGTCTATTCATTTTCCAGATGCTTTATTTTTAGAAAGTATATTCCGGTTAAAGGATGAACAGTTTCTACGAACCTAATCAGAACATAGTGCCAAAAATCTTTAATTATCAACTCTTCAATTCCAACTTCGGGAGCTCTGTTTCAATTTTATAGAAAGAAAAAGTAAAATCAACTATTCAGATCGGAAAATACTGTTTTTGAATCTTAAAATGACAATATTTGTACAAGTAAATATTATATAAAATACAGCTATTTTATACTAATCAGAGAATAGACTACATCTAAATTTGAAGACTGAAATTAATATGTGGCAGAATAAATATACAGATGTAGTAATAAATATCAATTAAAATAAGTTGTGTCGTTGGACTGCTTATTTAACTAACCAGTTGGTACTTATATATAAATATGATACTAATTTTGTATCAAACATAAGTATCTTAAGTTAATTCTAAATGCATTTTTTTATGCAAAAATCAAAAATTATATTTTAAAATTTACCATTAAAAATACCGGTTTATGATCTAATTTTATTGTATGAAACATTTTCTCTCTTCCCTGTTACTATTTCTAATTGCATTTTATAATCCCGGATCTGTTGTTGCTAAAGACAGTAGTTTTAAGACAGAAGAATTCAGATTTGTAAAAGTCAAACCAACGATTGCAAATGAACCTGCTACTTCAATTTTTGCGTCTGTCAACGATGAAAATTCTCTAAGTCTGAATGATCTGTCTTCCATTATTAAGTTGATTGGTTCTGACGGAGAAATACCAACGAATCAAAAAATCTATGACCAACCAACTAAAAATAAATCCACAACTTCCCTGGTCAATGCCATCCTGCAAGATTCAACTAATGCGACAGAAAAATTCTCATTTAAACAAAACACTTTTAAACCAGTTGCTAAACAACAGAAACTTCCAAATAGTCCAATAGCACTTTCAGTTAATGGCATGCCGGATGTTACACTAAATTCTACGGAATATATTGGTGTAATAAACGGTTCTCCGGGGTTTAAATATTGTAATACAGCTCCTGATATTTTATTTACAAACGGTTCAACTACAGTTGCAACTAATACGGGTTATGTGATAAGTTGGGGTGATGGTTCCCCTGATTTTACCGGTACTTTCTGGAATTCAATGACTCATTACTACACTTTTGGATTATGGACATTGACATATACGATTACAGGTGAGATGGGTAATACGCTCACCAAACAATATAAAATATTAGTCAGTTCATATGCAAATGTTTCGTTTGGGTCAGATAACAGTTCTAAAGATATTTGTATCGGGTCGGATTATTCTTTTTTAATATCGAATACCGGGAGTAATCCGGACGGAACTATCTACACCTTAACCTTTAATGATGGTACTGAACCAATAGTTTACACTACCAGTCCTCCCCCTAAAGTAACTCATACTTTTAATAAATCCTCCTGCGGATATACAAGTGTTACCGCTACCGGCACTTATATAAACTCCTTTTCAGCTACTATAGTGGCTTCCAGTCTGTGTGGTACAAATGCAGTAACTGTTGCCCCTATTTATGTATCATCACCCCCGAAAGCAAAAATCACTCTCTCGTCTCCCGAGATATGTGCAAATGTTGAAACTACTATCACTGATAACTCCACCGGATATGAAATAACCAGTGCGGATCCAATTTGTAAACCTCCTAAAAGAGTCTGGGAAATTACACCGTCTTCAGGTGTTACCCTTTCCAAAGGGTCATATGGAAATGATTTTGGGAATAATTCACCCACCACCTGGATATCGGGATCATCAACTATTAGTCCCATCTTTTCAATTCCCGGAACCTACACCATCAAATTGAAAGCAGGTAATTTCTGTGGTACTGATGAAATTGAAACCACTATTGTGGTACAACCTGCATTGTTACCACAATTTAATATTATAAATGAAGGCTGTGCTCCATTTTCTGTGACAGCACAGAATACAACCGATTTTACAGGTAACCCGACAGGTACGTGTTTATGGGAAGTAACTTATTCTCCGGGTAATTGTGGAACATTACCCGGCATTTGGAACTTTGCGAAGGGTACAGATAAAAATTCAATAAATCCTACATTCAACTTTAGTACTCCGGGGGTTTATATTTTAAAGCTTTCGTTGTTTAATATCTGTGGTGTTGTTACTACTTCGCAAACTATACAGGTAACCACACCACCTCAAGTTACTATAAATGAAATTGCAAATTCATGTGATGCAGCTAAAATTCATCCGGTTGCCATAGTGGATGGTTGTGCACCGGCAACAACTGCTTTAACCTATTTATGGAGCTTTCCGGGTGGTATTCCTGTTACCTCATCCGCTCTCACTCCGGGTACAATTAATTATTCAGCTTCAGGAACATATACAGTTTCATTGAAAGTAACCAATCCCGAATGTGGATCTTCAACAACTTCAACAAAGTCTTTCACTGTAAACACTACTCCGGTAGTTGATCAACCGCTCAATCAGGAAGTCTGTCAGGGGAGCAAGACTGCGAATATCACTTTTTCGGGAAGCATACCCAATGCTATTTATACCTGGACGAATAATAATACTACTATTGGTCTGTCCGCAGCTGGGACAGGTAATATATTTTCGTTTAAAACGGTGAATGCGACTACTTCTCCTATAACAGCAACTATTCATGTAACTCCAACTATAAACGGGTGTACCGGAACAACAAAAACGTTTACGATCACCGTGAATCCTATTCCGGTAATAACTCTGATACCCAATATGGTTTTATGTAATGGTGTGACAAGTAAAACGGTAAATCTTACAGGGAACGTGACCGGTATGACTTATAGCTGGACAAATGATACTCCTTCTATTGGATTGCCGGATTCGGGAACAGGGAATATTCCATCCTTTACAACAATCAATAACGGGATTGTTCCGGTTAATGCAACCATTACTGTACTCCCGGCAGCAACCGGTTGTTCAGGAACACCACGTGTTTTTACAATTACCGTTTATCCTATTTCAAAGGTGAACTCCATAAAGAATGTTGTCTTGTGTGATCAGCAGATCAGTGAAAACATAAGCCTTACAGGAAATGTGACAGGTACAACATTTACATGGACAAACGATACGCCTTCAATTGGATTGGCTGCATCAGGATCCGGGGTAATTCCTTCATTTAATACTGTAAACAACGGAACTGTCCCGGTGAATGCAATTGTTCGTGTCACTCCTTCAGTAAATGGTTGTGTGGGGACACCTCTTAACTTTGTTATTACTGTTAATCCTATTGTTACTGTAAATGACGTAACCGGCCAGATCGTCTGTAATAATTTTATAACCTCTGAAATTATTTTTTCTGGAAATACTTCTGATGCTACCTATTCCTGGATAAATTCAAATCCTTCAATTGGACTGGCAGCCAACGGGACTGGAAATATCTCTCCATTTACAGCTATTAATACAGGTTATACTTCAATTATTGACACGATCACGGTAACACCAATTTTAAAGGGATGTAACGGAACCCCGAAACAGATTCTCATTACAGTCAATCCAACTTCTAAAGTATCCCCAATAGGGGATGTTGACTTGTGTTATCATCAGACAAGCGATGTCATTAAAGTAACCGGAAACGTGACAGGTTCAACATATACGTGGTCAAATGATACGCCTGCTATTGGATTGGCAGCATCCGGTACCGGTGATATTCCTTCTTTTATATCCGAAAATTCAGGAGTCATACCCCTTAAGGCGACAATTACAGTTATACCTACTGCTTATGGTTGTTCAGAATTACCATATGTTTTTACTATCACAGTAAATCCGGTAGTTACTGTCAACAATATAGTCAACCAGATTGTCTGTGACAATTCATTAACTACAGATATCAACATTTCCGGAAACAGTCCCGAAGCTACTTATACCTGGATAAATTCGAATCCCACTATTGGGTTACCAGCAACCGGAACCGGTAATATTGCTGCATTTAAAGCATTGAACAGCGGTACAACAACGTTGATTTCAACCATTACGGTAACACCAAATACAAATGGATGCAACGGATCACCTGAAACATTCACCATTACTGTTTATCCTATGCCGGAGGTAAAACCTATCACCGACAGGATTAATTGTAATAAGGAGTTGGCCGGCAGTATAGCTCTCCCGGGAAATGTGGCCGGATCAACTATTACCTGGACGAACGATACACCTTCTATAGGACTGGCAGCATCGGGCACGGGAGATATCCCCGGGTACACGGCAAACAATACAGGGAATATTCCGGTTAAGGCAACCATCACTGTAATTCCTTCTGCAAATGGCTGTACCGGAACTCCCTACTCGTTTAATATAACCATAAATCCTGCTCCTGGAATAAAATCAAAGTATATAAACCTCTGTAACGGGAATACTTTCAGCTTTATACCTGTAGATGGCAATGGAAGTATTGTTCCGCCATATACTCATTATGTCTGGAATGAACCTGTTTTGAATCCGGCAGGATCAATTACAGGTAGCTCGTCGCAGTTAATTCCTCAGGATTCAATCAGTCAGACATTAACGAACCTGCTGCATCAGACAGCTACAGCTACTTATACGGTTATTCCGACAACTGGATCCTGCAGTGGAAATCCTTTTACGATCGTGGTTACGGTGAATCCTGCGCCTGACATTTTATTCTCCATCCCCAATCAGACCATTGCTTCCGGAAAAACATCACTATTGATCACATTTCCGGCTGTAACGAACGGTATCGTAAAATATAACTGGACAATCGATGTTCCTAAAGGTATCACCGGAGAAATTATGCCTGATTCGAACAGTATAAATCCTCAAAAGCTGGTCAATACAACCAGCCAACCACTGACAGTGACTTATACGGTAACCTCTGCTTTTGTTGATGGAAGCACCTGTGGTGGTATTAGTGCTATTTATACAATAACTGTACTTCCACTCATTACTACCACAAGCATAACTTCTGGTTTTAACGGATTTAATATCAGCGTTACAGACGGTACGGACGGATGGATTGATGTTACAGTGGCCGGTGGATCGGGAACTTATACCTATACATGGACAGGACCTGATGGATTTACCTCTTCCACGCAGGACATAACAGATTTACCTGCGGGTGATTATACTCTTACCATTACTGATGGTTATTCCGATCCGGTGGTATTGAAATTTACATTGACAGATCCTCTGTTATTAATAATACAGGAAGATCTTACTTCCCATGTGAATATTGCTTGTCATGCTGACTCGACGGGCATCATTAAAATCAGTATTCTTCAATCATCTGTCGGACCTTATGATTATTCGCTGGAAAATAAGTCCGGTACAACGGTAGCACAGGTAAAGAACACTACAGCTGAAAATTATATTTTTTCAGGTTTGCCAGCCGGTATCTATCTGGCTAAAGTCACCGATGCCAATGGGCATTTTAAAGAGATCAACGGGATAGTGATTTCAGAACCAACAGAATTAATAATATCTGTATCTTCAGTAAATGCAGCATGTCCGGGAACAAATACCGGTAGTGCAACCCTGATAGCGGTTGGCAGCTCAGGAACTTATACTTATTCATGGAATACAGTACCGGTTCAAACGACTGCAACTGCATCAGGATTGGTTGCCGGAAATTATACCGGGACAGTGACTGATAGTAATGGCTGTACGAAAATGATTTCAGTAAAAATTACCGATCCTTCGGAAATCCAAATTGTTAGTCCTTTAAAAAAAGACAATACCTGCTTTGGTGCAATGGATGGTGAAATATCAATTTCTGTAACCGGTGGAACGCCAGACTATGACTTTACCTGGACAAAAGATGGGTTGCCTTATGCAAAAACAAAAGATCTGACTCAGTTGAACACGGGAGAGTATACTGTCTCGGTCACAGATAAGAATGGTTGTACTCCCAAAACAGCAACTTTTACCGTAAATGAACCCCCGGCAATTACTATCAACCTGATTGCTCAACAGAATCTTACCTGTTTTGGTGACAGTACCGGTGCTGTTGAAGTTGAAGTTGCCGGAGGTACACCTCATGAAATAAATGCCGGAGTTTTTGAATATCATTATTCATGGTCGGGTCCTTATGGATATACCAGCCGGCTCAAAGATTTGAAAAATTTAAAAGCCGGAGTATATATCCTGACTGTCACAGATGAACCTGGATGTTCTAAAGAATTTCAGGTCACAATAATGCATCCTGATCAACTCGTTTTATCCGTAGAGACAAAACAAATAAGTTGCTATGGCTCGAATGATGCCTCCATAAAAATAAGTATATCGGGTGGAGTTAAACCTTATCAGATCAAGTGGAGTAATTTAGGCAGTGGAACCCTTCAGGATAATCTTTCACCGGGAACCTATTCGGTTACCGTAATTGATTCTTTAGGTTGCACTAAGACAGAAACAGTCATTATTAGCCAGGCTAAATTTTACATAAATCCATCTGTTACACCTGTTACCTGTTTTGGTGCACACGATGGTAGCATTCACTTAAATATCAGCGGAGGAGTACAACCCGTAAAATTAGTATGGGAAGATAATTCTACCGACGGGAATGTGAGAAACAACCTGGGACCGGGAAGTTATACTGCTTACATTAGTGATGCTTCATCCTGTTCTTTTAAGCAAATATTCATTGTCCGTGAACCTCTGAAACTGGAGTTGTCAGCGGCTATAACAAATGCATTTGATTGTACTGATCAAAACAGTGGTACGATAAATTTACAAGTTACGGGAGGTACTTCTCCTTATTCTTATGAATGGTCGAATCATGCAATAACCGGAAAAATCAGCGGCATTCCGGCAGGAAATTATTTTGTCACTGTCACTGATTCAAATGGTTGTAAGATTACCGAACAATACCAGGTACTGAGACAAGTCCCCATTAAGATCGGTGTATCTTCACGGAATGATTATAATTGTCTTACAAAAATTATAAAAGTAATAAATACAGCCGACATTGCCGGAGGTGTCCCTCCATATCAGTTAAAATGGTCCAGTGGAACGGTGAGTGGTACAAATAACGAAATAATGGAAACTACTCAAAGCGGTATGGTCACTTTGCAGGTTTCTGATGGTATAGGATGTACTGCTTTTAGTTCTTTTAATGTTGAAATTCGAAATCCCGGAATAAAGTATCAGATGCTGGATTGTAATAAATTTGCTTTTCAGTTTAATGCAGTGGTACCAAACGAAAACGAAAGTTATACTTATTCGTGGGATTTTGGTGATGGGAATATTTCATCAATCCAAAACGTGCAACATGTTTATAATTCAACCGGAAATTTTACGGTGGAATTAATACTCAAAAGTGAGTCGTGTACCAGCTATTATAAAGAAATTGTAAACGTAGAGTCGGGTCCTGTTTTATCCATCAATAAGATTCCGTCATTTTGCAACGGTGATTCCCTGATTATTCACGTAACCGGAGCTCAAACCTACCGATGGAGCGACAACTCAGTAAGCGATAGCATTGTCATAAAACATGTTGGAAGTTATAATGTCACCGGAATTTCAAATACAGGTTGTGTATCCATGTTGTCATTTGTTGCTTCAAAATATGAAATCACCGAAAGTACTATTCAGGCTGACAGGAATGAAGTTACTAACGATAATAAGCCTTTGCATTTATGGACATATAATGATGCCAATTCTCAATATTACTGGGATTTTGGCGATGGAAAGACCGATCAGGGCAACGACATTACTCATGTATTCGACATTACAACTGATGGGTATTATGATGTGAAATTGAGAATAACAAATCTCCACGGGTGTGTCCAGGAAGTAACAAAACGGATCTGGATTATTCAAAATGCAACTCCGAATACTTTTACTCCCAACGGAGATGGGAAAAATGATGTCTTTATGAAAGATTGGCACATACAGGTTTATAACCGAAACGGAATACTATTATATGACGGCAGAGATGGATGGGATGGTACTCAAAAGGGTGTGCCGGTTATGAATGATACCTATTTCTATGTGGTGTATTATTCTGCCGAATCAGGTTTAAAAACCAGTACGGGATTCGTGACAATTATTCGATAATTTCTATAGTATGAAGAAAATTGTTTGTTTAATAATGATCAACTTACTAACATTTACGGTAATAGCTCAATCTAATATCAGGTTGAACAATTACTGGGATAATACGTACTTTATAAACCCGGCTTCCATTAACGATCAAAGTCTGGCCGAATTTAATATGGCAGCCAGGAAACAATGGGTAGATTTTCCCGGTTCACCCTTAACCTTTTTTGCATCGGCGACTACTTACCAGGAAAATTTGCATGCTCAGTTTGGATTGAAGCTGGTACAGGATAAAATCGGGTATACTTCTACAACAGCAGTAGATCTGACCTATGCTTATTCTATGCTTATGCAGAGCGACTGGCAGTTGCATTTGGGTCTTGCCATAAGTTTTCAAAGCCTGTCGTATGACATGTCTTCTCTGATTTTTTCTGATATTGATGATCCGGTTAGTAATAAACTGTTAAATGAAAGTAATTTTAATTCTAATATCGGAGCCGAATTGACCAATAAGTCGTGGCGGTTCGGAGCTTCAAGCCAGAATATTTTCTCTCTTTTTTCAAATATAAATAAGCAGTTTCCAAATACAAATTTCCTGTATGCCATGTATCATCAACGTTCGGATAATTTTTTCAACATTGGTTATGGCGTAAGCGGCATTCAGTATGGTAATTTATACCAAATGGAGTTCAATTTTAATGGCTATTTTAGAATTGCACCCGGGACCGAAACATTTCAGATAGGAGCCTTCTATCGTACCTGGAGTGAAATGGGAGCTATTTTGGGTGTTGACTTAACAAAAAATATCCATTTATCGTACAGCTATGATTTTAATGTGGGTGGAATTAGTCGAAGTTCGGTCGGTACGCAGGAGATTATGCTGACTTATAAATTGCCAAAGGAATGGAAATGTAAAAATTGCTGGTATTAGCAGTTTCTAGTTTGTCCACTCGATATAAGCCGTACAGGTAATTATTCCAATCCGTGTCGTTTAGCTTTCATATGAATTTGCTCCTTCGTGTCCGTCAGCCGGCTGTGTTTTGACTTAGAAACTTTGTGGCAAAAAAGCATTCGCTATAAAACAATAAAATCACAAAGAGTGTAAACAACTTAATTTTTCCAACCTTTCCAGAATTCCTTTCAATTTCTTTTTTATCCCATTTCGCCTGATAGAGCAAATTCTCTGTTTAACTCAAACAATCATTAAACTGATATTTTATAAAATGCTATTCTTGAAAATGATGCTGCAAATCCTGCCGTTTATTTTTTCTTCTGAAAATATACGATGGATAATCCCTCCCAAAAAAGCAAAAATAATTGACTTTTCTCCCTTGGAAAGATAAATATTCCGGGAAAATAATCCCCATAAATTCAAACACTTTTTTATCCTTTAACAGTATAAAGAAACTACAATAACTCATTTTAACTAC
>Ga0302215_10003257_pt1 | contig 10975 bp, 3 predicted proteins | sample II_Fen_N3_1_FD_194580 | JGI IMG/M metagenome (GOLD analysis project Ga0302215, IMG submission 194580) | Peat permafrost microbial communities from Stordalen Mire near Abisko, Sweden - II_Fen_N3_1 | ecosystem: Environmental > Terrestrial > Soil > Wetlands > Permafrost | place: Sweden: Abisko... | reverse complement strand
GATAGATAGAAATACCGTTGATTTTAGCGGACAGCAACTTGATAACCTTGAAAGTTTATATGCTGAACTTGATAACAAAATTTCACCAGACTTAAAAAATGTATTACTGACAAAGACGGTTACACCAGAAGAGCTAACGAGTCTTGCACTTTTAGCTTGTCTTTTAAAATGGAGAATCCCTAAAAGTGATGAAAGATTTAACACAATAAAGCAAGATCTTACGCAAGAAGATTTGGCAATAAAAATCACAATAAAAGATAAAAACATAAAAGTTGACGAAGAGGCTATAAAGCACATTGAAACCTCTGACATTTTTAAAGAAACAAAAAGGATATTGTTGGGAATTCTCCCTTTTATAAACTCCAATAAACTTTTAGAAATACACAACAATAGTTTTATTCAGACAAACACTTTTTTCCCATCAGTAATTGGGGACTGCCCGATAATTGAAAAAGAAAATTTTGATATAAATAAATTTGATATAAATAAAATAGAAGACTTTATTTTACCATTAAGCTCAACAGACACATTTATTTACAAGCAAGACTGCAAAAAGGGAATAAATAATTCTTTGTTTTTTATTCAAAGAGATATAGCGATTATAGAAGCATCAGAAGAGTATATAGGTTGCAAGAGTAAAGAGCACTTGGAAAAAATAGTTGAAATTTACAACCAAACAAAAGTAGACAACAATCTCGGTAATATACACAAACATATATTCAAATTCATTAACTAAAAGTCAGCAGATAACAGAATCGCACTAAGAGGCATACGAAAAAAATAAACAGACATAGTAAATGGAAAATCAAAGAACAATTCAGACAATTTTAAGCTTGGAGACAGGTAATCAGTATGAAGCTGATTATTTATTTGACAACCAAGATGAAAGAGAAGCTGAGATTTTTCAACTAAGAACTAAAATTGAAGAACGACTTCAAAAAGGAATTAAAGATTATGTATGCTTATATTGCAAACAACCCGTAGCTGTACGAGGAAGAAAAAACTTACAAACTCATTCAACACACTTTTACTTCACTCACCCTTATAAGAGTGATGACTGCATGATAAAAACAGTATGTAGACTTTCGGAAGAAGAAGTTAGATGTATAAAATATAACGGAGTCAAAGAAAGCAAACTACATGAGTTACTAAAAAATGAGATAGCATATTATCTTGGCTTTAACCAGAACTCTTCAGTTATTGTAGACAAAATATACAAAGATAAAACGATTTCAAGGAAATGGAGAAAACCAGATGTTCTAGCAATTTTCCCTGATAAAAAAATAGCTTTTGAATTACAATTATCAACAACTTTCTTATCTGTAATTGTCGGAAGAACACTGTTTTACAAAGAAAGTGGGATATTTCTAATTTGGGTATTTCCAAACTTTTCTTTAGAAAATGATTTGCAGAAGTTTACTCAAAAAGATGTTTATTATAACAATAATTTTAATGTCTACGTTTTTGACAAGTCAGCCAAAGAACAAACAGAAATAGAAAAAGAACTAGTCCTAAAATGCTATTATAAAGAATACATTGATTTGAATTATAGAGTTGAAGAAGACTGGGTTGAGAGATTCGTCAAACTTTCTGATTTGACTTTCAATTATGACAACTATGATGTTTATTGTTATGATTCAGAAACTGAAAAACAAAAGATTTTAGATGCTATTGCAGAAAGAAAGCGACGAAAAAAACTAATTGAAAAAGCCAAAGAAAATAAAGTTAAGATTGATGATGTTTTGACAGTTTTGAGAAAATTCTACTTAAATGACGTTCTTTATCCTTTTACGGAAACATTTTTAGACACAATCGAAACGGAAGACGAAATCAAAGACTTAAACAATGAATTGAAATTCTCTACAGAAAAAACAGGTTTTATATCAGAACTATTTTTCAAAAGAGCAAAACCTTTTTTTCTCGCGTTTATTTGTGAACATGATGTTATTGAAGTTGACACTTCGAAAATATCCTTTAATGGCAAAAGTATTATAGAGGAGTTAATAACCTTGCAATATGTGGATTTTAGAAATTATTCGTCTTTATTATTTCGCAAGGGTTATAAACTGACTAAAGATGATGAAGACATACTCTTGGATTTGTCAAAAGACATATCTGACAAAGAGAACTACTCTAAATGGGCTCTTCTATACTTTTTATCTTCCATATCAAAAAAAGAATTTGCGACAGAGATAAAAATGATTGACTATAAAATCTTAAATCCAATACTTTCATTGAAAAGAAAATTTGTTATTGGTGCTAATTTTGAAAATCTAAAACAGGTTTGCAACAATGTTTTTGAATATCATAAAGCTTTTGGAGATTTATTTATAAAAGCTTTGAAAATATACAATGTTTACGACAAATTACTCAGCGAAGATAAAAAAGGAAAATTAAAAGAGAAAATCAACAAATATTATATTGAAAGTCCAAAACAAGAGACTAAGTACAATGAAATAATATTTGATCTATTTCCTGAACTCGAGAATTAAGAAAAAGAATACAGACACAGTAACACACATATTGGCTGGCTGAAGTGCATTTCACGGTTTTTGCTCCCGCATTCACTTTTTCGCAAGGCCTTAATTAATGTTCGTCAAACCGTATATATCTTGAGTTGATATAGACGTTAACTCATATGTTTTTTTTAAGGTCGGTGGGTAATGACCCCTTTCTTTGAAACCCCTATTTTCTGATTTTCTTCCACAAAATTTTTAATCGACTTTTTTGATAAATGTCAGTTTTATAGAAAATTTTGGTCAAATTTCTTTTTTGAGATTGTCGCCCCCTATACGTCAATAATATACTCTATATTAAGGGAAGATACGGAGGACTGACTTCAGGGGGGCTTACTTCAGGGGGGATAAGATTTAAAACGCCTGTTGTGAATTGTATTTCTTAGGGATACGCCAATCCAAGAGATTGTTAATGATGAACAATGATAAAGCTTTAAAATAGAACAACTTGAATGATAATAAATGACATTAAATGACAGTCAATGAGATTCTGTAATAAAACAACATAAAATCCTCATAATCAGGGGGTCACTGGTTCAAGCCCAGTTGGGCCCACCCTTGGATTCAGACACTTACACTTCATTGTGTGGGTGTCTGTTTTTGTTTACGCCAGATTTACGCCAAGCTTTGGCAAAATCTGATTGGTAACTCGTTTAAATTTAAATGGAACGGCTATAAACTTACTGACATGTGACAGGAAGTTGGGAGATTTCATTTATCCATTTTTGATGTTCGATTTGACTATTTAGAGTTTGGCGTTTTTTTTTGTTTTACCCATAATGTGCATTAATTTACAACAAGTTGATTCTTTCAATCCTACTCTAATTTGCGGATTTTTATATAATGCATCATAGGCAGAAGTAATGAAATTATCTTATTATTTGGAATTGACTGTCAATAACTTTCCCTTTGAAATTTACAACATGCCAGCCTCCCGGATTGTCAATACGCACTAATTTATGTACTTCATATCCTGCTCTGGTTCGAATCTATAGCAATACTATAATTGTGGTCGATTAAATCAAAAATAACTGTTTCTTTCCTTTTATGGTCAGTTTTTGCTTCTAAAATTTTAATTTAAACTATATTTTTGTTTCGTTTAAATGTATCAGAGAATAATTCATGTCTCTGCTGAATGCATTTATGTAATTCACATAATTTATTGACTGTTTTTTTTAATATTTACCTTTTAATTAATTACACATGAAAAAAACTTACATGATTGTATGCCTTTTGTTTATGTTTGGCATATGCGTAAAAACAATGGCTCAAACCGATCCGGGAATAGCCAATTTAACACACAAGTGGGCATTTGAAGATGGAACTGCTAATGATATGGTGGGAACACTTAATGGAACTTTAATGGACGGTGCAACTGTCTCTGGTGGTGCTCTTAATACTACTTTAGGTGGGTATGTGAGTATTGATCCCGCTGTATTAAATGTCAAATCGTATACGGAGTTAACTGTTGAAGCATGGTTTACTCCAGCTGCCAACGCAAATACAGGTTATCATTTTCTGTATTATTTTGGTTACTCTGATGGTAATGGCAATCACTTCACAGGTGTTACGCCTGCACGTGGAAACAATGTCAGTAGAGCAATGATTGACACAGGAAGTGGCGAACAGGGTGTTAACGATGCTGAGTTTGATGATGGCTTACTGCACCATTTGGTTTGTGTTATCGATGCAAATACTCTTTCGTATTATATGGATGGTGTCTTGGTAAACACAATATCTACTGGTACAGCTACTCTGGCAAATATAAATAATGGCGCTGGTAGTGCCATTGCCTATTTTGCTAAAGGAGGATGGGCCGGCGACGCAACCTGGAGAGGTACTATTAATGAAATAAGTGTTTACAACAAAGCACTTACATCTGATAATGTTAAGTATCTTTACGATTTACATAAGGTAGTAGTTCCGGCAACCAACCCGGGATCGGCTAACCTGACACACAAGTGGACATTTGATGAAAATGCGAATGACGCTGTGGGGACTGCTAACGGAACATTGACCGATGGAGCTACTATTGCAAACAAAGCTCTTAATACAACTACCGGAGGTTATGTGAATTTCACTCCTAGTGATTTGGCTGTTAATACTTACTCTGAACTTACCGTTGAATCATGGTTTACACCTGTAGCCGGAGCAAATAACGGTTATCATTTCTTGTATTATTTTGGAAAATCTGATGGTAACGGCAACCACTTCACCGGTTTTACTCCTTCGCGTGATGGAAATCCTGCTCAATGCGGCCGATTTATGATTGCAACTGGAAATGGAGAAGATGGCCAACAGGGTATAAACACTACCAAGTTTACTGATGGTAGACTCCATCACTCGGTTTGTGTTATTGACGGAACTTCAGTAATTGCTTATATTGATGGTAACCTATTGGGAACTACATCGATTGGTGCTAATTTGCTTGCTAATGTCTTTCTTCCTGCTGGCCCGGGCAATAACTTCGCCTACTTCTGCAAAGGTGGTTGGAACGATCCAACCTGGAAGGGTCAGATTCATGAAATAAGTATATACAATAAAGCACTTACAGCCAATAATGTGAAATACCTTTTCAATTTAGGGCCAGAGCCGGTTACGGGCGGAACAACTGCAGTTGATATGGCAACAAAAATGAATCAACATATTTATGTAAGCAATAATCAGATTGTTGCTCAATTTGAGTCAGCAAATACTGCTTCAACTAAAATTGAGATTTATAATATCCAAGGTGCATTGCTTTCAAGCGAAATGTTTACGTGTAACGCTGGAATAAATACAAGAACTATAAAAGCTGTTTACCCAGCGGGCATCTACTTGGTTCGCCTTGCCGTTGCCGGGGAAACTGTTTATACGAAGATCATCAAATAAACCAGAGTATATTATTTGAAGACAATTGAAGTCCATTAAAGCCCTTCGTATGAATATACGAGGGGCTCTTTGTAATTAAACTAAGGCTAAATTAAATATATTTTCTTTCACACTAGTTGGTAATTATTTGTTGGTATTGAAAAAACTCTGATTTCCTTATGGCTAAGGCTAAGCGAGAATAAGCCTAAACATTTTAGAGGACAAACTACTGCCAAAAGGAGGTTAAGTAATGCAGTCAACTACGTTTATTATTATAAGAAGTTTGATATTTCATGTGAATTTTATATTTAAGTGTGTTATTTTTTCATTTTGTTTAAATGAATATCAATATTACAACCGTGCTCATAGTTCATTATTGTTTCAGGTGCAATAAACCGTTAGATTCTTTTGCTTGTCTGTCGCTGGCTAATTTACAAGCATATATTTGCATTTTATGATATTTATTTAATTGTATGCATTCCCGAGCTAATGCATTTTGGTTGATATTTGTTTTTTTTTGGTCAGAATGTTTTCAAAGATTGTCCATTTTTTAAGTTTATTTGCATATTGTTTTTACAAATAATATATAATCAACTTTAAATTTAATTGCAAATGAAAAGAACTACATTTTTTCTGGCGTGCTCCCTGCTTACAGGACTCACTGTAAACGCCCAAGTGCTCGACACAATTTACAATGCAAGAACAGCGTTGCCGGCTGCAGCTTCATGGACTGAGCTAAAATTAGACAAAACAATCAGTGACTCAGCAGCAGTCATTACTCAAGAGCTTCTGGGAGGAGCTTTGAAGCTCAAAACAGTGAATGCAAACCACAAAGATTCGAAACTCGGATGGTCCAAAACAGGTTTGGGCTTGAATTTAAGCATCGGTTACACGATCGAAATCAAGGCTAAAGTTAATAATGCTGCCAAAAATGGAGCATTTAATATCCAGGGTTATGACAATCAGGGAAAAGGTTTCCGTTTAGGTATTTACAATACGTACCTGGCAAACCAAACGAATCCGTTGGCCGCAACTACTACTGTATCAACGTCAATTGATAACTCTACCGGATTTCATACTTTCCGTTTGGCAGTAGCTCCAAGCGGATTGGTAACCGTTTATCGCGACTATACCCTGGTAGGAACTTTCCCTCTTTCGGCTTTCTATTTCGATAATATCATCGTAAACGGAGGTTTTGAAGATGGAGCGGATGTAAACGATCATTCATCTTTCCCCGATTTTTTAAGCAAAGGGTTACTCTATAAATCAACTGTACTTACTAATAAAAGAACCGGTAACTATGGTTTGGTAATGAATAGCAACGGAAAAACGGAGAAGACCGGAGGTAATTATAATCCTGCAACGCAAGAGGATGCAAGAACCCGCGAAATTGCAGTAAAACCGAATACAAACTACGACATTTCCATTACCCGTCGTCGCTCTGCCATAGACCCATGGGCCTGGCGTGATATGGGTGCATTCTACAATTTCCAGACAGGAACTGAAGCCGGTACTGATGACCGTAATACAAATGCATTTTTTGCAAGTACTAATGACAACAATTGGCAAGTACATAACCAAACCATTACCACTCCTGCAGATGCAAAATCAATACGGTTTGAATTTCCATCTTGGACTCGTGATGGAAATACTGCGATTAATTCGTTTGATGATATTGTTTTCCGCGAACAACCTACATTGGCTGTAGGTGTTACTACTGCACCTGCAACTTTTCAACCCAATGCACTTCCTGCTAGTTATAGCAACCTAATTCAAAACGGAGGATTTGAAGATTTTACAATCGACAATAATGGCGTTACTATGAGTGCTCCTTGGGCATTGAGCAATACTGCAGATGGTGGAAGTAACGATCCAAATCAAGTTGAGCCTCTTTGGAATGGGCTTGTACGCATACAGCGTCACGATCAATCGAATGATGGTCTTAATACAGGAAACGGTTCCCAAACATGGGCACATAGCGGAAATGCTTCACTTCGTTTCTCAACCTTAGGAAATAACGCTAATAACTTCGACTTTACAAGACAGTTGAAACCTAATACAAAATATCGTTTTAACTTTTGGCATAAAAGTCCAAAATGGGATGATTGGGGATGGCTAAGAGTAAAACTTGGTGAAGGTGCCGACAATACTGCTATTTGGGGTCACGAACTTAAAGGAAGAAATAATGTTTGGACTAATTGCGATTTGGTTTTTACAACTGACGCAACTAATACAACTCTACACTTGTATACAAATAGTGCCTCACATGGCGACTGGTGGAATCTTTATTTAGATGATTTAGTACTATATGAAGTAACAGCTGAAACAGATCCAGACTTATTTACAGGCAAAACAAATATGATTGCAAACGGTGACTTTGAAGATGCTACTCTTAGCAACGATGGAACAGCATACAACTGGGCATTAGCATCTACAGAACCAAATGTTGACAGTAATTACCCTGTTAAATTTAACGACATGTGGGGTTCTTATGTTCATATTCAGGATAGACAAAAAGGTGTTGATACCGGAACAAAATATGCACACAGTGGTACCAAAAGTATGCGTTTCTCATTCCTTGATGACCAAGGTTCAGCCAAAACATTTGAAGGTATTACCAATGATTCGCTTCCAAGTACTTACCGTGTAAATTTAAATTTCAAAAAAGAACTTGAACCAAACAAAACATATACCTTCGTATTCTGGATTAAATCAGCAAACTACGGTGATCAAGGAAGATTAATCATTGCAAATGGTGATATAAAACTGTGGAATGATGTGCTTAACGTTCGCAATATCAACTGGAGTCGTCAGACTGTTACATTTAGTACAACAGCTGCAAATCACACATTGCGATTATATACTGAATTTGGTGGTTGGTTTAACTTCTATTTGGATGATCTTGCACTCTATGAAGAAAGCACCTATGTTCCTTACCAGGCAAACGGGGACTCTTATTTGTTCTTTGGTAAATCGCAAGGTACAGAAGATACGGATGTAGAAATTCAATACGTGGCAGTAAACACTAACGGTGCTTATGCTCCATTTAACCCTGGTACAGGATTAGCTCCTACTGCAGCAAAAAGCCTATATGTAACTTCTAACGCGGGGTTATTAACTATCAATGCGGCTAAACCTACATTTGTAAGAGTTTATAATATTGCCGGAGTTCGTGTAGCTGAATTTAATGTTGAATCAACAAAAAGCCTGACACTTCCTCAGGGTGTTTATGTTGTAAAATCAGCTGCTGAAGTAGTGAAAGTGGTAAACAAATAAAAAATTCTAGTAATAGAATTTCTCCTGTTTTTCAATAGCGTAGATAAAGTACAACTACCAAATGCCTGACAGGTTTTACCAATAATTAATTATACGGGTGTTACAATAATGTAACACCCGTTTTTTATAATATATTAGTTATATTTATTGCAGTCTAATGGTTAAAATTATTGATGAAAATATCTGAAATATCTATTGATATTGAGTTCTCGAAAAGTTTATTGAATTTGGGATTAGTAAACTTACGATGAATTGAGTATTATCATTAAAGTAAATTACCCTGCTGGAATTTACTTGGTTCGCCTAGAAGCTTCGGTACAAAAAAGTTATACCGAAGTGGTCAATTAAAATGTAATAATTTCTTGGTTTAATTATTCAGACATTGTTTTTAGAAATCGCAATTTTGCAAATGGAAAATTAATAAAAGCAAATAAGCCCTTCTTTCAATGGACGAAGGCTTTTGTTAGTTGAAATAAACATTTATAGCCTATGTGAATTTATGATATAGATACTTGAGTGTTTTGCGGTAAGTCATCATAAACAAATGTGTGTAATGAAAAATTATTGTATTTCTAATACGTGTTTAATGTAGGGGTTTAATACCAAAGTATGATATTAAATTAGATACTTTAATGGACTAATTTTATTCGAAGTCAAATAAAACGAAAATGTCCTTTGTCGAATTAATGACAAAGGACATTTTATTAAACCCAACGGTTAGAAAAAGTATTCTGAAAGTAATTTAACGCAATTTAAATTGAGTGTTAGTATTCAAATTATCGTAGAGTGGTTGCAGCGGTGTAATATTATCAACATGTGTAGCTACAGTAATTCCGAGTACTTTGACGTTATTATTTTTCGGCAGTGTTAATGTCTTTGCCCCAACAGGAATCTGAATTTCGTATTTGTATAAATAGCAATACTGATACGCTTCATTCTTCATTGGGTATTCGTTGTGGCAATGTGACGCAAACCAGGCAATGTTATCGGTTTTGGTAAATGGTTTGTCCATATCAACAACTGAATTCCGATCGCGACTCAGAATGCGGTTATAGAACTGACCAACATAACCGGTCCAACCCTGGATATTCAAATTTGTTGACATACCATCTACAACAAAATCAGCTTTTGAATCGTTGTTGGCAGCAGCAAGAATATAGAGTTTGTTGTATTTCCCTTCGGGCAACTGTATAATTTGTCCGACACAACTTACTGCATTTTGTTCTTCATCTGTTTTTGGTCCGATTGCAAAACGAATATCTTCGCTCTGAATAACCTCCGGAAGTAATTCTGCAGGAATAGATTGTCCGTTTGCGAATACTCCATCCCAACGATTTGTATCAGAGCTAGTTACATCTATGTTGTAAGGTAATACAACCTGAGCCTGTGCAACCGATGCCAAAGGAGCAGCTGTTTTTAATTTTACTGCAAAACTACGAAGTGTATAATGGCTTAAATCGAACTGAAGTTGACCGTTGCTGACGATAGCATTTCCAATGCGTTGTTCTTGCCCATTTACTTCATAAGCATCAGCAATCGCAGCGGGGAAAGTTACTTTTACTCCTTTAAGGTCTTTGCCCGAAAGCTCGTTTACACGTACTACATAATAGTCAGCATTTTCCATTTTCTTAAACGCCATCAAACCTACTTGTGGATTATTGATAATTATAGAAGAAAACGACTGACCCAACTCACCGGCATGTTTAGGTGCTTCGAAAGCAATAAGCGGTTGATTGAAAAATTTTGCCTGCCACGGTGACTCTGCTTTTGCCCAGTTGCCATTATGACCGTATACAGCATATTTTACATCATGAATTCCCCAATCCTGTGTACTTTGATAAATAAACCAACCTCCGTGAGCAGTGGCTTTAGGTGTGTAGAGCAAGGTCAGGCGCAATGTATTGTTATCCGGTTTATCGGAACCATACTTACAATCTTCGAGAATAGACACCCCATATTTCCCCGATTTATCTGTCAAATCGAACCATTCTTTCGAAGGCACTTCAAATTTTCGTTCATCATTATTGCCTCGGGCAATAGTTCCTGCTCCAAGATTGTAAGTCGCTTTTTCATTCGATACAGCCAATGGGAATGAGGCTTTAAGGCTCACTTCACGCGATTGCCAGTCAATTTTATTAGATACTTCCAATCGTTTTCCGGCTTCACCGGCTGATAAACTATAATATTGAATAATTTCAGAATGTTGTCCTTTGCGTTGTACTTTAAGCGTTACACGCACCGGACCTTGTTCGGCAATGGTGATAACAGCTTCTTTATCCATAAAATCAACTGCTGCCTTCTGACGGTCTTTCCAGTCCATATTCCATGCCGGC
>Ga0302215_10003256_pt1 | contig 10975 bp, 10 predicted proteins | sample II_Fen_N3_1_FD_194580 | JGI IMG/M metagenome (GOLD analysis project Ga0302215, IMG submission 194580) | Peat permafrost microbial communities from Stordalen Mire near Abisko, Sweden - II_Fen_N3_1 | ecosystem: Environmental > Terrestrial > Soil > Wetlands > Permafrost | place: Sweden: Abisko... | reverse complement strand
CGGATTAAACTGATTTGGAATATCTTTTAATTCTGCAAAAGTACTGAAACTATTGGTAGAACTGCTTTATAATGTAAAAATACAAAATAAGGTTACAATTGAACATAATTAATGACATACTGAAATTTAACTTTCAGGAATGCGGTCCTCTCCTCTCCGACTCCCTTCAATTGCCGTATTCAGGGGAGTCATTATTTCTGATTTTTAACCTGATCAACCTATTTCAGGTCTGGAAACTTCGTTTTTTTTTGCTGTCTCAACTCTCAACTCTCACTCCTCACTACTTCCCGCTAATCTCCTTTTCCCATTTTACATTCATTGAAAAATCTATGGGGGGTTGCTGGGGGTTGATTGTGCGTTCATAGGGTCGTGGCCCAACCAACCCCCAACCAACCCCCAACCAACTCTCAATCAAACCCCAATCAACCTAGGGCAAAAGGCAGACAAAATAATAACATAATCGGAGCAATTGAAGGTAGGATAAAAAAGAGTTTTGTGAGCAACAAGCAGTTTTTTTCAGCTGGGTTAACCTGAAAAAAGTAAAATAACAGTTAATCGGTTGTATCTCCGAATGGGGATTTATCCGGTTTTCTTTGCTCGAAGGAATTAAAACAAGGTAAAAAACACCGTACAATCAGGTCTATCTATCATTGCGAACATTTCGGTGTCGTTTGTTGTGAAAAAATAAAATACACGATGATTCATTCAACGTGTCTTTTATTTTAAATTGAAACACCTTAAAGCGTTGCCATATCAATCACAAAACGATAATGCACGTAGCCCTTTAACATTCTGTTGTACGCTTTATCGATATATTTTATATCGTAAACTATATTTCCCTTTTTGCTTTTTATTAAACAATATAGACCTGTGTATGTTTTCATTCATTTCTATTTATTATGAAATGTAAGTATAAGTGAGTGTGAATATTTAAAATCGCAGTTTGTCTATTTAGTAGCACAAACATTCAGTTTCTACTGGTTCAATGATAGAATGAAATGATATTACCAATTTCATTTTAAAAAAGTGTACTTTTGTAGTTCAATTTAATTTACAAAAAGTCTATGCAAGTATATTTAGCTCCATTACAGGGACTCACCGACTGGATATTCAGGGAATCGTTCTATCAACATATCGGACAGTTCGACAAATCGTTTGCTCCCTTTATCAGGGTACAAAACGGTGATTATTATCATCCGAGCCAGTGCAATGACATATTGCCCATTCATAACACGTTTCAGAAACCTGTACCACAGTTTCTTGGAAATGATGGAGCCTCTTTTCAACGATTTGAGGATTTGTGCCTTGAACAGGGTTATACGGAGGTAAATATCAATATGGGGTGCCCTTTTATAAAGGTTGTCAATAAGGGAATGGGTGCCGGAATATTACCACACCCGGATAAAGTAGCCGGATTATTGAAAAACATTTTTTCCGTTACCAAACTTTCAGTGTCAGTGAAATGCAGGTTGGGACAAAATAATGTCACGGAATTTGAAGCATTGATACCTGTTTTTAATGATTATCCGATCCTGGAAATGATTATTCATCCACGAATTGCAAAGCAAATGTACAAAGGTGAGGTGTATCACGATGATTTTGTCCGGTATGCTTCGATGTTGAAACATCCAATCTGCTACAACGGGGATATTTTAAAAACAGCTGACATTGACAAAATTAAAACATTGACTCCTCAGGTTGACCGGATCATGATTGGTAGGGGTATTCTTCAAAATCCTTTTTTACTGGCAGAAATAAAAGGCCGGGATATATCGCGGGATGATAAAGTAAGCATGTTGAGAGCCTTCCACCTGTCCATGATTGAATTGTCGAAACAAAAATACTCGGGCGACCTGAATTTAATGCGACGTTTCGAAGAACTGTGGTCGTATCATGCCGAAGGATTTGAAGACGGACGTAAGATACTGAAACAAGTAAAAAAATGCAATACGCTGGTGAAATATGAAGCCGTGTTGTTCAAGGCAATTAATGAGCTGATATAAGATTCAAGAGCAAAGTCAATAGACAAAAGACATTAGACAAAAGACAAAAGATGAGAGCCTGTTATTCCGCCCGCGCAACCAAAAACGGGAAGAATCAATTCGTAATTTCAGATAGTAAAATATTGCCACAAAGTCACAAAGACACAAAGTTTCACTTAGTTTAATATGTTGAATTTCATTACTTTGATAGACTTTATGTCTTAGATTCTTTGTGGCAGAATGAATTTGTTTCATGAGATGAGAAATTAAAAAATCTCTTATCTTTTAATTTATCCAGTGTCATTAATAAATAGAAACAGAGCAATTTTCAACAAACAGACTCCACATATTGTTAGATTATTTTAGTAGTAACCATTGAGTATATTCTACTATTTAAACAAACTAACATTATGCTGGAAGATAAAAAATTAAAAGCTTTTATACCGACAGTTGATTCTGAAAAAGCAAAGAATTTTTATTTGAATGTGTTGGGATTAAAATTAATTTCAGAAGATCATTATGGAATGGAATTTAATTCAAACGGTGCATTATTAAGAATAACAAAAGTAAATAAGTTGACTCCTCACCCTTTCACCATATTGGGATGGGAAGTTGAAAATTTGTCTTTCATGATCATTTCGTTAATTAAAGCAGGTGTTGAATTTGAAAGATATAATTTCATAGAACAGGATGATTTAGGCATTTGGACTGCTCCGGGGGGTGTAAAAGTTGCCTGGTTCAAAGATCCTGATGGAAATTTATTGTCTTTAACTGAGTACGTGAGTTCTTTAAATAGTTCAATAAGCCAGAACTAACGAGGAATTATATAATTCTACTTTCGTAAAAAAAATATAACTAAATATTTTAATCCAAAATAGTTAGTTAATTTTGCAATGTAGAAATAATAATGAATTTAAACACATTAATTACTAATCGTATGAATGAAAAGACATTGATCACTACAAGTACTACATTGGAAGGGTACCGTATTACAAAACAATTAGGCCTGGTCCGGGGAATAACCGTTCGCTCGAGAAGCATAGTGGGCAATTTGGCCGGTGGGTTTATGGCTATCTTTGGGGGAAAGAGTACCATTTATACCGAATTATGCGAAAATGCCCGCGAAGAAGCCTATCAATTAATGATCCTGCACGGGCAGGAACTGGGATGCAATGCCATTATCAACATGCGGTATGATGCGAATGATGTCATGCAGGGTCTTACGGAAGTATTGGCATATGGAACCGCTGTTGTGGTTGAGAAAATAAATTAACTCTGAAACATTGTAAGTATTTTAATCAATCAGCCGGCTGAATTTCGAGACAGAAATTCAGCCGGCTGATTGTATATTATTTGCTACATTTTGATTTACAACGACATTTGATCTGGATTTAATCCCCTGTTTACCTTTCAGATTACATTTTTTAATGATGTAAATGGATTTTAACCCGGAAAAAGGTCGTAATTTTACAGACACTATTCATTTTTAGTAGCTATTACCCGGAGATTCGTTAGTTATATACTTATCTACACTCACACGGATATTGCTTTAGAAAAAAACTAATGAATATATTATTAAATCAAAATCAGCATGGATACACCCAAAGGTGAAACGAAACAATTAGGAATCTTAAGTTTAGCCGCACTTGGCATTGTATTCGGAGATATAGGTACCAGTCCGCTGTATGCAGTCAGGGAATGTTTTTATGGTGATTTTAGTGTTGTACCTACAGTATTGAATATCTTTGGTGCTATATCACTGATTTTTTGGGCATTGATTCTTGTTATCAGTGTCAAGTACCTGATACTGGTCCTACGGGCTGATAATGAAGGTGAAGGTGGTATTCTGGCCCTTATGTTTCTGGTGCTTCCTAAACAAAAAAACAGTAAAAGATACAAAGTTATCCTGGTCATGGGATTGTTTGGAGCAGCTCTGCTGTATGGAGATGGAATGATTACACCGGCCATTTCTGTTTTAAGTGCCATCGAAGGATTAAAAATTGCTACCCCCTTATTCAGTCCTTTCGTTATTCCAATCACCTTAGGCATCCTGTTCGGACTTTTTTATTTTCAGAAAATAGGAACAAAAAAAGTAGGATTTATATTTGGACCTATGCTCTTGTTCTGGTTTATCTCTCTTGCTGCATTAGGCTTAAATTCAATTATTAAACATCCAGAGATATTAAAAGCCATTAATCCGTATTATGCAATTCAGTTTTTTATGGTCAACCGCTGGCATGGCATCATTATCCTGGGAGCCGTATTTTTGGTAGTCACAGGTGGTGAAGCGCTGTATGCCGACATTGGTCACTTTGGAAAGAAACCAATCCGTTTAGCCTGGTTTGTAGTGGTTTTACCTTCATTATTAATCAACTATTTTGGACAGGGAGCCTTGTTACTTCATGATAGCACTTTAGCAGTCAATCCGTTTTATCATATGGCACCCGAATGGGCTATTTACCCCCTGGTGATTATGGCAGCCATGGCTACGGTGATTGCTTCACAGGCAGTGATATCCGGGGCATTCAGTCTTACTTTTCAGGCGTTACAACTTGGGTATTTGCCAAGAGTTACTGTAATTCATACTTCGGATAACAAGCGTGGGCAGATTTATATTCCTCAAATTAACTGGATACTTTTCCTGGGGACGATAACACTGGTTCTTACATTTAAGACTTCTGCAAATTTAGCAGCAGCCTATGGAGTTGCCATCACTACCACGATGGTTATCACCACCATACTCGCCTTTTTTGCCATGCACAATTTATGGAAATGGAGAATCTCGATATCCCTCGCAGTTACAACATTTCTTTTATGTATGGATTTATCATTTTTCCTGGCAAATATCGGGAAAATACCCGATGGAGGCTGGTTCCCGTTGGCAATTGCTTCGGGAATCTATCTCATTATGATTACCTGGCACAAGGGACGTAAGATTGTAAATCTGCAATACCGCAAATTTACCGGATTACTGAGTGATTTTATCCTGACATATAAACAGCATCCCTCACAAAGGGTAACCGGAACAGCCATTTATTTCAACAGCAATCCGATACATTTACCACCTGCATTGATTCTGAATTTGAGACACAATAAAGTACTCCATAAACAAGTCATTTTTTTATCTGTTGTATTCAAATCAGAGTCACATATTGCAAAAGCTGAACGACTCAAATTTATTGATATGGGAGATGGTTTATATATGGCAACCGTTTATTATGGCTTTATGGACATCAACAGTATTCCCGAAGCACTTGACTTAATCAGGGATAAAGGAATTCCAATTGATGAATCACAGGTTTCATATGTACTGGGAAGGGAAACATTTATAGCTGTTAAAAAGAAAGGAATGAGTTTGTGGAGAAAATCACTTTTTGTTTTTTTATCCCGCAATTCGATGAGTGCTACCCGGTATTTTGATTTACCAACTGAACAAGTGCTTGAGGTAGGTTCGCAGATGGAGATTTAAAAGCTTTTTCATCAAAAGATTTACAATACAAAATTAAAAAAGCAAACTAAAAATATTTCATACGATCCATTATTAAATTCTTTCATCGACTGATATTTAATTACAATAATCAAATTAAGACGAATATGGAAAAACAAACAAACTGGCATGCAAAACATACCGCTTCATTAACTTTAGGAGGTAGAATCGCCGATGCAGTTGCTAAAGGAATGGGTTCCTGGAAATTTATCATCCTTCAGACCATCTTAGTCGTGCTCTGGATGGCATTGAACCTGGTAGGTTTCTTTTATCACTGGGATGTCTATCCGTTTATCCTGTTGAATTTGTTATTTTCAACGCAGGCAGCCTATGCAGCCCCCATCATTATGATGTCACAAAACAGACAGAACGAGCGGGACCGAATGCATGCCGAAGAAGATTACAAAACAAATGTGGATGCAAAAAAAGAAATAGAAGCCTTGCAAATTATATTGAAAACCATTGAAGTGGAAAAGTTGGATAAAATCATTCAAATGCTTGAAAAACTGGATAAGGAACCAACCAAATAACCCGAAATACAAACCTGAAACATATCCGGTATTGGCATCAAAAAAACAGGCATTAATTTATTGAAAAAGTTTATTACATCAATGAATAAAGAAAAAAAACGGTTGAATTTCATATTGAAGTTCAACCGTTTTATGTTTCAAAAAGCCATAAATAAACCAGGATAAAAATTTATAAAAAATTATTCAGTCATTATTTGTCCATTATTTATCCATAAATAATTGTTTTTTAGTTGAAGATAATTGAATACTAAAAAAAGATTGTAATTTTACAGCATTATTTAACATCAAGTGATCTCAGGATAAAAATAAAATTCTAAAAACAATTAATGTCCAAACCAGTATGAGTAAAGTTAAAAATCTTGTCTTCGTAATTCTTGCCGGATTTATTCTGGTGTATTTTTACATGCCTGTAGTCAGTTTTGGCTTCATGGGCTTTCCTGTCTTACTGTTGGTTTTAATTGGTTTGTGGATCACCTTGAACAGTCCGCTGAACCTGGCCTCCCTGGGTGATCAAAAAGATCTTCAAAATCTTAAAATCCAGAAACCGGATAAAGTTTCTTTGATCCTATTGGCAGCTTTATTTGTTTATATCACGGTTGTTCCGGTAGTCACTACCTGGGCTTTATTCCGCACCAACGATTACCGTGATTTAATTGGTAAAATAGATACTGAATCGAATTTATCGACTCATATGTTGCCCATTTCAATTGACAAAATCAGGGTAGTCGATCAATCGCTGGCTCAACTGCTTGGCGATAAAGTACTGGGCTCGCAACCTGCATTGGGTAGTCAGGTGACACTTGGTGCCTTTAATATTCAAAAGGTGAATAACGATTTGTATTGGGTTGCTCCCCTACTCCATTCGGGCTTTTTCAAATGGCAAAAGAATATACAGGGAACGAATGGCTATGTCATGGTCAATGCCTGCAACGAACGGGATGTAAAACTTGTACAGGAGATCAATGGCAAAAAAGTGTATATAAAATATCAGTCGGAAGCATTCTTTTTCGATAACCTGGAACGTTACATCTATTTTCACGGATACTTTCATGTAGGGTTGACGGATTATTCTTTCGAAATTGATGATGCCGGAACTCCATACTGGGTGGTTACAAAATTCCAAAAGACAATCGGATTCAGTGGCGATGAAGCCAATGGTGTATTGATCGTAAATGCCCAGACAGGTGAAATTAAAGAATATACCATTGCCGATACCCCAAAATGGGTGGACCGCATTCAACCGGGAGAATTTATCGAAACCCAGTTAAACGACTGGGGGAATTACATAAAAGGGTTTTGGAACTTCTCAAATGAAAACAAACTCAGAATTACCGAACCTGTATCGATGGTATACGGCGACGACAATAATGCCTATTGGTATACCGGACTGACTTCAGTAGGATCGGATGAATCGACGGTGGGATTTGCACTGATCAATACCCGCACTAAAAAAGCAGTATGGTACAAACAAAGCGGAGCAACCGAAAATGCAGCTCAGAACTCTGCAAAAGGAAAGGTTCAGGAAAAAGGGTATTATGCATCATTGCCGATTCCCTATAACATAAATAATATCCCTACTTATGTCATGACCTTAAAAGATAACGGAGGCCTTGTGAAAATGTATGCCATGGTTGCCATTGAAGATTATACCATTGTCGGAGTGGGCAATAACCTGCGGGAAGCATTAATGGCGTACAAAAATGCGTTTAACCAGTCGGGCAACAAACTTACTACAAAAAGTAAAACAGAAAAGAACATTGTCAAATCGGTGATTACCCGCATTAACGGGGATGTGAAGAATGGCAATACCTATTATTATTTCACGTTAAGAAATCTGCCGAAAGTTTTTATCGGCTCTTCACAGATCTCCAATGACTTCCCGTTGACCACTCTTGGTGACAGTGTGTACGTCACCTTCGATAATGACAATCAGGATGTTATCGATATTTCATCGTTTAAAAACAGGAATATCAGTAAATAAACGATTCATTAAAAAAAACAATCCGATAAAAAACGTGTAAATTCAGGACTTTCCTGAGTTTACACGTTTTTATTTTATAGGTTTTCAAAAATTAATTAATAAATTATTGTTTCTGTTAATACAAGTGTGTATATTTGTGACGAAAAAATAAATGAAAAAATTAGAGATTTTAATGTATCAAATTATTATTCATTTTTATTATGAACTAAAAAGCTGAATTATTTATCCTAAAGATTCTATCTAAAATATTCACATTGGATTTTACTTTTTTTAGAATGAAAAAAAATATAATCATCCTGTTTATTTCATTATCCCCACTCTTATCGGCACAAGGGCAATTATATTCCGATTCGGTAAAAAATGCTCTTGTGAACATTTACTCCCAACTCCTGGTTTATCCACAGGAAAAAGTGTATGTACAAACCGACCGTCCCTATTACATATCCGGAGAAAAAATATTCTTCAGAGCCTTTCTGCTCAATGCTTCTACGCAAAGACAAGCATCGTTCAGCCGGTATCTGTATATGGAACTGATTTCACCGGTAGACAGTATTGTCATTCGCAAGCAAATAAGATTAGATGAAAAGAAGATGTTTTACGGCGCTTTACCCTTACCCGAATCATTACCCGAAGGCGATTACCGGATAAGATGCTATACCCGGTATATGGAAAACATGGGAGATCTCTTTTTTTATACTCACTCAATTTACATCGCCAACCCGAATTCAGCCAGAATAAAAATAGATCCACAGTTTGACTTATCAAGGCAAGGGCAGGTATCTTTAAACTTGCAGGTCAACGATGAAAAAACAAAAGAAAAACGCTTTCCCCATGAAATTGTATGCTTCCTGGGCAACAATCAGCACAAAACAATTACAAAAGCTGATCTGGAAGGTGGAAAGTCTAAAATATTCAATCTGAAAGACAACGATTCACAGCGAACCCTGCTTGTTGAGTATCATGATGATCGTAATTCCTTCAGTAAATATATCCAATTACCCTATCAGGATGTTCAACCCGAAATAAACTTCTTTCCCGAAGGGGGAAACCTGATTGCCGGACAGGATAATCGTATCGCGTTCAAAGTACTGCTACCCGGAGGAAAGACAGTCTGGATAAAAGGCTCCATATTTAATTCCCGCAATGAACTGTTGACTCCTTTCAACACCCTGTACGATGGAATGGGAGTATTTTCGCTTAAAACCCTTGCCCGTGAAAGATATTACGCCCGTTGTGAATATCAGGATCAGCGCTTCGAAGTAAAACTGCCTGAAGTAAAAACAGATGGTTATTCCCTGAGTACCTACTGGGAAGGTGACAGCCTGTCGGTTTCCGTTAGGAAGCAAGGGGCTAAAATAACAGATCAATGTTATCTTTTAGTTCATCGGCAGGGAGTACCAACCTACCTGAAACCGTGGGATTTTTCAAAAACCAACATCAAAATGAATAGGGATAAATTTGCTACAGGGGTAACTCATCTGATGTTACTTACAGGAGATTTCCGCCCGGTAAGTGAACGAATGGTTTTCAACAATCTGAATGATCAGGCAGGTGTTGAAATACTATCCCGTGAAATACAACGCAAGCCCGGAGAACATGTAGCCCTGGATATTCACCTGACCGATAAAAATGCAGATTCAATTCCGGCCTCTTTTGCAATTTCAGTTACCGACGATAAGGATGTAAAAGTAGATACTACCACCAATATCCTTTCTGAAATACTGCTTACTTCGGAACTGGAAGGACACATAAATAATCCCGCATTGTATTTCAGCAAAAGCAAAGAAGCTCCCGAAGCTGCTGACCTATTAATGCTCACTAACGGTTGGAGGCGATACTATGTCCCTGAAGCTTTGCTGGGTAAAATTCAACATCCGGAATTGAAACCTGAAGTAACCCAATCATTTTCAGGGTTATTAAAAAAACCAACCGGGAGACCCAACAAACATGGAAAGATAAAGATGTCTGTCATAGGGTATGATTTTTCGGACGCAGTTGAATCGGACGATCAGGGACGCTATCAATTTACAGACTTTGAGTTTCCCGACAGTACGGCTTATTTTTTCCTCGCAGCGACTAATGAAAACTCAACAGATATCGAGATTTCTCCCGATAAAACAAACTATCCCGCTCTCACTAGTACCTGGAGTAAAATTACAAATGCCGACGAAAATATTTCGGGGGCTGTGATTAATGACTTTGTTTCCAAAGCGGAAAGGAAATACCGGCAAGAAAATGGAATGAGGCTGGTTGATTTACCTGAAATATCCGTGAAAGCCAGAAAAATTGAACACAAGCCAAAGCTCTTGAATAACTTCATGGCTCCCGGTTTAAAACCTGACAGAAGCATTTCACCGTCTGACATAACGGAAGTACCACCCAGCACTTATGAAGAACTATTCTATCGTCTAAATGGCGTTTCAATATCGCCTACAGGTGTTTCTATAAGAGGTGGAAATGCCATAATCTTATTGAACGGGATTGAAACAGAATATAATCACTTAAATATTATAAACATTCGTGAGATCGCTCAGGTTGATCTATTTACAGATTTGAGTACCACAAGAATGTATAAAAGTTTTCCTGCTGCTGTTATAGCCCTTACTACCTGGCCTCCGGGGAGTTCAAACAGTGTTGCTGAAGTTACGAATACGAAACTCATTTTACCCCTGGGATATCAAAAACCGGTTGAATTTTATTCTCCTAAATACGATACGCCGGAAGCTTTGAATAATAAGAACCCCGATCTGCGAACAACAATTTACTGGAAACCCAATGTAACTGTCGATTCTACCCAAAAGGCTTCAGTAGATTTTTATGCAGCAGATGCCTGCACAACTTATTCTGTTGTAATTGAAGGAATCGGACCGGGCAGGAAACTCATTTATCGTATAAAGAAAGCGTTTATTAAAGTGGATAACAAATAAAAAATTCATTTGAAGAGCTTATGCTACTCGTTTATTGAAATAATTATTTACATTTGCTATCAACGGAG
>Ga0302215_10003254_pt1 | contig 10977 bp, 7 predicted proteins | sample II_Fen_N3_1_FD_194580 | JGI IMG/M metagenome (GOLD analysis project Ga0302215, IMG submission 194580) | Peat permafrost microbial communities from Stordalen Mire near Abisko, Sweden - II_Fen_N3_1 | ecosystem: Environmental > Terrestrial > Soil > Wetlands > Permafrost | place: Sweden: Abisko... | reverse complement strand
TGTTACACCCTGCCGTTTGCAGTTGTCCCAAAGGAACCCGTTTTTATTATTAGCAATTTCCCGGTTTCCTTCAGCATCATATGTTCCACCACGATCACCGTAATAGGTAGGCCAAGTTTTTTCAAGATAATCGGTGGCATACCCTCCCAGACTCCAGTTATGCCCATCGGCGCTCACTTCGGCATCGTTGTAAAAATTATCCAGTAACACAAACTGAGTAGCCAGAGCATGTTGATTTGGGGTAATCTTTTTACCGAATAATACCAGTGAAGTATCTCCGTTCCCTTGTGGCAAATCACCAAGAACCTGGTCATAAGTCCGGTTTTCCTTGATGATATAAAACACATAATGAATGGGTGATCCTGCTCCGACCTTCATTGGAACAGGATTCCCATTTATACCGTTAGACTGTGATTCAACTCCCTTTTTGAAAGGTGTATTTTCATAAACCAGCTTTGTCCACCCTGCAAGTTTTAATTTATCCGGCACAGAAATCAGGCTCAATGTCCCCTTGAAAAGTCCGGCAATATATTGAACCTCTTCCGGTTTGTCGGGGTTGCCTTTTTGATATTCTACTTTATCTTCTTCCTTTACAGGATTAGGACCTTTGGGATTCGGCAAAGATGTTAACCCTTTCCCGTTGGTAACCAGAATTTTATTATCAGCAATCCGGACACAGGTTGGATACCATCCAGTCGGGATAAATCCTAAACTATAGCTCTGTCCGTGTTTCGAAACATCAAAAACTGAAAGGCAATTGTTGTCGGCATTTGCGATATAAAGCGTACGATTGTCTTTACTGAGAGCCACACTATTTGTAGTCGAGCCTTGCAACATTGTAGGAAATAAAGCAGCATTCAATGTTTCAATCACTTTTTTCCGTACAAGATCGATCACTGATACAGAATTGTCATTGGAATTAGCCACATAGAGTATTTTCCCTTTGTTGTCAACGGCCATATCATTCGGATGATCCCCCACCTGAACAGTTCCTTCTATCTCCATAGTACTGGTATTGATAATTACTATCTTGCGACATCCCCAACAACTGCAATATAATTGTTTCTTATCCGGTGACACAATGCAAGTATATCCTTCGCCTTCAAGCTGTATTTTTTTTATTGTTTTTTTAGATACCAGATCAAGAATATACACCGAATTATTATCCTTTGTTACCGCATAGAGCCGTTGAGCAGATTCATCAAGAGCTATCCCTGCCACTGAAATTTTATCCTGAAGTGGAACCCCAAGTTGAAAGGTATCGCGACAAATCAGTTTATTATTCCTGACATTAAAACGGACGATTGAATTATCATTTCCACCTGATGCATAAAGGGTCTTTCCATTATCACCGAATACCAGGCCCAACCACAATTTACCAGCATCGTATGTATCGAGCAGTTTCTGATCTTTCAGTTGGATGAGTTGAATGGATTGTGTACTCTGTCCGTTATTTGTAACCGCTGCCAATTTCAGGTCCGGTGAGAGAGCGATATTCAACGGCAGGTCACCAAGAGGGATTTGATTCCCGACAGGGCTTAACCCCCATCCGTTGGGGAGGGTAATCTTTTCTAAAATAGATGGAATGGATTGCGACTTTAAGCGATTGATTGGGACAAGTAACAAAACACAAAATAACAGGAAACAAATCCGGTAAACTGATCGATTATTCATGATTTTCAATATTAACAATATATTAATCAATATTTTTAAAATTAAATTCCTTAGTTTTTGTCTTGGAAAATCTTCTATAATAATTATAATTTCACGTTTATGGATTATCAGGATTTGAAAACGGGCTCTTGTCATTGAATTCCTCATTGACTCAATGTTACAAATTAAATTATCAGAATTAGTAACTGTACATCTTTAAATGAGTCCGCAAATATACAAAAGACGCACAAAATACACTTATAATTTTCATGAAATAAATTTTATCCTATATAACAATCAAATCTTTATTTCAAAGCCGTTATGACTAATTATCTTTCTTACTTTGAATCCAAGAAATTTATGATTATTGCAAAAGCTCCTAAACCATAAAAATATTTTATGCAATTTTATGTCGAATTACCGGATTTAATTCAGAATAAAAGCGATTTATTAAATTTTATTTTATATTTGTATATCAAATACATTTCGGACACTGAATGGCTTTGGATTGGTTTTGGATTGGTTTTAGTTCCGTTGCTATTCTGATATATCAGTCACTTAACATCCATTTATTCTCACTTTAAATGCCATATATCTATAAAGGTATATGGCATATATTTTGGAAACAAATGAATGAACTATCAATACCATAACCAATCCTAAACCAATCCTAAACCAATCCTAAAACGTTCAAAAACCAATTGAAGAATAATAACAAAGTGAGTTATAAGCTTTAAACCTGAGAATTTGAATCCAAATGGAGTAGAAGTTTGAATATGAAAATAATTAATTCTATTCCGTGACATGGCTTTTTATTAATCGTCTTTGCGGATAACCATTAAATGAAATAAAAAAAACATAAATTTCCAATCCAACTTTCATACTACCATAACTAGAAGATATCTGAAATACTTACGAATGCACATTGAATATAATCAGGTTGAATAATTTAACGAATACCAGTACAACACAAGCAACAAATACATATAAAGAAAATTTTGTTTGTAAGAATAACACGAACGGTAATATACTTATAATTACAGCATATATTACATTTCAGATACCGGAGAAAACACAATTAACCGAAACAATTTATATAACATGAACAAAAATCAATTTGATATTGTTGATTATATCAACTATTAATATTACCTTTGCGGCGAATTAACTCAGGAAATATGGAAAATCAAAAACATCCTTTTGGAATGGCATTAGGCAGCATGATGCGCGAGGTGATACGTTTGTTAAAAAAACGGATTTTAGAACAGGCTGACATCAAACTTACAACAGAACAGATCGGATTATTACTTGTTATATCCATGAACAAAGAGGAAGTCATCCAACAGGAACTGGCTTGTTCCATGGGAAAAGACAAATCAGCAATATTAAGGACGATAGATATGATTGAGGCTAAAGATCTTGTCAAAAGAGTATCGGATACTGTCGACAGGCGTAAAAAATACCTGATGATCACAAAAAAAGGAGAAAGAGTTATTGATCAATACCTGGCCATTGAAAATGAATTGACCACCATGCTTCAAAACGGGTTAACCGAAGAAGAGATAAGAATCTTTTATAAAGTGGTGGATCACATCAGAGTAAAAGCAAAAGTAATCTAATTTTTTATGGATTTAGTTGATACTATCAATCATTGACTTTTCTAACTATTTATAAAAAGCAGGTTCTGATTATCAAAATACAACTATGCAGTAAACATTAAGAATATTCAAAAAGGGAAAAATAATTATATGTCAGCAGTCCATTGAAATGGATTTGAAAATACTGATTATAAAAAAACATAATCTCCTGATTTTACTGTAAACAATTATTATTGAAAAACAGTTAATCACGGAACTTACTTTTAGTAATTTAATTGATAAATATTATTCGATGAATATAAGAATTACCATACTGACTATATTACTCATTACTATGCCATTTATGGTTTTTTCTCAAGCAGACAAGTCAGTGATACTAAGTGGCATTGTACTTGACGCTCAAACTAATGAGCCTATACCGTCAGCTTCGATAACACTGACCAATCTGGATGAGTTAACCAAAACAAATGAGTCAGGTCAATTTACCCTTACTTTAGAATCTTCTGTGAAGCTACATAACAGCAAATTAAAGGTAAGTTGTGTGGGTTTTAAAACAGAGATACGGTCTATTCCTCCCGATAATAAGGAAATAGAGATTTGGCTGACATCCGAGTCTCATATACTGGAAGAAGTTACAGTAAAAAAGCAAAAATACCACAACAGAAACAATCCGGCTGTAGAATTGATTCATAAAGTGATTGAAAATAAAAGCAAAAACAGAAAAGAAGCATTAGACTTTTATGATAACGAAAAATACGAAAAAATACAGTTTGCTTTAAATGATGTTACTCAGAAATTCAAACAAAAAAAAGTATTTAAGAATTTGCAGTTTATGTTTGAGAATACGGATTCAACCAAAAAGAATGGGAAAGTAATTCTCCCCATGTACATGAAAGAGACTATCTCAAATTATTATTACCGGAAGTCACCTAAGAACGAAAAGGAAATTATCACTTCGAACAAGAAGGTTAGTTTTGAAGGCATTGACAACAAAGGACTTGAAGATAATATAAAGTACCTGTACCAGGATATCAACATTTATGACAATAACATTTCGTTGCTTACAACTCAGTTTTTAAGTCCAATTGCACCTACAGCGCCAACATTTTACAGGTATTACATTATGGATACCATACAGACTGCTGCCGGAAAATTCGTAAAATTATTTTTTGGATCCAGGAATAAACAGGATTTGCTTTTCCAGGGTTTTTTATATATCCAGTTGGATGGAAGTTATGCCATCAAAGGGGTGGAACTTACAGTTAATAAAAACATCAATATAAACTGGGTTAAGGATTTAAAGGTCGTGCAAGAATTCGAAAAAACCGAAAAAGGGTGGTTAATTTCGTATGATCAGACAGCCATTGACTTTGGAATTACAAAAAAGGGACAAAGCCTGCTGGGAAAAAGAACCGTCTCCTATAAAAACTATCATTTCGATCCTCAGGTAAACGACACCATTTACAAGGGGCAAAACAGGGTGTATGCAGATAGCGCAAATTTAAGGAGCAATGCCTATTGGCAGAAGCACAGACATCAAATACTTTCCAAGTCTGAAGAAGGAACTTATGCTATTATTGACAGCGTTCAAAATGTACCCATATTCAAACGGGCTATAAATATTGCCACGGTCATCCTTTTCGGTTACGAAGACCTTGGTAAGTTTGAAATAGGACCAGTAAACACTTTTTACATGTATAATCCCGTTGAAGGCATACGGTTTAGATTTGGGGGAAGATCGACCGACAAGCTGAGTAAAAGGTTTAATCTTGAAACTTATGCAGCCTATGGAATGAAGGATGAACGTTTTAAGTACTACATCGGAGGATCCTGGTCGTTTACAAACAGAGGCATGCTGGACTTTCCGCTTAAATCGTTGAAGATGAGCTATCAGGATGAAACGCAACTTCCCGGGCAGCAAATGCAGTTTTTAATGGAAGATAACTTTCTGTTGTCCATTAAAAGGGGAGTCAACGATAAGTTATTCTACAACAAGACATTCAAGATAGAACATCTTAATGAATTTCAAAATCATTTTTCGTACACCCTAGGTTATAAATTTATCAATCAGACACCAGGCGGCACGTTACGCTTTAATTACAACGACTACACATCGGAAAGCAATGATCTTAAGAGCCTGAACATTTCAGAGTTTTACCTGAATTTGAAATATGCTCCACACGAAAGTTTTTACCAGGGAAAAATATACAGGATTCCTTTTTACAATAAATATCCTATTTTCGAATTGAGGATCAATGCAGGTTCAAAAGCTTGGAAAAATGATTATGACTATCAGATTGTCCGGTTTTCAATCCATAAAAGATTCTATCTATCCGTGTTGGGTTATTCGGATGTTGTATGGGAAGCCGGAAAAATATTCGGGAAAGTGCCCTATCCGCTTCTGAATATGCCACAAGCCAACCAGACTTATTCTTATCAGATCGAATCATACAACATGATGAATTTCCTGGAATTTGTCACCGACCAATACACCTCGTTATTGATTGATCATTCGTTCAATGGATTCTTCTTTAACAAGATTCCCTTTATGAAGCATTTAAACTGGAGGGAGATTATTACCTGTAAAATTCTGTACGGAAATTTAACAAAAGCCAACGATCCAACATATAACAGCGATCTATTCAGACTGCCGGTAGAACCGGATGGCACACCGGTGACATATACGTTGGGCAAAATACCCTACATCGAAGGGAGTGTCGGAATCGGCAATATATTTAAGGTATTCAGGCTTGATCTTGTCAAACGGTTTACATACCTGAACAACCCGAATGTTTCCAGCATTGGATTAAGAATGAGGTTTAGATTTGATTTTTAAACGATACAATAAAAAAAAACAATTCCTGATAAAATGAAATAATATCCGACACTATACTTTCCAAATCAATGGGCATTTCATTCGGATATAAAAAGAAAAATAAAATCGATTCAATCAGTAAACATTTGATTGCGATTTTTAGTTATTATTAAAATTTAATTTCGATTTACATTCGAACAAGGACAAACAGGATAATATAAGACAAACATAATTGATAGAACATAAACCGGGACAGTGAATTGAAATGTGATTCATTTGTCCGTTTAAGTATAAACAGGAACAAGATCTGGCTTGGAATAAAAAATAAGTTCAACATAAAAAGATATAAAACAATATTTACAATAAACTACAAAAATGGAATTAGAAAACAACCATTCTACGAACGACGTTTTAAAAATCATTTCTCAAGACCGAAGTCGTACCAATTTACTAAAGAAAGCTGAACAACGCACGATTGCGTATCTCGTTCAAAGGATTCCATCCTGGATCACCTCAGACATTCTCACTGCCATTGGTTTTTTTGGAAGCTTTATTATCTTATTAAGTTTCATTTTGGCAACCTATTTTGGTGGTGCTTATCTTTTACTTGGTGTTTTTGGGTTTATGGTTTGCTGGTTTGGAGATTCGTTGGATGGAAGAATAGCATATTACCGGAACAAACAACGGAAATGGTATGGTTTTGCACTCGACATCACGACAGATTGGATTGGTGTGGTTTTAATGGGCTGGGGATTTGTGATTTATATTGACAGCGAATGGGAAATCATTGGTTTCTGTTTTGTAATATTGTATGGTTGGGAGATGCTAACCACGTTGCTTCGCTATAAAATAACCAACAAATATTCCATCGATTCGGGATTATTTGGCCCCACCGAAGTGAGAATAGTTATCTCCCTGATCTTAATTCTTGAAGTTGTTTTAAAAGGATCAATCATCTATTCCTCAGCAACAGCTTGTATATTATTGCTTGTTTCAAATATAATTGATACAAATAAATTATTAAAGATGGCCGATGTACGCGACAATGAAGAAAGAGAACAGAATTAAGACAGACAAATTAGTTGCTAAAATATTTATTTTTGCGAAAGCCCAGATTTCCGCTTTTATAGGTGGGATAACCGATTACGGGATCATGGTGTTTTTCACTGAAGTGTTTCATGTGCACTATACCATTTCCATTGCCATTGGTGGAATTATTGGTGCAGTAGTAAATTTCAGTCTTAACAGAAGATGGACATTCCGATCAAAAGATCTCCCTTATAAAAACTCAATCAACAAACAAATGATAAAATTTGTACTTGTTGTATTAAACAGTATTTTATTAAAATCATCCGGGACCTATTTAGTCACGACTTTTCTGAATATCGATTATAAAATAAGCCGTATCGTGGTTGATTTAATAGTTTCAATAGGTTTAAATTACAATCTTCAACGGTATTGGGTTTTCAAAAGTGCCAAACAAATTCGGTAGCTCAAGTGCTGTAATGGTTACTCTCAATAGGGAAATTCATTAAAATTCAGAAAAGCCAGCAATAGAATTTGTTCAATTGTAAGGTCAGGATAGTAAATGAGTTGAAAACAATCCATCACCTTAACAATTTTCTGTATCTTTGTAGTAAGTTTTCTTATCTACAAGCATCTTAAAAATTAAACGAAATGATAACACTCACCCCTTCATTGGTCTGGAACTTTTTCCATGAAATCACCCAAATTCCAAGGCCATCGAAAAAAGAAGAACGCATTATTGCTTATTTGAAAGATTTTGGTGAAAACCATAATCTGTCCACTAAAATTGATGAAACCGGCAATGTTCTGATCAGCAAACCAGCAACTGCAGGGTTTGAAACAAAAAAAACAGTCATTCTGCAATCACATATTGACATGGTCTGCGAAAAAAACAGCGATGTAGTCCATAATTTTGATACTGATCCTATTCAGACCTGGATTGACGGAGATTGGTTGAAAGCCAAAGGGACCACTCTTGGTGCCGATAACGGTATTGGCATGTCAATGATGCTGGCATTGCTGGCATCCGATGATTTAAAACATCCTGCACTGGAATGTTTGTTCACAGTTGATGAAGAAACCGGATTAACCGGAGCTTTCGCTTTGAAACAAAACTTTCTAAGCGGTGAACTATTAATCAATCTCGATTCGGAAGACGATGGAGAAATATTTGTAGGCTGCGCAGGAGGGATTGACACGGTGGCCAACCTGCCTTACCAAACAGAAAAAACACCGGATCATTATTTTGGTTTTAAAATTTCAGTGATGGGACTACAGGGCGGTCATTCGGGTGATGATATTGACAAGGGACTTGGAAATGCAAATAAAATTATAAACAGGTTTCTATGGAGCCTGAATAAAACAATGGATCTTCGGCTTCAAAGTTTCGATGGTGGAAACCTACGTAACGCCATTCCCCGCGAAGCAGTTGCAATCGCATGTGTTCCTTTTTCAGAAAAAGAAAATATCAGGGTATTGTTCAATCATTATGTACATGACCTGGAAGTTGAAATCGGAGATGTTGAACCGAGAATAAAACTTTCACTTGACTCGGAAATGATCACTGATACAGTCATGGACAAGAAATCATCCAACGCATTACTCAATGTGCTTTATGCCTGTCCGCACGGGGTTATTGCCATGAGCCGGGACATGCCGGGGCTTGTTGAGACCTCTAACAACCTTGCATCCGTAAAAATGAAAGACGGGAAAACCATAGAAATAACGACCAGCCAACGCAGTTCGGTAGAATCGTCCAAACAGGATATCAAACAACAAATAGAATCGGTATTTACTCTCACCGGCGCTCATGTAACACACGGAGATGGGTATCCGGGCTGGAAACCAAACCTAAAATCGGAGATTCTGAAAGTGGCAACAGACAGTTATGTAAAACTCTATAATGACCAACCAAAAGTACGTGCCATTCATGCCGGTCTGGAATGTGGATTGTTTCTTGAAAAATATCCATTTCTCGATATGATCTCCATAGGACCAACAATGAAAGGAGTACATTCACCCGACGAAAGATTAAGCATTTCGGCGACCCAAAAATGTTGGGTATGGCTGACGGATATTCTTCAAAGTATCTAAACCTTCCGGTAAAATTGGAAATTTCAGAAGTTAAATAATGCTTACCTTTTAAACCAATTTATTTCTTAGTTATTTAATTTTAATCCGTTGAAAAAAAACACAGATGAAGAAACCCAATAAACGTAAAATCATCAACGATCCCGTTTTCGGATTTATAACTATCCCGAACGATTTTCTGTATGATATTATTCAACATCCCTACTTCCAACGGATGAACCGGATTAAACAACTGGGACTTACTTCAACTGTATATCCGGGAGCTCAACATACCCGTTTTCAGCATTCATTAGGAGCCATGTACCTAATGGGAGAAGCCATCAATCAGTTGAGACTGGTTGGGACTGAAATTACAAACGCTGAAGCCGACGGTGCACTTGCAAGCATTTTATTGCACGACATTGGACATGGTCCATTTTCACATACGATGGAGCACAGTTTGGTCAGTGGAATTGATCATGAAGAAATCTCGCTGATCATGATGCGGGAGATTAACATTGAAATGGAGGGCAAACTGGATATTGCTTTGAAAATATTCACCAATACATATTCTAAAAAATTTTTACACCAATTAGTTGCAGGACAGCTGGACATGGACAGAATGGATTATCTGAGCCGGGACAGTTTTTTTTCGGGAGTAAGTGAAGGTATAATTGGTTCAGCCCGGATTATAAAGATGTTAAACATTCATAACGATCAACTGGTCATAGAAGCCAAGGGCATTTATTCCATTGAAAAGTTTTTGGTAGCCCGCCGTTTGATGTATTGGCAGGTCTATTTACATAAAACAGCCATAGCAGCAGAGAAAATGTTGATGAATATACTTAAACGGGCTAAAGAGCTGGCCGGCAACAACGTAGAACTTTTCGCTTCACCGGCTTTGCATTATTTTCTTTATAATGAGGTAAATAAACAAATCTTTTTAGATAATCCCGAAGCAATCAATAACTTCTCCATGCTCGATGACTCGGATATGATCTGTGCTATTAAAGTTTGGTCTACACATTCGGATATCGTATTATCCGTATTATGTAAAGCATTTACAGACAGACATTTATTCAAAGTGGAAGTTGGGACTGATGTAGTTAAAGATCCAATTCGTCAACAATATTTAAGACAATACCAGCAGCATTTTGGCGTTACTACAAATGAAGCAGAATATTTTATGGGAGAGGAAACTGTAAGCACAGACACTTACAGCCCTGAAGACGATACCATCAATATCTTATACAAAGACGGCACAATAAAAGATATTGCGGATGCATCGGACATGTTAAATATAAGTGTCCTGACAAAAAAAGTAGAGAAACACTTTTTTTGTTATTACAGGTTGTAGCATTTTGACAACGCTTATGTTAATAAAACAGGTAAAACTGCCTGTTTCAGGACAGGTCGTACATGTTTGAGTCCAGATTTCATGGTTAATTGAAAATTGTTTAGTACTTTTGCAACCAATTTTTTAATAAGTTATCGAAAAATTAGATTGAAAAAAGTGTTATTCTGAAAGATATCGATTGACATAAATACTCAATTTTTAATTGTTCATTATTAATTATTAATTATATATGGAGTTTACTGCTCAACAAATTGCAGATTTTTTAGGAGGCGAAATACAAGGTAATCCGTCAATAAAAGTATCTGACTTCTCCAAAATAGAAGAAGGGAAACCTGGCACATTGAGTTTCTTATCAAACCCAAAATACAGTCAATTTATTTACGATAGTCAGGCAAGTATTATACTGGTAAATAAAGACTTTTTACCTGAAAGAGAAGTGCAATCCACTTTAATTCTCG
>Ga0302215_10003253_pt1 | contig 10980 bp, 9 predicted proteins | sample II_Fen_N3_1_FD_194580 | JGI IMG/M metagenome (GOLD analysis project Ga0302215, IMG submission 194580) | Peat permafrost microbial communities from Stordalen Mire near Abisko, Sweden - II_Fen_N3_1 | ecosystem: Environmental > Terrestrial > Soil > Wetlands > Permafrost | place: Sweden: Abisko... | reverse complement strand
GCTCGTTACATTGACAATCTTTAAATAATTCTATCATCTTTTTCAAAATTATGCTACCTGTTAAAAGATATTTCATATCTTCGTACCCTGAAGTAGCGCAGGACACACCACACATGTCAACACACCCATTTTCAACTTTCACGTAGAAATATTAGCTTAAACTATTTCTCAATATTATGTTTAACATTAGTGCAAACGTTTGAAATCAAATTCAGCATTTTTTCAGTTATCTGAAAAACTAGGGACTAAAAATAGCACTACTTTTGATTGTAATTCAGACAGTCAGGTTAAAACACTATAATACAGCACCCTATGAAAATTCACTTCAAGATACCTTATCATACTTATTGGGGACAGAGATTATTGGTAAGTGGAAATATCCCAGAACTAGGAAATGGAGATGTAAAAAAAGCATTAGCGCTAAATTTTCAATCTCCGGAAGACTGGCATATTGAAATAAGCATTAATCAAACAGAAATCATTGAATTTCACTATAAATATATGCTATTCAATGAGCAAACCGCAGAGTATACTGAAGAATGGGGAGAAGACCGTAAGGTTATTGCCAATCCAACTATTACAAATCATGTTTTTTGTGTAGATAGTTGGAATTCAGCTGCAAGCATTGATAATGTATTTTTGTCAACACCATTTCAAAAAGTGTTGTTGCATCATGATAAATTAGCAAAAACAACCAACAGTTTGATCGCGCACACACATATTTTTAAAGTAAAAATGCCATTATTGAAAAATAATGAAGTCATTTGTTTGGTTGGGGATTGTGAAGCATTAGGAAATTGGTCAACAAATAATCCGATAATACTCAATAGTTCAGAAGCTGACTGGTGGAGCACTGAAGTAGATTTAAGTAAATCTACAAGCGAAGTACATTATAAATATGGAATTTACGATTTAGAAGATAAGCAATTTTTGTATTTTGAATCTGGTCAGGATCGGATTGCACCTATTATTAAATCAAAAAAAACGCTGGTTCAAATCTCAGATAATTTTGTCAACATTTCGAATACATCCTGGAGAGGTGCCGGTGTAGGATTGCCTGTTTTTAGTATTCGGACCAAAAAGAGTTTTGGTGTAGGCGATTTTGGCGATATGAAACTATTTATTGACTGGGCTGCAAAGGTAAATCTTAAACTGATTCAGGTACTACCACTTAACGATACCATTGGTACTCATACAGATGCTGATGTATTACCTTATGCAGCTATTTCTGCTTTTGCTCTTAATCCTCTTTTCCTCAATTTGCCTGAAATGGGTAAATTGCCAACTAGTCATCCATTACAGAAAGCATATAAAGCGAAACAATCGGAGCTGAATTCATCTGATTTAGTTCAGTTTATGGATGTTATTAACTTTAAACTAAGTTATGCTAAAGAGCTATTCTTATCAAAAAAAGACTCATTTTTAAAGGATAAGGATTTCAAAAAGTACTTTTCTGACAACGAATATTGGTTAGCGCCTTATGCGGCCTATTGTGTTTTACGCGATATGTTTGGAACATCAGATTACCGGCAATGGAAGGACTTTGCCCATTATGATGCTCAAAAAATAGCCGAATTTATTTCGCCTGACCAGACCCATTATGATGATGTTGCCGTTAATTACTTTATTCAATATCATTTACATACTCAATTGTCTGCTGCCACTGCCTATGCTCATGAGCATGGTATAGTGCTTAAAGGCGATATACCTATTGGTGTTAATAGAAATAGTGTCGATACGTGGGTTTCTCCTGAGTTGTTTCACATGCATATGCAAGCTGGAGCTCCTCCCGATATGTTTGCTGTAAAAGGTCAAAATTGGGAACTACCAACTTACAATTGGGAAAACATTAAGCGTACAGACTTCGATTGGTGGAAAAAACGCTTTGCTCAAATGTCAAATTATTTTGATACGTTCCGTGTTGATCATATTCTTGGATTTTTCAGAATATGGCAAATACCTATAAAGCAGGTCGAAGGTATAATGGGACATTTAAATCCATCAACACCTATCTACATCAATGAGTTCGGAGAAAAAGGGCTATGGTTTGATTATAACCGCTTTTGTAAACCTTATATTACCGATGCTATTTTATGGGATTTTTTTGGTGAAGATGCATCGTGGGTTAAAGCAAATTGTCTTCAAATTGAAGATGGTTGGGTATTAAGGCTAAAAGCTCCATATCAAAGTCAACTTGCTGTTGAAAAGCTATTTGACGAAGGCAAAATTACTGAGAAAATTAAATGGGGATTATTTGATTTAATATCCAACGTATTATTTTTCGAAAAAGAAGGAAGTAACGGAACACAATTCTATCCTCGATTTGGAATGGAATCCCTTCGCTCCTACCGCGATCTAGACAATTACACAAAAGATAAGCTACGTGAGCTTTATGTTGATTATTTCTACCGTCGACAAGATTCCAACTGGTACCAATCAGGCATGGAGAAACTACCGGCACTTAAACGAGCTACAAACATGCTTATTTGTGGTGAAGATTTGGGAATGATGACACCTTGCGTGACTGCCGTAATGGAAGAACTCGGCATTCTAAGTTTGGAAGTACAACGCGCGCCAAAATCAAACAAAATTGAGTTTTTTCACCCGGCTCATGCCCCATATTTGTCTGTGGTAACCCCTTCAACACACGATATGAGCACAATTCGTGGCTGGTGGGAAGAAGATCGTGGAGTAACACAACGTTTTTACAATTCACAACTCGGACATTGGGGTGAAGCTCCGTATTTTTGCGATTGGTGGATTTGTAGAGATATTGTATTGCAACATTTATATTCTCCGGCCATGTGGGCTATTTTTCAGATACAGGACTTATTGAGTATTTCGGATAAAGTACGTCGGACAAATCCTCATGAAGAGCGGATCAACGTACCTTCAAATTCAAAATTCAGCTGGCGCTATCGGTTACATTTAAGTATTGAAGATTTATTGGAAAAAGATAATTTTAATAATGAATTAAAAAATTACATAACTCAATCGGGAAGATAAAAACGATTGATACTTGGATGAAAAAAGCGCAATACATTGGAATAATGTGTTGCGCTTTTTGTATTAATAAGTATGCCTAGTTTATTCTTGAGTCTCAACTACTACCCCAACTTCTTTGTTCTCTTTTTTATCTTCCGAAAAATACTTCAATAATCTAATTGAAAGCCATGTTAAACCAGCATAATATACAATATTCAGGAAGATCCAATGAATATAAAACGTTGCAATATTATCGGGAACAAATAATCCATTTTCAAAATTTCCATTTATAGGAAAATAAAGATAAAGTATATCCACTAAATACTGCCCACAGAAACTCAGATATTGTAATCCATGGTTATTAAACGTAGTAGCGAAGTGCATTCCATGATGAATTTTTACGTTCAGGAAGAAAATAACGTGAAAAGCAATAAACTGCAAAGCAACGAAACCATACAAAGCTAACTTTTTGTTTTTGAGAAACAAATAAGCAATTGTAGTACTGACACTAAACAGAAGTAACTGAATTAAAAGAGGTTTAACAAATTCATATTTAATACTGTCGAGATAACTAAACTCAACTGGGTTTAAGAGCTTAGTAAACCACAGCCCAAACATATTAAGAGTTAAATTTGCAAACGCCCAAATAAGAATAAGTTTTAAAATAAATCCGATATCTGATTTTGCTATTTTCATTGTAAGAATAATTTGTTTTTCCTGTTATGTTCTAATTTCATTTTTTGCACCGCAAATTTAGCATAAGCAATTTGAATGCCAATAATTTTAATGCATTTTATTCTGCGAAAAAATTGCCAATGCCTCACCCACAATAAAATTACTCCCGCCAATAAATAGTAAGTCATCACAATCCAAATCACTTATTGCAGATTCAACTGCCTGTTTAACTGAGTCATAAATACTTCCAGCTAAATTATAAGTTCCGGCCAATTCACTCAATTTTGTTGCAGGCATTGCCCTTAAAATATCGGCTTGTGTGAAATAATAATTTGCTTCAACAGGCAATAAAGCTAATACTGAAGAAATATCCTTGTCATTTACCATACCAATAACAATTCGCAGCGTTTTATATTTGAGCGTTTTTAGCTGTTCAACAACACACTGAATACCGGCAACATTGTGACCCGTATCAGCCAATATAGTTGGGCTTGTTAGTAACACTTGCCACCTGCCCTGCAACCCGGTAATCTCAGTTACAAACTCTAATCCACTCGCTATATTTTCTGCTGAAATTTCGAAGCCTAGTTTATTTAATTGATCAATAGCTAAAAGTGTAGTTGCAATATTTTTTAGCTGATATATACCTGCTAATCCAACTGTGAAGCACTTATCAGCATTGACACAAACCTTCATCTTCGCATCCACATATTCCTCTTCTTCAACAATATATACTTCTTCCGCAAAACAGATGGGTGCGTTCTCTAAATTTGCTTTTGCTTCAAACACAGAACGCGTTTCAGGCAATGTTTCACCAATAACTACAAGGGTATTCGGCTTAATTATTCCAGCTTTCTCATAAGCAATTTTTTCAAGTGTGTCACCCAAAAAGCCCACATGATCGTAGCTGATATTTGTTATAACCGACAACTCTGGTCGAATAATATTTGTGCTATCAAGTCGTCCTCCCAATCCCACTTCAATGACGGCAACATCAACTTTGCAATCAGCAAAATACTGAAAAGCCATAGCCATTGTTGCCTCAAAAAACGAAGGATTTATTTCGTCAAAATGAGCTTTATGCTGTTCTACAAAATTTATTACATATTCCTGACTAATCATTACACCATTAACGCGTATTCGCTCACCAAAATCAACCAGATGAGGTGAAGTGTATAACCCGACTTTATACCCTGACGATTGTAAAATTGCAGCTAAGAAATTGGATACAGAGCCTTTACCATTTGTACCTGCCACATGAATAGTGCGATATTTAAGGTAGGGATCATTTAATGATTTCATTAACTGGATAGTATTATCCAAGCCAGGTTTATAGGCCGAACTACCCACATGGTGAAACACTGGTAAACGGTCGTAAAGATATTGTAATGTTTCGTTATAAGTCATTATTTTATTGCAATTTAAATATCACAATGCAATTATTTACTTTAATAATTTATTACTAGTATTTATTGTAGCTAATAATTTCGTTTATTGTTTTTCTCTTCTTTTCCCGAAGTGGTTGACTTGAATAACCAAGCAAGATAACCCGCTTTGATTTCGGTATATCGAGCGATTTGCGCACCTTTTTCTCATTGCACCATCCTAACATGCAAGTACCCAATCCTTCATCGGCTGCAGCCAGACAAATATACGACGCTATTATTCCTAGATCGATATGCGGATAATGTTTATTGGTTGCCCAGCCACCTACAGTTGAGGTAAAATTTGCATTTTCTTCAATAAGAACAAGTTGAACCGGCGATTGTTTGCTAAAATATTCATATATAGCATTTTACTACTGGCAGCACCGGCAACTTCATGACGTTTCCCTGTATCGGTAACCACTATAATTTTCCAGGGTTGTGCATTACAAGCAGAAGGTGCTAATTGTGCAGCTTCGAGAATACGCTCTAGCTTCTCTATTTCAACAGGCTTATCCAGGTATGCGCGATCGCTATGACGAGCTTTTACTAATTCAAGAAATGAGTTCATAAATTAAATTCATCTATTATTCGAAGCTATCTTACTTTGGATTTAACTTTCAAAATCTTTCTTTTTCTTTGTACACTAACTCACTTAGTGGTTAATAAAAAAATAATATCTTTGTCAAATAATTTTCAGACAACAAAGATACTTCAAAAACGCAACATAACATGCTACAAAAAGTTCAATCTTATATTCAAAAGCACAGATTATTGACCCAGAATAGACCAATTCTTGTGGGTGTTAGTGGCGGTACAGACTCAGTTGTGTTGTTGCACATTCTGATTTCTCTTGGATACGATTGTATTATTGCACATTGCAATTTTCATTTGAGAATAGAAGAATCTGACCTAGACGAGATTTATGTTCGCAAGCTTGCCAGCAATTACAACATAAAACTACATACTATTGATTTTAAAACAATTGAGTATGCCAACAAACATGGAATATCTATTGAAATGGCAGCAAGAAATTTGCGTTACAAGTGGTTTGAACAATTGCTTGAAAAGTATGGAGCTCAAGCCATTGCAGTAGCTCATCATGCCGACGACAGCATTGAAACATTGTTGCTGAATCTGGTTCGTGGTACGGGCTTACGGGGACTTACGGGCATTTCGCCACGAAACAATAATGTGGTAAGACCGCTACTGTGTTGCAATCGTTTGGAGATTGAAAACTACCTAATTGAGCATGAGCTTACTCATGTAGAGGATTCAACCAATGCTCTGTCAGATTATAAGCGTAACAAAATTAGAAACGAGGTTATTCCGCTCCTATCCGAATTAAATCCGGCGATTAAGCAAACTTTATACACAAATATCAATCACTTTGATGGAGCATTGGCCATTTATCAACAGGCTATTTCAGATATTACCAACAGAATTGTTGAAAAGTCCGGAAAAGTCATTAAAATGGACATTCAACAAATTAAAGAACAGGCACATACTCTCACTGTATTGTACGAACTTTTGCAACCTTACAATTTCAACTCTAAAGTAGTTGAGCAAATTTGTGAACATCTTGACAGTGAATCTGGCAAAATATTTTATTCAGAAACTCATCGTTTAATTAAAGATCGGGGACATCTGATTATTACTGATAAGAATGAAGTTCTTGAGAAGAAATACAGCATATACGACACTGAAACAGTGAATTTTGTTCCATTTGAACTCACAATCAGAAAAATCAACACCGACAACGGTTTTCAAATTTCAAAATTGAAGAATCGAATTCATGTAGATGCTTCAAAAATCAGTTTTCCACTTACAGTAAGACCATGGACAGAAGGTGATATATTCTATCCATTTGGAATGAATACCCGAAAAAAGCTTAGCGATTTTTTTATTGATAATAAGCTATCGTTACTTGAAAAAGAACAAGTTCGTGTGCTTATTTCCGGAGAAAATGAGATTGTGTGGATTATTGGGTTACGAACAGACAACCGTTTCAGGGTGAATGAAAACACCAAAGATGTTCTTGAAATAAACATCCAATAATCAGCTATTTTCATTACAAATACTGAGCATCATAAATGGTAAAAATGAACAAATTAGAGATATTTGTTGTTTTTTGCATTGAAAATTAACCCCATCCTCAGTGTCACGCAATCATAAAAAACATAAAAAACAAGTTACAGCCATACGTGCTATAGCCGACGGAGTATTTCTACTTTCATTTACTCGTACTTTTACCTTCACAGCCGGACAAGTGGTAGCTATCGATTTGGTACCCGACGGAATTCCACGACTGTATAGCATTGCCAGTGGCGAACAGGAACAATACATTGATATACTTTTTGATGAGAAAAAAGATGGTCAGCTTACTCCTTTTTTATCCAAACTGAAAATTGGAGACACTATTTATGTTTCCGAGCCTTTCGGAACATTTGGCTGTACTGCCGAAAATGGCTACTGGATTGCTTCTGGTACTGGTATTGCTCCGTTTGTATCAATGGCTCGTTCAGGCAAAAGTAAGAATAAAACCCTTATTCATGGAGGCCGATACGACGAAAATTTTTATTTCTCAGAAGTATTGAATACATTATTTCGTGAAAACTATATTCGTTGCTGCTCCCAGCAGGAAGATACGCGATATTTTAAAGGTCGACTAACCGAATGGCTTATTAATCAGAAAAGTTTAGCAACAAATAGCAAATACTATCTATGTGGCAGCGCAGAAATGGTTGTTCAGGTAAGAGATATCCTAATTTCAAAAGGAGTTCAGTTTAATAACATTGTTTCCGAAACCTATTTTTAAAGCGTTATGAAAACCAATTTTTTCGGACTCACTCATAATCAACTGAAAGAAGTTGTTGTAAAGTTAGGATTACCAGCATTTACCGGCACACAACTTGCCGACTGGATGTATAAAAAACGTGTAACAGACTTTTCGGCAATGACCAATTTATCTAAACAGGCTCGTGAAATACTTGAAAGTCAATTTAAAATAGATGTAAATTTACCATCAAAAGTACAAACGTCGATCGATGGTACAAAAAAATACCTATACCCGACTCAAACAACCAATTTTATTGAGTCAGCCTATATTCCAGACCAAGATCGGGCTACACTTTGTGTTTCATCTCAAATTGGGTGCAAAATGGGCTGCTTGTTTTGCATGACTGGTAAACAGGGCTTTCAGGGCAATCTTAGCGCCGGCGAAATACTAAATCAGGTGCAATCGCTTCCTGAGTTCGACAAGCTCACTAACATAGTTTATATGGGCATGGGCGAACCAATGGATAATATTGATGCCGTGCTTCATAGCATTGAAATTATGACTTCCAATAAAGGTTATGGATGGAGTCCAAAGCGCATTACGGTTTCAACCATTGGCATTATACCAGCTATGGTCACTTTTCTTGAGAAAAGTGAAGCACATTTGGCTGTTAGCCTACATTCACCTTTTGACGATGAACGCAGACAAATAATGCCCATTCAAAATGTTTATCCAATTACTGAAGTTATTCGTGAAATTAAGCGTTGGGATCTCGGTCGCCAAAGACGTATATCATTCGAATACATTATGTTTAAAGGTGTAAATGATACTGTAAGGCATGCAACTGAGCTCGTAAAACTTTTAAATGGAATAAAATGCCGCATCAATCTCATTCGCTTTCATCCAATTCCTGACACACCTCTCGAAGGTACATCTGAAGCAGGAATAGTTAGTTTTCAGAATTTACTTAAGGCTAAAGGGCTTATAGTTACTGTTAGAGCTTCTCGTGGCGAAGATATTTTTGCAGCATGCGGACTTCTATCAACCAAAGAGCTGATAAAACGGCAGCAGCTGAAAAGTGATTTCTGACAATGATTAGTTATAAATTTATTTCGCTTATTTTAAGCTAATTAGCCTTGAAATAAATAATTTGCCTGAACCAATTCATGGCTCATTTGTTTTCAAAAAAAACCAAACAAATGAGCAAACAGAAGTCAATTGAACAAATATTACCACCACCTCCAGCCCATATGGTTGGTGACGGTTTCAGGGTACATAATTTCTTCCCGGGTAATAGCAGTATTTCACTACAAAGATTAAGTCCTTTTTTTCTGTTGGATTATGGTGCTAAAGTGGAATATTCTCCAACAGATACGCCACGAGGGGTTGGCGTACATCCTCATAGGGGCTTCGAAACAGTGACTATAGCTTATCATGGAAAAGTGGCTCATCACGACAGTGCCGGTAATGCTGGTGTAATTGGCGAAGGCGATGTACAATGGATGACAGCCGCCTCGGGGGTTTTGCACAAGGAATATCATGAAAAGGAATGGAGCAAGCAAGGCGGATTATTGCAAATGGTACAACTTTGGGTAAATTTACCCGCTAAATATAAAATGAGTGCGCCAAAATACCAACCCATTAAACGCCTGGAATTTGGAAAGGTTATTTTACCCAATGAAGCCGGCGTAGTAGAAGTGATTGCCGGAAATTACAAGGGCTCTAAAGGAGCTGCATTCACATTTACACCCATTGAGATGTACAATGCCCGTCTTAATAAAGGCGGTATTGTTGATTTTTCTTTGCCTGAACATTACAACACAGCTTTTTTTGTAGTTGAAGGAACTGTAAAAATAAACAATGAAGCTATAAAAACAGATCACTTGGTCGTTTTTGCCAACAATGGCACCGAAATTACTGTAGAAGCCACCAACAATACCATTGTGCTGGTGCTAAGTGGTGAGCCACTCAACGAGTCAATTTTTCCTTATGGACCTTTTGTAATGAATACTAAACAAGAGATTTTAGATGCCTACGAAGATTTGAATAATGGTAAATTCGGGCATTTGGAGGATTAATAAATAATATCACCTACAATAGCCTCTTCGGTATTTTTGAAAAGCGTATTATAATCGTATTCGTTTACCGCAATAGGTTTATGAATCGTAAATTTAAGTCGATTACCAATACCAAGAGGAAATCCGCCATATTGGAATATCTTCCATGAATTATTTATTGAAATCGGTACTACCAAAGCATGGGGAGCATATTTGCACAATATTTTCAACCCATTTGGAGCAAAAGTTCCCGGTTTTCCATCTCTGGAGCGCGTACCTTCGGGGTAAATAACAGTCGACCTATTATTAGTCTGAATATATTCGCCCATCTTTTTCAAAGCAGGTAACGCTTGCTTTGGATCTTTACGATCAATCAGTACAGAGCCTCCATGATGCAAATTATACGAAACGCTCGGAATTCCCCTTCCTAATTCTATTTTACTTACATATTTAAGATGATATTTGCGAAGAAACCATCCCATGCCAATGATATCAAAAATACCCTGATGATTGGCCACAAAAATAATCGGCTTCCCTTGAGGTATTTCTGCTTTAAACTCCACTTCAGCAGTATTGAATGTTGCCCATAGACTATGCAGCAAGAAAAAGTTCAACACATCAACGCTTTTCTTATGTGCCTCGTATCCAAATATATTCAGACAAATATACTGAATAGGCTGAAACAAACAAATAAAAAACAAGAATAAAAAACATGTTATTATTGAAAGTGGATAAGAGATAATTTTTTTCATACTATTGATAATTATTTTAAGTGAACATAATAAAATAATGCCCGTATGACTTTTTATAAAAATTGGCAATATTAAAAAGTCATGTTGACTTCATTATATCGTATTTTACGACCATAATGTTCAGCAAAAATAATAAAATTTATATTTTGACGAAAATACTTATCAATACATCCTCAAAAAAGAACGATTTTAGACCTATAAAGTGTTAAGCCTTTATTTACCTTTGTATCAAAATTTACTCACTATGTCTGAATCATCCTCTCCCCGCCTCCACGTAGTTGATGCACTTCGTGGTTTTGCCATTGTTT
>Ga0302215_10003250_pt1 | contig 10987 bp, 10 predicted proteins | sample II_Fen_N3_1_FD_194580 | JGI IMG/M metagenome (GOLD analysis project Ga0302215, IMG submission 194580) | Peat permafrost microbial communities from Stordalen Mire near Abisko, Sweden - II_Fen_N3_1 | ecosystem: Environmental > Terrestrial > Soil > Wetlands > Permafrost | place: Sweden: Abisko... | reverse complement strand
GTCTTGTGCCTTGATATTTTTGATATTTGTAAACATTATTACTACTAGGAGTATTACTAAACAGTGTTGATGTTTGACGTTCATATTTCTTTATGTGTTTCTAATATTTATTCTACTTTAATCTCTTTAAGTATTTTATTTCTTAATCACATTCAGTCTCATCGCCATATCATCAACATGTACGTAAAGTGAGTACACACCTGTAATGAGATTACTCATGCGAATAGAAGTACTTTGTATTCCAGCATCTAAAGTTTGAGCAGCAGTTACACAAAGTGGTATACCGTTGTTATTATGTAAAGTAAACCATATATTTGCTGTACGAGTTAGCTTGTAGTTAATATATAGGTAACTTTCTACTGGATTAGGCATTAGTTGCGCTTCGGTAAATACCGAGGCTATGTTTTGTTCTGTACTGGGAGTGTTATCTAGCGGAAGTACAATACTTTGCAATTGTTTTTGTTGTACAATAGGTGGATAGTAAAACGATGTTGAGAAAACTGTGGTGTCTATAGGCACTTTGTACTCCGCTGTTCCTTTTTTGATTATATTAGTCTCAATACTTTCAAACACAGGGTAACGGCCTTTGGGTGAATACCAGCTATATGTATCGAGTACCATTTCTATACTATCCTTGCCTGTTTGGGCATAATGACGAAGCGTATGAATACGCAACGCATTTGGCAAGATTTCATTTTCAGGAAGTTTAAGTTCACCTTCAGCATCAGCTTCTATGCGAGTGTAACCTTTCAGGATTAGCTGTAAGCGATGACAATATTGACCATTACCCCTAAATGGGCTAGTGAGGGTATCTCCAAAAGCAAAAGGATAGTGCATCTTCAGTTCTGGTGTAAGATATTCCATTTGGGTAGTGGAATTCTCGTAACCTGTGGCTTGTAAACTATCATTCCGCTGTCGGTAATAGTAACGGGTGTTGTGTTCCATACCGCATATTCGTGTAGTATCGTCAGGATTTGGATAGAAGTACTTGAGTGTATATTCTTCATTGATAGGTCTTATTACACTGAAATCCCAATGCAAACCTCGTCCAACGCTGCCCGGATCTTTAAATTCAACTTGTTGCATCACCAAAGAGTCTCCTGCAAAATAAGCATTTTGGTTAGCCGTCAGCTTCGGATGTAGTTGTGCTGATAGATTAGTCATCATCACATGAGCAAGAATGAGAATAATTTTTTTCATATTATTATTTAATATATTTAATATCGAGCACTCTATTTTTTTTATTGATAGTAACACTCAAAGGTGAAAACTCTAAGATGTATATTGGAATCTAAGGTATATATATATATCATTTATATTTTGAAATATGCAAATATAAATGCTGTTTTTCAGTTCTATAAAGAACTTTAAGGTTTAGCACAGTTCACTAATAGCTCTTAATTTATTCTAGTAGTCTTGTTATGCATTATCAACATTTAAGTGTCCAAAGATATAAAATTATTTTAAAATATAACGTTGTTCAATTTAATTAATTTCTAATCTGTATAAAAGTTCTTTTATACGATTAAGTCATATGATAGTAATTATATATATTAAAACCACCTCAGAGTTTCATCCAAAAAACGAAAGTAGGTTTAATTGTGCAAACAATTAAACCTACTTCGTCGGGTTTCTTCTTTCTCTAACTTTTTAAATCAAACTTTTCTATCGTTTTAAAACGGTGGAAAAATTGAAAGTAAGAAAGTGATTATTACGGTACAAATGCAGTTACGATACCACTCCAGGGTCCTGTTTTACCATTGCGGTTCACCCAGCGGGCAAAGGCATACACAGCTTTACCTCTGTTTTCGGGTGCGAACTGAAGAGGTGCATGCGACCGCGAAATATTAGCACTTTCGGGGCAATCGGCGGGAGTAGCCGGAGCTGTTCCACCTATCTGATACCACAGTTCACAAAACACCACATTATCCGGTTTGTAGTGTGTACCCGGAGCCGAAGAATCGGAATAAACAACACGTAATGCTCCAATCTCTTCCGAAGTAAGCGAAACAAGGGGTGTAGTGGTTGGTGCAGGTGTAACGCCACTGCCTCCTGCGCTCTCGTGAATATGAAGTGCTTCCTTGTCGGATGACGTAATAGCATCATTGTTCAACAAGTCATGCTTGTACACATCATTCAGGTCGATATTCAGCACATCCCACGCTGTATTCCGGGCAATTGTGGCGGTTGGGCTACGGGTGGAAGAATTGCTGGTTATAGCATACTTGGCATCGTAATCGGTAAACGAAGCTGTCAACTTTGTTAGCTTTGCATCGGCTACGCCCCAATCTTTTGCATTAATGGTGATTAACTTTACAGCATTAGCTGCAAACTCATGTTGGGCTGTAGGCCCCGAGGGAATACTAAATGTTTCCTGGCTCATGGTTCTTTCATTTTTACTTGCACAATGACGTGCAACGGTTTATAAATTGTAGTTGACTGATTATCTAAACTTTAGAATAATTACAATACTATAGAAAGGGTCTGTTTCACATCCACCGATTTATATTTTAACGGCTAAACCTTAAACTTACATCCCAAAAGCTTAAGGTTGCATCATTAAACCTTAAGGTTGCATCACCAAAGCTTAAGGTTGCATCACTAAACCTTAAGGTTGCATCACCAAACCTTAAGGTTGTATCACCAAACCTTAAGGTTACATCACCAAACCTTAAGGTTGCATCACCAATTCGTAAGGTTGTATCACCAAACCGTAAGGTTACATCATCAATCCTTACACTTGCATCATTATACCTTAAGGTTGCATGGCTAAAAATAGCCCTTCAGATGTAAAGCCATATGTTCCGGACCTCTCAGAATATATTTATTTTCTGAAATACGCTCTTCGTAAACCAGACTCATTGGGCACTATCACTTGCGCCTTTATATTCCGGCCACAAATCTACAATTTCACATTAACAAAAATGTCCCATTTCAAGAAATGGGACATTTTTATTGAACTGACACACGCACAAAGTCGAAAAAAGAGCCGGACAACCAATTGAATATTTCAGCTATTTTACTGTTTTACTTATAGTTATTGAAAAACAACTACAGTTTACCCGAAGACAGCAAATACACTGTTAATGTTTCTAAATACGGGGAAAAGGGTGGGAATAATTTTTGTCTCATTTTACGAAATGAGACAAAATGAGGAGTTTTAGTATCCGCAAAGTATCTTTTTTGGCTACGATTAACTGCCGACAGGGTCTTTTGATCGCTGTCGGAGTTAGCGCATCCCTGTCAGCGGTCGGAAGACTTTGTCGGCGGATTTACATGTGCCTTTCGATAAGCATCGGGTGAAGTAGCGTAAACCTTGTCGAAAGCTCTGTAAAACGAACTCCGTGAACCAAAACCACATTCAAGGGCTATCGTGTCAATTGTTTTTCGTTGTTTACTTCGGTCTTCCAAATAGATAATTGCTTCTTTAAGTCGGTATTCAATAATAAAATCGGCAAAAGATATTCCGCCATGGGCATTGAGCAGGAAGGATAGCTGATATTCGGGTATATTGGTTTGTTTAGCCAACGATCGTAGCGAACAGTTTTCATCCCGGTAAGGCTTATGCGTATCCATATACGCTGTAAGCGTTTTCCAATACAACAAAGCCTGTTCTTCTTTCAACTTGTTAGTCAGTTTCTTTTCTTCCACCTTTGCGGTATCGGTTGTTCCAATCTTAAGAGCTGCCATGATAAACAGAAATATAAAATCAATATTCACGGCCGTTTGTCCTATAAATATACTTGTTCGTTCATTGTTTATCAAAAAACAAACGGGTAACGATAGCAGCACAACTATAATATTGACTACCAAAAACAGTTTGACCCACGTAATATTGGTTCTGAATCCGTTCTTCTCGATATAGACAGACCTTTCCCCCCGGACATTTACGGCACGAAAGCTTATAAGGAGGTAAATAATTATCTGCAGATACAATACAGCATTGATAACTGTCATTTCCGGGCTTCCTGAATAGAAATCGTGTATCAACCAGTTTATTCTGTCATCAACGGGTCGGTAATAAAACAGCACATTAAATACAACACACGGCAGTAAGGGTATCAGATGTAAAAGCATGGTCCAATGACTATATTTTACCGGACGGTTAAGCAACAATAAAACATAAAAATACAAACATGGACTCATCAACATCAACAACAATCCGTCGAGGGGGATATAATACGAAAGGAACGATACATTGTTGGTGTGAACAGTATTGAAATGGAAGCCGACAAGTTCGCTGTAAGTTGCTATTAACAGAAAAAGTAAGCCCAGAAAATTATTCGATCTTTTATTGGGCGAACGCCTTGTAAACAAAATCAAGGCCAGTATTAAAAACAACAAACTGCTGGATAAATTAAATAATTTTGTTTCCATAGCATAATACAGGTTGTATAAATGGACTAATAATGATATGTTTTAGCTATGCCCCCCACCCCCCAAAGGGGGCTTTAAGACATAGTCACGAATATTCATTTAACCTCAAGTCGTTTTTCAAGAGCACTCCTGAGCCCTCTTTGGGGGTTGGGGGTCTGGAAAGATAGATAGTAAGAAATATATTAGTTATAAGTTCCACTCACTTACATTTATCTTAAATATCGACAAAAATAACAAAATTAATTAGATTGCGACATATTTTGCAAAAAAAAAAATCGACATCGAAGAATTAATAAAATAATTCTTTGATGTCGATAAATTTAAAAGAATATGCTGCAGCAATGCTAGCTGCTACAAATCCAGCAAACCCTCAGGAAGCTTTACGTAAATAATCTTTTTGTCGTGGTCAATTTTCTCAATATACTCCTCCCCCGCCGGAATCAGCAATTCATCATCCTTTAGTGGAATAACAAAAAGTACATTTTCGGTAGTTTGATCTACTTCGGAGATAACACCCAGCAACCCTTTTTCGGAATCCACTAAACTAAATCCGGCAAAATAATCAACTTCGATTTCGGTATCTTCTACTTTTTCGAGGTACGATTTGGGTAAGTAAACTGTCAAGCCGGCGAAATTCCTTGCTTGTTCGTCATTTACAATTCCTTCAAGTTTCAATAGTGCTGTTGTATTACTTTTAAAGCGGTATTCCGTCAGGAAAAAAGGAATTAAAATACCTTCCAGTTCAAAAATAAAATACGGTACCTCTTCCCTATCGAAAATATCGGTGGTAAATGAAAATGACATTTCGCCACTAATACCATGGGGTTTAATAATTTGTCCTATCGGAATAACGTCATTTTTGAGTATCATATCAGTTGACCCCTATATCCCTTAAAGGGGACTTGAAGTTAGTTTTTTTGTGAAATATTTTCCCCTTTTGGGGTTAGGGGTCTACTCAATTACTGTTACCCAATCGTGTGTATCGGGTTCATCGCCGTATTGTATTCCGCGAAGTTTATGGTATAACTTGTCGCAAACAGGACCCGGTTTACCATCGTGCGAAAAGACATACGATTTGTTTTCATCATAATCGTCGATACGTTCAATAGGACTAATAACGGCTGCAGTTCCACAAGCACCAGCCTCTTCAAATGTTTCAAGCTCTTCAACAGCAACATGGCGTTGCTCTACAGTCATTCCCAAATCTTCAGCCAACACCATCAAACTCTTATTCGTTATTGATGGCAAAATGGAGCTCGATTGTGGTGTGATATAGGTATTATTTTTTATTCCAAAGAAGTTAGCTGCACCGCATTCATCAATGTATTTCTTTTCTTTAGCATCTAAATAGAAGATATTCGAATAACCTAATTCGTGCGCCTTTTGTCCGGCAACTAAGCTGGCGGCATAGTTTCCACCCACTTTATATTTTCCCATACCAAGTGGAGCCGAACGGTCGAATTCGCGCATGATAACAAATGGAGTAGTTTGAAAACCACCTTTGAAATAAGGACCTACAGGCGTTACAAATACAATGAACAGGTACTCATCAGCTGGCTTTACGCCCACTTGTGGCCCTGTGCCAAACAGGAACGGACGGATATACAAGGAAGCTCCCGATTCATAAGGGGGAATAAAACGTTCGTTTAACTTCACGGCTTTAAGCACAGCTTCTTCAAATTTTTCAATCGGAAGTTGAGCCATCAGAGTTCCTGCACACGAATCCTGCATACGCAATGCATTATCCTTCATACGGAAAATACGAATTTTACCATCTTTACCACGAAAAGCTTTCAATCCCTCGAACACTTCTTGTCCGTAGTGGATGCATGTAGCTGCCATGTGTAAATTCAGATACTCAGTATCATGTATTTCCAGTTCGCCCCAACCACCATTGCTAAATCTGCAGCGAACATTGTAATCGGTTTTTATATAACCGAATCCTATATTTCCCCAATCTATCTGTTCCATATCGTAGTATGTTATATTGTTCTATTTTATTAAAGTCAGTATTGATTCATTGCCCATATTAAACAGCAAATCAATAATGCTAAGGTTTGGTTGAAAACCATATCGTTGTTCAAATACCTGATAATAGGGCTTTGCAACATACAAACCGGTTTCCTTTTTAGGATGAATGCTTTCGCGCAAATCCTCAATTTCAGCATCGAGCTCAAGTTGATAAGCCTTACTGTATTTTAATGTTGGTTGGATATCAAGTAATTCCAATACTTTGGCCTGTATCTCAACATTGTAATCAAACAAAAATGTCCATTTCTTTTCGAAAAAAGGAAATAAATCATCTTTGTAATACTCAAAGAAAGGCGTTGAATTATAGGCCGATTCTATTGAACGCCAATGTTGCAATTGCCAGTCATTGTGGTCCGAAATACGCACATCGCGCGTCAGCATTTTCTCGCCTGATGATTTTTCAACCGGAATGCTCAGAGCCATTACTCCGTTTGCCGCAGCAATATGACACCTGTTTCGGTATGTTTGCTTTACGTAATAATCGCAGCGCTCCAAATAAACCGTCTCAGCATTTGCCAGAGCAGCATAATACTCCACCGGAGCTAAATATGCACTCGACAAACAAACTTCTGACATCTTTTCTTTACTACTTACTATAAACTACTTACTGCAAACCAGGGTCACTTTTCAGCATTTTTAAAGAATCGGTTCCAACGGATTTTTCCATCAAACAAACTCTTATCTTTATTCAACGACAACCAAACCAATACCGGACGACCAACAATATGATCTTCGGGTACAAATCCCCAATAACGCGAATCAGCTGAATTGTGACGGTTATCTCCCATCATCCAATAATAATCCATCTTGAATGTATAAGTTTTGGCCGGTTTGTCATTAATATAAAACTCATTCCCTTTTACTTCAAGCTTATTGTGCTCATAAACGCGAATTATACGCTCATAAATTGGCAAGTTATAAGTATTCAATGCCAGACTCATTCCTTTTTTGGGTATCCAGATGGGTCCGAAATTATCGCGCGTCCATTTTTTGCCACCGCCCAACGGGAAAACATCCGGAGCGTTTGAATCTTCAATTACAAGTTTTGTTACACCGGTAAGCTTTTGCAACTTCATGTAGGTTTCCTCATTCAACGGGAAATGATAAACAGGCAAATTCGGATCCATTCCGATAGATTTCAATCCACTCGCAAACTGAGTGTTATCAACCATTTGTCTATCTTCAACACTGATATTCAACTTATCCAAAATAGCTTCGGTCAATTGAGTTCCATCGGTCTGAACAAAGTAATTGAATTGAATTCCCGGGATTTTTTCCTGAGGCACATTATTTACATATACCTGATTATCTTTGATTTTCATCCAATCTCCAGCAATTGCCACACAACGTTTTACGTAATTTTCGCGTCTGTCAACAGGACGATAAATAATTTCGCCATATTCACCACCTGCATTCGAGCGAACAATCTCCCGTCCAACACTATAGCATTGGTCAGTTGCAGGTTGTTGGTTTGGATTTTGATTAATCAATACTTTATAACCTGCCCAATAACAACTGATATAATAATCCGGATTTTGTTTATTTACAGCCACTGTATCACCAGTTGGGAAATTAAACACAACGATATCATTTCGTTTTACCGAATCAAAACCTTTCAAGCGTTTGTAATCCCATTGAGGATGCTCGATAAACGATTTACAATTCAAGAGGGGGAAAGTATGCTGCACCAATGGAAATGACAACGGAGTATTTGGAACACGAGGCCCGTAGCTAGCTTTGCTAACAAACAGAAAATCGCCTACCAATAAACTCTTTTCAAGCGAAGAACTTGGAATCTGGTAGTTTTGAAACAAAAAAGTATTTATAAAATAGACTGCTACCAAAGCAAAGACAATGGCATCAACCCAACCCATAAAGCTTAAAACTGCCTTATTATTTGATTTCTTCCACCAGGTCCATGGAATAAAATGGGTTATAAACGCATCAAAAACTACCGGTAAACCTAAAATCCACCAGAAATTACCAACCCAGGCGATAAAAAGCACGTAAACCAAACTCCATACTCCGGCTTTAATCCATTGCTTAAGTGGCTGATTGAAACGCGATGATTCTTTTTCTGTATTCATGTTTTTATTTTATAAATTGTGAAGCTAATAGTTAGTTAACTGCACAAATATAGCAACGAATTCAGTACTGTGCAATACATAGTACTATATTTTAAAATTCTTGTAAATTTTTAATATATTTATCCAATTAAATCAATCAAATCCGAAATAAAAGTCTGATTTTGAATTGAATTTAAATCGAAAACAACATTTTAAAATTTGAATAAATCCTGCATACCAAGAAGTCCTTTTTTACCTGCTGTAAATTCAGCAGCAACAACAGCTCCAAGAGCAAAACCTTCGCGACTTTTGGCGTCGTGTGTAATTTCAATCGAATCCACTTCCGATTCATACCGAATCGTGTGAATACCCGGAACCTGACCTTCACGAATTGATTTAATAGCCATTTCGTCCGATTTTGTTTCAACTTCTTTCACCCAACCACTTTTTCGGTCAAGATTCTCTAAAATACCTTCGGCTAACGTAATGGCCGTTCCACTTGGTGCATCCAACTTTTGGGTATGGTGAACTTCAGTCATTTCTACATTATAGTTCGGAAATTGGTTCATAATGCCTGCCAGATATTTGTTGACAGCCATAAAAATATTCACCCCAATACTGAAGTTCGACGACCAAAATAAGGTTTTACCACCTTCTTCAATCTCCTTTTTCAATTGTGGTAACTCATCAGTCCAACCTGTAGTACCCGAAACCACAGCAACACCCGAAGCAAATGCCCGGCGATAATTGCTCAACGCCACTTGAGGAACAGTAAACTCAATTGCCACATCTGCACTTTTAAATGCATCTGAATCAAAATCGTCGATATTATCCACATCAATTACTGAAACAATTTCATGCCCGCGTTCCAACGCAATTCGCTCAATGGTTTTACCCATTTTGCCATATCCTATTAAAGCTACTTTCATTATAATGACCCCTAATCCGTCAGCTGACGGAGAATTAGTTAGTTTATTGACTTATCAATTCTTTTTTTTATAACCTCTTGTTCCCCTTTAGGGGTTAGGGGTTTAATACTGTCCGCTTCCAAGCAAAACAAGCGTACACGCTTCTTCAGCATGAATGTCATTCTGAATTAGTAGCTCTTCAAACTCCGGATTTTCTGTTCCAGGATTGAAAATAACTCGACGAGGATTCAGTGAAACAATATATTCGTAATATTCAGGCTGAAATTTATCTGAAATGTACAACGTTACTGTATCAATATCTTCAAAATCTTTCTTTTCAGTATCTATAGTTTTGTCAAAAATCACATCAGGTTTTCTACCAATCAATTCAATTTCATATCCATGAGCTAACAAACGCTCTGCTGCCATATATGAGTAGCGTTCAGGGTTATTACTTGCTCCAATAATCAACGTTTTTTCCATAAAAAATCAATTTCCAGTCGTAAGTTTAAATGTATTAGTTATGCTTTCGTTCAACCTTCTCTAAAAAAGTCGAAACATTCAAAAATCTCTTCTTTAGTAGCTGTTTGATTAATATGAATATCTCCCACATTAGCCAATAGCGTAAAATTTATTTCTTTCGAATCATTCTTTTTATCATGAGTCATCAGTTCAAAAAGTGCTTCATATTCCTGACAGCTAAACTCAAATGTTCCATAATACTCTTTAGTAAGGTATTTCAACCGCAACAATTCATCCTTGGGGAAATTCAGTTTTACAAACGACAAATACAATTCACAAAGTAATCCCCACATGACTGCATATCCGTGCAATACAGGTTTCTCGGTTTTGTACGACCAACTTTCGAATGCATGCCCAAAAGTATGCCCCAAATTCAACGCTTTACGAATATTGGCTTCAAACGGATCCTGCTCTACTACGCGTTCTTTGATACGAATACTTCTTGCCAGCAATACTTTTAATTCAGCAAAATCGAGTTTATCCAAATCGTATTTCAACACACTCTCCCATTCTTCGCGGGTATCAATCAAAGCATGCTTCACCATTTCAGCATAACCCGAGCGAAGATTAGCATCATCCAAGGTTTTGAAAAAGTCGATATTAATTAAGACCGTTTCGGCCGGTGCAAAAACACCTATTTCGTTTTTCAGTCCTAAAAAGTTTATCCCTGTCTTTCCTCCTGTAGCAGCATCCACAGCTCCAAGTAAAGTAGTTGAAACATTTATATAACGCATCCCCCGTTTAAAGGTTGAAGCTGTAAATCCACCAATATCGGTAATCATGCCACCACCAAGGCTTATCAACAGTGATTTTCGGGTGGCACCGTTCTCACTTAAGTACTTCCATATATCTACAGCCGAATTGATATTTTTATTTTCATCTCCACTTGGAATGCAAATTATATGGCAACCTTCAAGTTTCGGTGATTTTAAAGCAATAGGCAAACATAATTTCCGGGTATTTTCGTCGGTTAACACAAAAATGCTATCTGCAGATTGCTCACCAATGGCTTGATTCAGTTCGGAAAGAAAATCCTCACATATCTTTGTAATCGAATGACTCATCTTTTGAATTTTAGCTCAC
>Ga0302215_10003247_pt1 | contig 10989 bp, 7 predicted proteins | sample II_Fen_N3_1_FD_194580 | JGI IMG/M metagenome (GOLD analysis project Ga0302215, IMG submission 194580) | Peat permafrost microbial communities from Stordalen Mire near Abisko, Sweden - II_Fen_N3_1 | ecosystem: Environmental > Terrestrial > Soil > Wetlands > Permafrost | place: Sweden: Abisko... | reverse complement strand
TGTTTCTGATTTTGCGTCTTTTCTTTTTATTCCTTTTAATGCTGCAATGTATAATAAGAAGCCTCTTGCTGACATTTGCTCATAAAAGCCTTGTTGCTGAGGCATGTAGCCAAGAATCTTTCTAAAATCCGCTCCAAGTTCCAAAATATCTTTACCATCATATGAAATCTTGCCACTATCTCTTTTTACATTATCGGTAATAAGATTCATTAGTGTGCTCTTTCCTGCCCCGTTTGCTCCAAGAAATCCATATACACCCGCATTTAATGTCACACTGAAATTATCAAGCGCCTTCACCGTTCCATATTGTTTTGTAACATTCTCAATTTTAAGCTCCATGTTATTATTTCCCCCTCTTACGAATGAAATTTTTCCCTATGACCTTAATTTCAGCATAACTACACCATTTCTTATAGGAAACCACAAAACTAACGATTCCAAGTATAAGCATTATAATAATCGGTATCAGAAATGCATAGCCTTTTGCATTAACAAAATTCTCTATAAAATTGACAGGCATTGCAACTGATAAATTTTTGAATAAATCAAGTCCAACATATATCATAACTGATGGCATAAGGCATACAGCAAATGAAGCAATCAAAGAAAGTTCCATGCTCATAATTGAAGAAAACATCATAACAATCCCCGCTATGCACATCAACATTACAAATCTTGTCAGATAAAGAATTATCAAAAAAGCTCCTATGCTACAGTTAATCGGCATACTCTCCATAATTTTAATACTTTTTAAAGGAGCTGACAAATAAGTAAATCCATAGTTGTTATAAAATTGATAGAGCTGAATTCCATAATACATTGTCCACAGCCCAAAAGTAACTGCTGTGGTTACCAACATCTTCAATCTGAATAAGCTTTTTCTTCCCTTTTTTAACGAACGGAGAAAATTTACTGTATTTGATTTTTTTTCAAAAGCAAATATTCCTGATAATAACAATACCAATAGGAAAATAATTTTAATACTAATCAGATTATCTACTCCATAATTAGATTTACCAAATAACCTGCTATAGCTGGTGTCATCTATAATATGTGCATCATACCCTTTTGAATTTAGATTTTGTACATATGTTAATCTCTTGTTCATTTCGGTTACCGACGTCCTTTTTGTAGCATAGGTATCGTTTATATTTTTGGTTTTTTCAAGCTGTTTATCATCTATCAGGCCTTTTGAAAATTGACTCTGCGCATCCTTATATACAGCCTGAGCATTATCACATTCTTCTTGAAGACTATTCACATAATTAACCGCCTCCGGTGTTACTTCGCCACTATAGGTTTCGCAAAAACTTTTCACACTGTACTGTGACTGCTTATATGTATATCCAATATCCTTAATCCCCGAAAATGCCATATATACAAAAACAGCTATAATCAAAATCCCTTTCTGCCATATGAACGATTTATGGAATTCCACCATCCATGCAGGAAGAAGTTCAAAAGGTCTTTGCATTGTAACGATACATCTATCCATGATTTTCTCTATCTTACCCGGTGTTTTTACTGGATGTTTCCTACCGTTTGAAGTGCTACATAAAACGATAAAAAATATAGTCAAAATTGCCATTCCAGCATACATTAATTCAAGTCTTCCGATTAGTAGTTTTACAAAACGTAAATTTCTATAATAGGTAAACAGATCACTTGGATTAATATAATAGAAAATATTGGCGTATTTGAATATATTAAGATTACTCTGTGGACCTATAAACTGGAAACATCCATATTCTATAGCAAATATCAGGCCAAGTACCAATAATGCAACATTCCTGCTTTGAATAACTGATAGGATAAACCATATAATAAGTGCTATCAGAAATAATGCAAATATTTTAGTCAACATAAATACTAAGATAAAACCTCCAATACTCAGCGGTATAACAAAATCACCAAATTCAGGTATTGACTGAATCATTCTTGAATAAGACGGCAATCCATACATCCTGCACGATATCGCAAATATGACTCCATAAAACAAAGCCGTGATAGCAGCCACACCCACAAAAAGAACTGCCACTCTTTTTAGTGCCAGTACTAATCGTCCATTTTTTTCCGAATGAACCATCGACCATAAGCCCAACTTACGCTCTTCCAAAAATTGTGAAATGATCACAATTGCAAATGCAAATAATATGTAATGTATCAGCTGAAAATCGACAACGCTTGTAATCGCTTTATCGTTTCCCATCTTTACAGCGATACCCTCCAGCGGCTTATAATCTTTGACCGCTTTTTGTATTTCTTTGTAGGCAAATGAATCCTTCTTTGCAAATATACTAATTTGTACCAATTGGGAAGCCTTATTCTTAATGTTCCCAATACTTTCTTCATACGTTGATACATGTTCAGCCGCAGTCAATAGATCACTTATGATTATCTTTTTTCGGTCAATATCTTCCACATTTAACAGATCCTTCAATGCTTCATACTGATCTGCATACTGTTGATAATCTTTTGTTTCAATCAGACTAGGGCTAACCGCAAGATTAAACATTGCATCATAATAACGAACTTGCTGTTCAAGATATTCTACGGCTTTTTCTGGTTCAAGATTTTGACACTTTGCAGTTTCCTCATTTCTAAATTCATTGACCTGATTGAAATATTCAGAATCGCCTGTCTGCTCCTTTATAAAAAACCACACTGTTACAATTAGAAATATGATTAAAACTATCAATGTTTTTTTGCTACATAGGACTCTCTTGATTTCCATTTTAGATTTCTCCCCCCCCCTAGAATATGATACAACTCTATTTAATCACGTCCGTCTTTAACCATTCATGGTCATTTGTTCCTATTTTGGTTTTATCGAGATAATATATTTGTTTCGCTATTACGTCATCTAAGAAAAGGTAATCCGTATCTCCAAAAAGACATATTAACTTTGACATGCTTTGCTGCACTTGTATACTATCAATTATCTTATCATTCCAATCATATACAAAAATATTTCTTGGAATGCTTTCGCCTTTACTGTTCTTATCAACATCAAGGTACAAATGAATTCCATCATTGGATAGTTGTCCCCATTTCACATCATCCAATAAAATTGACGTATTCCCAGATTTAATGTCATGTTTGTTTACATTATGATTCGTTGCATAATAGATATAATCTTTTGTAACTGTATATGAATTGCAATATTCCCCATCTATCAACTTTTTTGTATCCCCTGTCTCAATATTATATTGAGATATTGTTGATGTCATTGTTCCTGCACCAGATTTTAAAGTCAAATCATAATAAACATTATTATCAAGACATATCAAATCATTAATATAAACGTTTCCGGATACATCTACCAAAAGTTCCTTTTCATTTTTCTTCATATCAATTCTATATAATTTTACATCTTCATTATTTTCCCCAATCACCGAATAAAAAAGATTATCGCGGTGAAATGTTAGCAAACTTGCTGTGTACGCTTCATTTATATTAAATAATGTCATAATATTTTTTTTATTATGTCCGTCATAATCCATTTTATAAAGTGTAGTAGACTGATTCTCATCCTTGGATATATAATATATGTATCCATTATAGTAGCAAAATCCTGTTAATGTTGTTGGTAAATATGCAGGACATTTTTCGTCATTATGTTTACAGTTTGCCTGATCACATACAACTGCACTTTTTCCTGTTAACTTATCAAAAAAATAAAGAATATTGAGATTTCCTGAATTGCCACTATTTGTATAGTAATATCCACTCTCTGACTCAGTTAAACCTTTAAATTGATACTGTCCTTGCTTCCATTTATCTCCCACATCACCACTTATATCCCATTTTACATCTGTATCCATTACTTTTTTAGAAGTACTGGTACATGCTGAAAGCGTTACTGCTATAAATATGAAGTATATTACTATTATATATTTTTTAGTGATTTTTTTCATAATCATTTAACTCCCCCCCTTGAAAGCTCTATTTTATAACTTCAAATTTTATCCAATTATGCCCATTCGTACCAATAATCCCTATTCAAAATAATACAAATATACATCTTCTAGATCTATATTATCATTAACCCGGTCAAATTCCTGAGGCAAATCATCCCCCACAATTCTAAGTACAAGTCCATTACTCCTTTGCCTAATGTTACCAACTTTATACTTTTCTTGCAAATTACTTACATCATCTAAAGTACATGTAATTTCTGTGACTTTATCATGCATGCTTTCAATTAGCTCAATTGGTGTTCCAACTGTTACAAGTTCTCCTTTTTTAACTAGCATAACTTTATCTGCAATACATTCTATGTCACTTACTACATGAGTCGCAAATAGTATTATCTTATCTTTTGATAACTCAGCTATGTGATTTCGTATGCTGATTCTTTCTTTTGGATCAAGTCCAGCTGTTGGCTCATCAAGAATTAATATTTTGGGTTCGCCCAGCAGTGCCTGTGCTAGAAGAACTCTCTGCTTCATTCCCCCGGAGAATCCACCTACCTTTTTATGTGCAGATGCTGTCAGATTGACAATTTCTAGTAATTCATCTATCTGCTTATTCGCTTTTTTTCTTGGTATCTGCTTGATTGAAGCCATATATTTCAAAAATGCCTTTGCAGAAAAATCATCATAAAATCCTTGTTGCTGTGGCATATATCCTACTATACTTCTGAATTTCTTGCCAAGTTTAAGAATGTCTACTCCATCATAGAGTATTTCGCCTCTGCTTTCTCCACTATTTCTTGCCACATTATCCGTAATCAGATTAATCAGCGTACTCTTACCGGCACCATTTGCACCAAGAATCCCATATATTCCTGTCTCAAATTTAATCGAGAAATTATTAAGAGCCTTTACATTTCCAAATGTTTTGGTTACATTTTTAATTTCTAATTTCATAAATCCCCCTCCTCCTATTTTTCAAACTTCATTTCTAATAGGGCACTTTACCTACCTTGGGTTCTCTTCCATTGTATTCGTGTAAATATATAAGCTGTCATTCCAAACAAAACTATTACAAATGCAGTTATATAACTTCTGTAGTTATTACCATACTGTGACCAGTATTCTATAAATCCGATTGGTATCACCGCAGACATAAAATAAAATAACTTAATTCCAAGTACAAACAAAATATGCGGAACCAAAATGATGCAGCAAATTATCAATGCTTTGAAATACTCTATCTTAAATGACACAGCCATTACAACAAATCCTACACTCAGTAGTAATAAAAGTTTATATACATTGAGTAAGATCAAAAATGTACCTATACTCATTTCAATTGGAAAAGCGCCTATGATTTGAAGACTTTGAAGTGGGATATTTAATGAATGGAAGGTATATATTTTCGTTATGTTCCACCAATTAATTCCGTAAAGGATTGCCCATACACCTGCGGTTACCGCAAGCACGCTTAATATCTTAATCCTCCACAGTTTCCCTCTTCCACCACTACTTCTTAGAACTGGAATCATAAATTGTTTTCTTTCAAATGAGAAGATTCCAAACAGTAGTAATATTACAGTGAACACAGTTATTACGCCAACATTTCTCTGATTTGCAGCAAGCCTTATTCCAAGCACCTCATTATATACATAAGGATTGGTATATTTTCCTTCTATATCCCTGTTTTCCTTTAAGTCAATCAGATATTTTGTATCACTCTTGATAATACGAAGAGCGGCCTGCTTCGTTTCAAGAATCTGCTTATCTTGCTCGGTTGAATCAAGGTTTGCCTTAAGAAGCACAATTTCTGCCTCTTTTTCTACTATTATAGAATTAACTTGTTCTCCGGGAACGGCTCCTTCTACCTGCTGATAGAAATTACTCATCTCAGTCATTGTATCATCATACATTACCCCTCTCGCTATCTGATTATCAAAAATTAGCCAGATCGCAACTGCAATCACTAGGATGCCCTTCTGAATAAATAATATCTTATATATTTCTTTCAGAAATGTTGGAAGTATTTCAACAACTTTTGAAATCTGACAGCTTATGCCAACGAGACATTTTTCAATTAATCCAACCTGCTCTATTGGTCTCTTAAATCCATTTACAAATGTATTTGCGATTACACTTAGGGGAACCAGCACTGCCGTAACCGTCAATGTTGATGTAAATGTATCTATAATAAATGTTCCATATCCCCAGTTTAGATAGTGTGTAAATGAATATTGTGGTGATATCAGTTGAAATAGATTTATAAATTTAAAAAAACATAAAATACTGTTTGCCGGAACGAACGCAAATAAAATATATTCCAACGCAAATATCAGTCCAGCCACAAGCATTGACACACTGGTGTTTTTAATGATGGATAGAATAAACCACACTACCATACCAACTGCAAACAGACATATGCTGTGTGCAATTAGATACACAAGAATGAATTTCCATCTGCTCATCACAAGAAGGACAACCTCATACTGTGAACTACTCTGTATCAGCTGGCTTAGATCTCCATATCCTCCATATAGTTTAAATGCAGTTACAAAAGTTGCTATGTACATAACAAAGGTATATAGACCTGATAATATGAATAAGATTCCAGTTCTTCTTAATGTAAGCCTATATCGGCCTCCCGAAGAATTATGTATAATGCTCCAAAGCCCTTTCTTCCGCTCATCAAAAAAGGAATATATCGTAGCTATCATTAATATTAGTAGTAAAAAGTTAATAAAATCATAGTCAAAGACTGTTTCTACAGCTTTTGAATTTCCGACTTCCGGTGTTATTGTCTCGAGCTGCCTCATATCATACCTGGCTTTCAGGATATTGAGCCTCGAAAAGCTGTTTTTTGCCGAATATAAGCCATTCTTCATAAGCTGGTCAACCTGACTACTCTTTGACTTGATTGTCTCATTATAAGTTCTTATATAAAGTTCATTTGCAATTAACTGATTTCTTGCTGTTGTAATTATATTTTTATCTTCATATAATTGAATCAGAAATTGTTCATTATGATTCACATAATTAAGATATTCTTCATAGTTAGACGGGTTGGATTTTTTCGTTCTTTCTAGTGCTTCGCTATATCCATCATTATTAGTTTTCATTCTAGTATACAGGTTAATAAATGATGAATATTTAGATGATGCCTGTTTTGCTGCAGCTTCACTTCCTAGTTCTGAAATATTCAACCTATAATCTGCAAGCATACTATTATAATAGTGATAGATTTCAGTGTTATCATAATCTGTCCGTATTGAAACACCTTCAATTGCATTACTCTGCGTTGCGCTCTTATTCCCTGGTATTTTTACTACATCTTGACTATTATCCCCCATACTATCGGTATCAGACTCAACAACAATATCTGTTATTTTCACCTGTTCTCTGTAGTACATGACTGCGCAGATTAGAGTCATAAATATAAATAACAGAATAACCTTTCTACTAAAAACCCTTTTGAATTCCATTATCCCCCCTTATTGTACTTTCACTTTAGTCAAAGAAAGTTTACCAGATCCTATCTGATTCTTATCTAAGACTGCCACTACTTCTGAAGCTAGATTAGCCTGTGTTTTTTGTTCAACCCAAACTTTTATTGCAGCTATCATCTCGTCTGAATATTCCATTCCTATTATGTCTTGGAGTGTAGTTGATATCATAAGATATCTCTGGTCGCCTCCAAAAACATTTATAGTTAATCGAAAATCGCCAGAACTGGCTGAATTAACGCTAAAATGTATTTTATCTACAATACTACCATCGGCATTCATAATGTTTAGATTATTACTGTCTTCTAATGGTTGTGATTTTTTTGTTGATGGGACCAGTGACTCATATAGATAAATATATTGTCCATCATACCCCCCTATTTTCATTGTATTATCGCATGCTAGTTCTGTATTTGAGCTCTCCAAAACATACAGTTCCTTATTCACTTTTGTAGATATATTATATTTGTTCAATATACATATTCCACTGTATACATTAAGTCCAATATCCTTAGGTACTGCATCTCCTTTTACAAATGAGATATAATATATATTTTCTTCACTATCAATGGCACTGGCACCATTTGAAACCCAACTATAAATGTCTCCTCTGCATATTTTAGCTTCATCTGAATCTTTTATTTCTATTTCTGTATTAAAACTTTTTTCCGTTATATCATAACTAAATACCCTGTTTGTACTTTTATCCGATGACATAATCTCCCTTACATATATATAGACTTTATCATTAAGTGGATAGAATCTAAAACAATTTTGATATCCTGCTTGTGCTCCAGCATCCATCGAAAATGCTCCTACTTCTTCTGCCTTTGCATTATTCTTTAATTCTATACGGTGCACCTTAATATTATCAATAACACTCTTTGTATCATACAACGTGTAATATAGATATCCACCACTTATACAAGCAGAACCACCAGCTGCTATTTTATAGCCTACAAAAGAATTACCTTCAGATAATATACAAACCGTATTTTTATTCCTTCCCTCAGTATCATATGATACAAGGATATCGTTTTCCGCTGTCCTTTCAATCATATATAATCTGCCACTGTAATACCATATCATCTGTCCTAGACATTCTTCATTTGTAATGTACGCATCACAGCTTGAATCATTATGTTTGCACTGTATATTTGAACATAGTGGTACTGAGGACTCACTTGTCATGTCAAAGTAATATATAAAATTATTCTGTCCTGACTTTGAAACATTTTTTGTTATAAAATAATAACCATTTTCAGCCGCTGCTGAGTTGTCTGACATATAATACTGGCCTTCGTTATTATCAAATTTAAAATCTGGAAATTGTACTGATACCGCACTGTTAACTTCTATAGGTACATAATCCTTTGTATACTTTTCATTGCTGCACCCTGTAAGTCCTATTGCACCTGTAACAATCAATACTGCTAATATACTGATACCGATTTTTAATTTTTTCATTATTCTCCCCTCACCATTCTACGGAAATGGCATATAAAACATTATAGAGTCAATCATTAAATACTATTTGATTATCGACTCTATAATCTAGCCAAAAAATCAATATAGATTCATATGATTGACTCAATAAAGTTAATGCCTATAATATGCTATCAATTATCGCAGATAACTGAATGCATATGTCTGACCATATGGATCTACTGAACCGCCGATCGCTAATTCAGCCGAATAACAACCATCAACAGTTGAGAGAGCATAGGTCTCTTCATATGTACTACTTGCTGTTGGTGTGTTAGTTCTGCCAGTATAATAGCATCTGATTCCTTCATTATCAGACCACAAATCAGTAATTGATACATTACCATAATTTATCCATGAATCATTTCCTTCATCATATTGATAATCTAAATATACTGTGTCGTACATACTTACAACACTATCTGCAACGTTAATTGCGAATGAATTGGAATCATCCATATTCACTGTCCCTGAATAAACTTCACCTGCAAAAGCACTCATTGAAGATACAAGTGTAAATATCATTGCCAATGCCATTAGACAACTTAACTTTGTTGCTTTAAATTTTTTTCTAAATTTCTGCATTCTAATTTCCTCCTTTGATTTTAAAGTAGTGCATATTAACCACCTATATGTTTTCTTTATCAAAGTATTTTCTTAATATACAATTGATAAAGGAGTTCCTTTATATCATTTACGGTCTATCCCAAATGCGTACGTTCATTTGTCTTTGTCCATCTTGATATAAATCGAATTAAATAAATTTTAGCGCTTGCTATCACGAATTCGCTTAACAAAAACATACTATATCTTTTATTTCTTTTTTTCAATAGGTTTGGCGTGAACGGTAACGAAACGGCGTGAACGGTAACGAAACGACGTGAACGGTCTTTGATTTGCTCTTTTTAAGTACTTTAGGACTATATATTTTTGTTTTTTATAACCTAATATTGCAACAAAAAAAGCCATCTTCTTTTGAATCTAAGAATCCATTATATTTTTTTACTATTTTTATATGAATTTTTTACCAAATCCATGATTTATAATATATATCCCTTTCTTATTACTTCAGCTGTCTATTCAAAATAATACAAATACACATCCTCCAGATCAATATTACTATTAATCCTTTCAAACTCTTTTGGCAATTCATCACCTACGATCCTAAGTGCCAAACCATTACTTCTCTGCTTAATATTTCCAACTTTATATTTCTCCTGTAAATCACTTATATCATCAAGGGTACATGTTATTTCAACAACTTTGTCGTGCATGCTTTCAATCAAATCCCCCGGTGTTCCTTTTGCAACAATTTCACCCTTTTTGATAAGTAGAACCTGATCTGCAATGCATTCAATATCACTTACCACATGCGTTGCAAAAAGAATTATCTTTTCCTTTGATAATTCAGCTATGTAGTTACGTATTCCAATACGCTCCTTTGGATCAAGTCCTGCAGTTGGCTCATCCAGTATTAGAATCTGAGGATTACCAAGCAGCGCCTGTGCAAGAAGAACCCTCTGCTTCATACCACCCGAAAAACCACCGATCTTTTTATATGCAACAGATTGTAGGTTTACTATTTCAAGTAGTTTGTCTATTTCTGCATTTGCGATCTTTCCACGAATTCCTTTTATTTCTGCCATATATTTTAAAAAAGCCTTCGGTGAAAAGTCCTCATAGAAACCTTGTTGCTGAGGCATATATCCAACAATTTTTCGAAAATTCTTCCCCATTTTAAGAATCTCTTTTCCATTGTAAGTAATCTCACCCTTTTCTCGTGATACATTATCTGTAATTAGGTTAATCATTGTACTCTTACCTGCTCCATTAGCACCCAAAATACCATAAATACCAGGTCCAAATGTATAAGAAATCGAGTTCAACGCCTGTACACTACCATATGTCTTAGTTAATTCATTAATTTGCAATTCCATATTATATTATTCCTCCAATTCCATGCAGTATCACAATAACTGCAATGATACCAACTAGTGCTAATAGCATTAATGCACGATTGCCCTTTTTCCCAATCACCCTAGATACAATGATAGCAAGTGCCATCGTTATAAGACATATTAACAATC
>Ga0302215_10003246_pt1 | contig 10992 bp, 10 predicted proteins | sample II_Fen_N3_1_FD_194580 | JGI IMG/M metagenome (GOLD analysis project Ga0302215, IMG submission 194580) | Peat permafrost microbial communities from Stordalen Mire near Abisko, Sweden - II_Fen_N3_1 | ecosystem: Environmental > Terrestrial > Soil > Wetlands > Permafrost | place: Sweden: Abisko... | reverse complement strand
AAAGGGATTGAAACTGTTGTGATAGATGCTGGTCACGGGGGGAAAGACCCGGGAGCAGTGGTTGGAAAAGCTCGTGAAAAAGACATTGTCCTTGATATCGCTCTAAAGCTGGGTAAGCTTATCAAAGAAAATCTGCCCGAAGTTAAAGTAATCTATACGCGCAGCAGTGATGTATTTATTCCGTTGTTCGAACGATCGGTCATTGCGAATAAGAATAATGCCGATCTTTTCATTTCTATTCATGCCAACTATTGTACCACACCATCCATCAAAGGTACAGAAACTTATGTGTTAGGACTTCACCGCACGCTGGATAACCTTAATGTGGCGAAGAAAGAGAACAGCGTTATTTTGCTTGAAAAAGATCATTCAACACGTTATGAAGGGTTCGATCCAAATCTTTCGGAGTCATATATCATGTTCGAGTTGATTCAGAATACCCATATTGAGCAAAGTGTAGTATTTGCCGGGATTTTGCAGGATTCGTTTCGACAACATGCCCAGCGAGCCAGCCGGGATGTACGGCAGGCCGGCTTTCTGGTTTTACGCGAAACCTCAATGCCAAGTGTATTGATTGAAACCGGCTATTTAAGTAACCAATCGGAATCAAATTACCTTTTGACCAACGAAGGAAGGGAAACGCTTGCTAATTCCATATTTAAGTCGTTTAAAGCTTATAAGGAAAAATTTGAATCACGCTTCAATCTTGCTTCAGGAGAATCTAAGAAAGCATCAAGAGAGGTGGAAATTGAGACTCCTTCTGAACAAGTTGCAGAAGCAAAGAAAGATACCCCCACCCGTCAGCATGAAGTTAAAGAGAAAAAAGTTCAGCCTTCCATTAAAGAAGAGTTTAAACGGGAGACAAAAAAATCTGACGAAATCACCTTCGCAGTTCAGATAGCAGCCTCGCCAAAAAAGCGTTCTCTAAATTCGAAAATTTTCAAAGGAATTGAAAACATTACAGAGATTAAAGTCGGGGAATACTACAAATACTATTGCCTTGAAACAAAATCTTTTACAAAAGCGAAACAGAATCTTTCTGTCATCCGTATGAAGATACCAGAGGCTTTTGTAGTTGCTTTCAAAAACGGACAACCCATACCAATGAAGGAGGCACTGAGCAGCAAACGTTAGGATTGCCCAATTTTTAAACCATAATGTGTATTTTTGCGAATAAATCGAAAAGGTCCTTAAATGAAGCTCACAAAAACAACGAAAATCGGAATTTTGGCTGTTATCTGCCTCACTATCCTAATCTGGGGAATAAATTTTCTCAAAGGGAGGGATATATTCAGGACCGAAAAAGTCTTTTATGCCAGATATAAAAATGTCGGAGGACTCGAAGCATCGACATTAGTAACTTTGAACGGACTGAAAATCGGGTATGTCAGAGAAATCTATTTTGCAGAGGATATGTCAGGTTCCCTGATAGTTAAGATTGCCATTCATAATGATTTTCCACTACCTGTGGGAAGTTCAGCTGAAATTGCGAGTAGCGATTTACTTGGATCGAAGGTTGTAAAGATTAATTTAGGTAAATCTGACAAGTTCCTGCATGCAAAAGATACGCTGGCGACAAAAATTGAAGCTGATATTATGTCACAGGTAAGTGAGCAAATTGCCCCTATTAAAGCCAAGGCTGAAAGATTGATTGTTAACCTTGACTCTATTGTTGCCTCTGCATCTAAAATCCTTAATGGAGAGTCGCAGCGCAATCTTGCTGAAAGTTTCAGGCAAATCAATCTCACCATGGCAAATCTCGAAAAGATTTCTGGTAATCTGAACGAAGTGATCTCAGGGGAAAAGAAAAACCTTGCTTCTACAATTTCGAATCTAAGTGAAGTTACCGGTAATCTGAAGGACAACTCTGGTAAGTTGGGACACATCATGGATAATTTCTCAACCTTCAGCGATTCCCTGACAAGACTCGACCTGAACAGAACTATTGTCCATTTAAATGCTTCGGTTGCCAGTTTACAGACGGTCTTAAGTAAAATTGATACCGCCAACGGAACAATAGGACTTCTGGTCAACGACCCTCGTTTGTACCAAAATCTTAACTATACAAGCGAAAATCTTAACCGTTTACTCGTCGATTTACGCCTTAACCCGAAGCGATATGTCCATTTTGCAGCCATTGATTTCGGCCGAGAATCCAGCATTCCGGCTCCATCAACATCTCAAATAGCTGATAACATTACATTTAGTGTCCAACTACTCACATCACTTACTCCTATAAGCCTTACATCCCCTATTTTTAAAGGGCTTGACGAGGTTTTTGAAAAAAAATCGGGCAGTAAATATTACTATTGCACAGCTCCGGAACCTTCTTATGATAAAGTTAGAATGGCTCTAAATAAGGTTCAAAGTGCTTTTCCTGAGGCTTTTTTAAAGGCTTACAAAAAGGGAAAAGAAATAAGTTTGAAAAATGCATTAAAATCAGTCAAAAAATAGTTTTTTTCATTTCCTTTTTTATTTACTTTTAGAGCACAGGAATTAGAAATTTTGTCATTTTTCGAGGTCCAATCAGAAGCATTAAATTCATAAAAACTTTGTCGGAAATCGTTTTCTTCAACGTACACAGAATCAAATGCTTGCAATTATAATAAATGTAACTAATTGAATATGAATTAATTGCATTTTATTGAAAATACTTAATGACTCAATAAACTGAAATTTAAAATCATAGAGAAATGCAACATTTTAAGCAATTTTTTTCCAACTAAATTTTTCCAACCTTTGCGATTGGATTAATAAAAAACGAAGTTCAATTTTTCAAGAGCCTAATTCCTAAATGAACAGAGATCACAATAATATCTGGGAGAATTGTCTGAAAATTATCAAAGACAACGTGCCTTATATAAGTTACAGAACTTGGTTTGAACCGATTGTTCCCATTAAACTGGATAACGATATTCTTACTATTCAGGTTCCAAGTCCGTTTTTTTACGAGTACCTGGAAGAGCAATACATTGATATACTGCGTAAAACCCTGAGAAAAGAGCTCGGTGTTGGTGCCAAGCTTGAATATAGCGTTGTTGTTGATAATAATCTCAACGCCAATAATAAACCATACACGGTAAAACTACCGACCAATCAGAATAACAATCTGAAGAACAGACCGGTTACTGCTTCTTCATTTCAGGATGACAATGCAATTAAGAACCCCTTCGTAATACCAGGAATTCAGAAACTAAATATCGATCCACAGCTCAAGCAAGACAACACCTTTGATAATTTTATTGAAGGCGAATGTAACCGGCTCGCCCGTAGTGCCAGCTATGCTGTTGCACAAAAGCCAGGTGGAACGGCTTTCAATCCGTTGATGCTTTACGGAAATTCCGGACTAGGTAAAACACACCTTGCACAGGCAATCGGAATTGAGGTTAAAGAACGGTTCCCCGAAAAGATTGTTTTGTATGTAAATGCCAATAAGTTTCAGACCCAATTTTCAGAAGCGACCAGAAACAACAACAGGAACGATTTCCTTCATTTCTATCAGATGATTGATGTTTTGATCATTGATGATGTTCAGGAATTCGCCGGGAAAGAAAAAACTCAGGAGACTTTCTTCCATATTTTCAATCACTTGCATCAAACCGGAAAACAACTTATTCTTACCTCTGATAAACCGCCAATCGAATTAAAAGGATTGGAACAAAGATTACTTTCCAGGTTTAAATGGGGACTTACTGCCGATTTGCAAATTCCGGATTTCGAAACACGCATGAATATTTTGCGTAAGAAGATCTATAAAGACGGTATCGTTATTCCTGAAGAGGTACTTGAATATATTGCATCACATATCAACAGCAATGTCCGTGAGCTTGAAGGGGCTTTAATTTCTCTTCTTGCACAATCGACACTGAATAAGAAAGAAATTAACATCGATCTGGCGATCAGAATGATCAATAAATTGGTGAAGTGTTCGGTGAGGGAGATTACAATAGATTATATCACAAAAACAGTATGTGATTATTTCAACCTTCCAGTCGATTCTCTGGCCATCAAAACACGTAAGAGAGAAACTGTTCAGGCGCGACAAATTGCGATGTACTTTTCGAAAAGCATGACGAAATCATCTCTTGCTGCCATTGGTTCCCAAATTGGAGGAAAAGATCATGCCACAGTACTCCACGCTTGTAGGACGGTGGCAAATCTGAAGGATACCGATAAAAATTTCAAGGTTTACCTCGATGAAATCGAAATCAAGCTAAAATACTAAAATACAATGCATTGAGAGCAGACTAAACGGTCTGTTTTTTTTTGCTTAAGTGTTAACGATCTTAATTATAAAATTACTGAAAAGCATTTTTCCGTTTGATGGAATACACAGATACCTATAAAACAATCGGGATACCGGCTGAAGGACTCTACAAAGAGAAAGGAAGCAAATTTATTGCTTATGCCTTTCCTGTGTCAAACGAGCAACAGATCAAAGAGATAACAATAAGACTAAAAAAGGAGCACCATAGTGCGAGACACCATTGTTTCGCATGGCGACTTGGACCAGATCATCTGTTATTTAGGGTAAATGATGACGGAGAACCTTCTGGAACTGCAGGACGACCGATTTTTGGCCAGATTCAGCAAAATGACTTAACAGACATTTTAGTAGTGGTGGTTCGCTATTTTGGAGGCATATTACTGGGGACAAGCGGATTAACCAACGCCTATAAAGCGGCCGCTTCAGATGTTCTGACCAAAGCAGTCCTTATCGAAAAAATTGTCGAAACGACTATTGAAGTCAACTTTGATTATCTTGCGATGAACGACTTCATGACGCTGCTGAAAGAATTTCAACTGGAGATGAAAGAAAGCAATTTCGATCTTGCCTGTATGGCGAAGATTTGTGTCAGGAAACAACTAACTGACATTGTATTGGAAAAGCTTGGAAAAATTGATAACCTCCGTGCATCAATTATTGTGGATAACTAATAAATGGATTCGGTTGATTAAAACCCAAAATTCTTACTTTTGTAATACAATTGATACCAAAATATGATGGAGTACAATTACCAGCGATGTCAAACACGTAAAAATCAAATATTTAATAATTTTAGATACCTTGATCGAAAAATTTGTTTCTTCAATTCGCTCAATTTTCATTCAAACTCATTTTCACTCAAAACCAACGAAACTGTTCATCCAGTCACTGTTGGTTTTTCTTTTTTAAACTCATTTGTAATAATCTCAAATTAATATACTTATGAACGCAAAAAGCCTGATATCAATTACTGACTTTACGAAAGAGGAATACCTCAAAATCATGCGTCTGGCTGAAGATTTTGAGGCTAACCCCAATCAAAAACTGCTTCAGGGAAAAGTAATTGCAACACTATTCTTTGAGCCATCCACTCGCACACGCTTAAGTTTTGAAACTGCAATCAACCGTTTAGGTGGAAAAATCATCGGTTTTTCGGATTCATCATCTTCAAGCGTATCAAAAGGTGAAACACTTCACGATACGATTAAGATGGTTAGTAATTATGCGGATATGATCATTATGCGACATCCTTTGGAAGGGAGTGCACGGTATGCATCGGAAGTATCAAGCGTGCCAGTTATCAATGCCGGTGACGGCGCCAACCAACACCCGTCGCAGACGTTGCTCGATATGTATTCAATCATCAAAACCCAGGGAACTCTCGACAACATTAATCTGTTCATGGTAGGAGATTTAAAATATGGGCGTACCGTTCACAGTTTGCTCATGGCAATGTTGCAATTTGAAAATCCGATTTTCAATTTTATAGCGCCGGCTGAACTTGCAATGCCAAACGAATATAAAATTCTACTCACATCAAAAGGAATCCGCTATTTCGAACATTCCGAATTCACGGACATCATCAATGCTGCAGACATTATTTACATGACCCGTGTTCAAAAAGAGCGGTTTATAGATCCCGTTGAATATGAGAAAGTTAAAAATGTATATATTCTCAGAAATGAAATGCTGAAAAACACGAAGGAGAATATGAGGATACTTCACCCGCTTCCAAGGATCAATGAGATTCATACCGACGTCGACAGCAATCCCAAAGCTTATTACTTTACGCAAGCCAAGAACGGAGTTTACACACGAATGGCGATTATTGCTCATTTATTGAACCTTAAATAAACTTTTAAAATATTAGTCATGGAAAAACATCTCAAGGTAAGTGCAATTAAAGATGGCACTGTGATTGACCATATCCCAACGAAAGCCCTTTTTAAGGTGATAAAGATCCTTAAGCTCGAAGATTGCAGTCAAATGGTTACATTTGGTAATAACCTGGATAGCAGAGCTATGGGAACAAAAGCAATTATCAAAATCGCCAACCGGTTTTTTGCCGATGAAGAAGTCAATAAAATAGCTCTTGTAGCGCCTCATGCAAAACTAAATATCATTCGCGATTACGCGGTGATTGAAAAAAAGGTAGTCGAAACTCCCAAAGAGATTAGGGGAATTGTCCACTGCTTCAATCCTAAATGCATCACTAATGCCGAAAATATAACAACCAGTTTTGAAGTTTTATCGGACAAGCCAATTACGATGAAATGTTTCTATTGTGAAAAAATCACCAGTGAAAACGAAATGATATTTTTCTGATTTATTAAAGCAATACATTAATTTACAATATAATGAGTGCAGATTATACTCAACTTCTTAAGGAAATTGATACTTTTATTGTTTCGGAAGAGTCCCGAACTGATATTTTATTCAATACATGTAAACTACTAAGGAACAATGTTTATCATTACGATTGGGTTGGATTCTACCTGCTTGACGAAAACCAGTCAAAACTTATTTTAGGGCCTTTCACGGGAAAACCAACTGAGCATACTGAGATTCCGGTTGGGAAAGGGGTTTGCGGACAAGTCGCTGAAAGCAAAAAACTTAAAATAGTCCAGGATGTGAGTCAGGAAGGGAATTACATCGCATGTAGTCTTGATGTTCAAAGTGAGATTGTGGTGCCAATACTAAATGGTGATAAATTCGTGGCCGAAATTGATATTGACTCCCACTCCCCTTCCCCATTTACCATCAATGACGAAAATTTCCTGACCTCAGTTTGCCAAAAGCTTTCGATATTATTTTGATTCTAAATGCTATAACAAAATAAGAGCCGGAAATATCCGGCTCTTATTTTGTTACCGTATCCGATCGATTGATCTTACCAATAATTCATCCTTATGTATTGCCCTGATAGCCATATAAATCAAAATCGCAGCGATTGCGGGGAAAACAAAATAGATATTCAGAGAATAGGTGCCTGATAAAACTTTCGCACCCGACGACAAATAGTAATAAATCAAACCAATCAGACCAAGAATAACGAAAATACATAGCTTTGAAAGCTTCATTTGTAGTATTCTGTTTTTGAACTGGTAGATGGTTACTACAATAAGTAACAGGCTTATAGCGCATAACACAATCAACGGAAGGCTACTGTAAATAATCTCAGGTTTCTGCGCCCCTTCAAGAGCAATCCCTTTTATGTCAAAACGATAAATATTTCCATCCTTCCCGACAATATCAGCGAATGGAACAAAAAACAACGCACCGATCAGCATTTCGGCAATTAACAAATAGACTGTTTGAATTCTCTGTATCATCACTTTTAATTTGAATGCAAAAATATCAATTTTGAGCAAACTAAAACAGCTAAAAATCAATTTCTGCGCCTATTATCGGTCCAGCCAATTTTTGAATTCCTGAACGCGTTCACGTGCAACAATGATCTCGTTATCATCTATTCCCTCAATTTTCAGGCGAAGTCGCGAACTCGTCCATGCCAGGATATTGGTGCAGGCATCAATCGAAACTATGTATTTGCGGTTGATCCTGAAATAAACATCCGGATCCAGCATCGGCTCAAGCTGATCGAGAGCATAATCAATGCAATAGGTCCTACTACCTGTCGTATGAATAAATGTTGCTTTGTCCTGACTGTAGAAGGCCACAATTTCTTCAATCGGGATGCTCTTGATTTTGTCCCCCACCCTGACCATAAACCTTGATTTGAAATTTTTTCCTGATGCAGGATTAGTTATAGCCAGAATTTTTTCAATCGCTAATCCCGGAGAAAACTGCCTGGCTTTTTCAATTGCTTTATTGAGCCTTTCTTCTTCGATAGGTTTGAGCAGGTAATCAATTCCATTAGTTTCGAAAGCTTCGATGGCATAGTGGTCGTAAGCAGTTGTAAAAATAATAGGGCATCGGACGCTAATCTGATTGTAAATTTCAAAGCTCAATCCATCAGCCAATTGTATATCTGAAAAGATAAGGTCAGGTTCAGGATTGTTTTGCAGATATTTCAGTCCGTCGCGCACCGATTCAAGCTTAGCAATCACCTGCATATTTGGAGCAACCTTTGCCAGCAACCGTTCAAGGAGGTTCGCCGCTCTGCTTTCATCTTCAAGGATAATTATTTTCATTTCTCCAGCGATTTAAGGATAGGAAGGCGTACCAGAAAACTTGTTTCCGTAGGGATAATTTCAATAGGCAGATCAGAAAAAAAAGCAAATTGCTGAATGATATTTTTGAGTCCGGTTTTTGTTGAATCGTCACCTGCATTTTTTGGATGCAAACTATTCTCAACTTCAAGGTAATCATTGTTTTTCCGGATCGAAATCCGCAAAGGAAAAGCTTCGGAAACTTCGTTGTGCTTTACAGCATTTTCAATCAGTAGCTGTAATGACATCGGCACTATAAAATCATCTGAATTTGCCTGCACGTCGCTTTCAATGATCAGTTTGTCTTCAAAACGCATTTTTAAAAGGAACGTAAAGGAACGGATAAATTCCAGTTCATCCTTCAACGGAACCAACTCTTTGTCGCGGCTGTCGAGTACATAACGAAATAAATCACTCATCTGATGAATAAACTTCACGGCCATAGCCTGGTCTTCGTATACAAGATCACTCAACACATTCAAACTGTTGAATAGAAAATGGGGATTGATCTGATTCCGAAGTGATTCATATTTGTAAGCCATCATTTCAATCTTTAGCTTTTCAGCCTGCATAAATGAGTTCTTCCATGCATGAAAAAATCCGATTGCGGTAAATATCAATGAAATAATCAGCGAAATCAGCAGTGTATAAGGCAGGGATCTGATAATCGATCCCCATGCCTGAGCGGGTAGAACATGATTCCATAAATAATAATTTAAAAACTGAATCAAGATAAATGCACACATCGAATAGCCCAGAAATACCAATACTTCAACGAATGTTTTTTTAACCGGCGTTTCGATCCATGATATTTTCCGGTCAAGATAATTGTGAATCAAACCCAACCCGCCCCACTGGGTAATGCAGATACTAAATGACCATATGAAACCGATCAGGAAAGTATTTAAATCCTGCAAGGTTCCGGTCATAAAAATCAGAATGATAATAAAACTTAAGGCCACATTGGCAATGAGAAATTTGACCAATGTTACAGGTTTGTTCCAGACTCCGGGAATATGCATTTGATGTTTGAATTTATAAATGGTGTCTACTTCGTAAAAATATAGATAAATCCGGTTACGTAAGGAATTAACTTCTTACCTAACCGGATTTTTAATATTTGAATTTCAAATTCATGCTTTAACCTTTAGCCATTTTTCTTTAACCTTTTACTACTGGCATCCTTTTACAATTCCCTCAACCTGATCTTTTCCCCATGATGGATGAATGGCCGATTTTGGTTTGAAATTGTCCCAGCTTGCCAGCAGTTCTTTAGCTTGCGGACAAAACGATTTAGGATCGAGACCCATGTAAGGTGCTCCGCCTATATCGCCCTGCAATTTCATCATTTTTGCACGCGGATTTAAGGGGTCTAAAGCAAGTGATTTTCCTACAGCCTGCGCTGAAAGTCCGCTGAATTGCTGCCCACGTTCCATCGGATTAACTACTAAACGACCGATGAAGTAAAACGACTGCAGTGCAAATACCTCCGATTCATTAGGAACCATTTCGATCAGTTTTGCAATCGATTTTTCGGCAACATCGAGGTAGCTGTCTTTTTTTGCGGCATCGGTTGGTTCCATAAAGCTCATAAGGATGTAACAATGCGCATGATAATACAATGGCAGCCATTCACTTTTTTCGACATTGGCAATCATTTGAAACTTATTTGCCAGATCCTGAAAGTCGGCTACATTTTTACAGGTGGAAAACTGACCGAGTGTTTCGCCCATTGTTTGAAGATACTCTGGTTTTTGCGCCATCGTGGCTAAGCTAACGAACAATACTGCAAGTGATAAGATGATCTTTTTCATGATAAATTGTTTAAAGTGTATTATTTATAGTTGTATTTAAAACTCCTATTTTAGATTTCTATTCTATCTTATCCAACTGATTTGCATTACCTTTACGGGTCAGCGTGATAAAACAGGCTACAACATAAAACCGGTTTGAACTTGGCTGGATGGCAGCACTTGGATAGTTTCCGCCTGCATCAGTGGTACTTGCATATCTGCGGCCAAATTCATTTTTAAAGCCCAAAACATTGGTTACAGCACCATAAATGATGATATTCTTACGGTAAAGGAAACTCCAGCTTAGATCGAGGCTTCGGTATGGCAGCATTTTCTCACCATTAAACACTGGTGAATTCGGATCGTTGTATACACGCGGTGACGAATATTTAAAATTAACCCCGATAAGTGACCGCATATCACTCAGCCAATGTTTGTAAACAACTGATAAATTGTGCTTGCTTGCGAAAGTTGGTACCGCTTCTCCCGGGAAGTCCCGATAATCACGTTTGGTATCGAGGTAAGAATACGAAATCCAATAATCGCCGTTTTTGATGGTTTTGTTGTCTCGCCAGAAAAAATCCAACCCTTTGGCATAGCCTTTTCCGAGATTCATATAACTGGTTGGCAGATAAAATTCGCCTCCATTGGTCTTCACAAGGTCCTTGTAATCTTTGTAATACAACTCAACCCGCATCGTACGGCTATTGATAGACGACTGATAACTGAATGTGTAATGATCGGCACGTTCGGGATTTAA
>Ga0302215_10003245_pt1 | contig 10994 bp, 7 predicted proteins | sample II_Fen_N3_1_FD_194580 | JGI IMG/M metagenome (GOLD analysis project Ga0302215, IMG submission 194580) | Peat permafrost microbial communities from Stordalen Mire near Abisko, Sweden - II_Fen_N3_1 | ecosystem: Environmental > Terrestrial > Soil > Wetlands > Permafrost | place: Sweden: Abisko... | reverse complement strand
CTGCTTACAGCCAAAGTATCGTCGGCTGCTCACCTGGAATATCACGCCCGTATTATTACCCAAAAATTTCTTGCACGTGAACTGATACGTATTTCAACAGAAATTCAAACCAAGGCTTTCGACGATAAATCGGATGTTGACGATCTTATGCAGGAGGCTGAAGGGATGCTCTTTGAAGTTTCGCAACGAAATTTAAAGAAAGATGTAACTCAAATTAATCCCGTGATTGAGGAAGCTATCCACCGTATGCAGGCAGCTGCCGAAAAGCAAGGTGCCAGTGGTGTAGCAACCGGTTTCCATAGCTTGGACAAGATTACTTCGGGTTGGCAAAAATCTGATTTAATCATTATTGCAGCACGTCCGGCCATGGGTAAAACAGCCTTTATCCTTTCGATGGCAAAAAACATGGGCGTGGATTATAACCAACCCGTAGCAGTTTTCTCACTTGAAATGTCCAATGTTCAGTTGGTAAACCGTTTGATTATGAACGTTTGCGAGCTGGAAGGGGAAAAAGTAAAGAACGGTCAACTGGATAAAGAAGAATGGAATAAGCTGGACAAAGATATTAAAGAACTAATTGATGCACCAATTTACGTTGATGACACACCTAGTTTATCGGTTTTTGAATTGCGAAGTAAAGCCCGTCGATTGGTGAAAGAACACAAAGTTCAATGTTTGATTATCGACTACTTGCAATTGATGAATGCCAGCGGTATGAGTTTTGGTAGTCGCGAACAGGAAGTTAGTATTATTTCACGTTCATTGAAAGGGTTGGCCAAAGAGCTTGATATTCCCATCATTGCACTTTCGCAGTTGAATCGTGGTGTGGAAGGCCGCTCCGGATTGGAAGGCAAACGTCCGCAACTTTCCGATTTGCGTGAGTCCGGTGCCATTGAGCAGGATGCTGACATGGTTTGTTTTATTCACCGTCCCGAATATTATCATCTTACCGAAGATGCTCAGGGAAATTCGTTGTTGGGAATTGCCGAAATAATTATCGCAAAACACCGTAACGGTGCTACCGGCGATGTACAATTGAAGTTCAAAGGTTCTTACGCCAAATTCATGAATAAGGATGATAAGGATAAAGATGATAATCCTTTTGACTCTGGATATCAGGTTATTTCATCCAAAATGAATGAGCCGGGTTCTGCAGCAGCTAATTTCTATGGTGATGGTTCGATTATTTCACCTGCAAATCCCTTAGGAGGTGGACGTAAAGATGAAGTGCCTTTTTAGTACTGATTTTTGAGTTAAAAAAAACAATAAAGCATAAAATGACAAGTCATTTTATGCTTTATTGTTTCAACAAAATACATATCAATGATTTATAGTTTCCAATTTACTTGGATCATGTTTATGTTTAAAAAACACAGCAAATAATACTGCAACAACGAGCGCATATGCAGCAAAAGTGAACCAGATACCCTTCCATTGAAAATCACCGTTTTCAGCTTTAAAGAAATGATCAATTAACAAACCACTTAACGAACTTCCCATAATAGCACCAAATCCGTTTGTCATCATCATAAAAACACCTTGAGCACTTGCTCTGATACTCGAATCGGTCTGTGTTTCAACGTATAAAGAACCAGATATATTAAAAAAATCGAAAGCCATACCGTAGATAATACACGAAAGAATAATCATCCACAGTCCATCAGCTGGATTTCCAAGTCCAAACAAACCAAAACGGAATACCCACGCAATCATACTAAACAACATCACTTTCTTGATTCCAAACTTACGCAAAAAGAAAGGTATTGTCAGAATAAAGAGTGTTTCGGACATTTGCGATATCGACATGATAATCGCCGGATATTTTATCGCAGTCAGACCTTTATAGGCATCTATTTTTGCAAAATCATGCAAAAACGTATCGCCATAGGCATTCGTTAGTTGTAAAGCAGCACCAAGCAACATCGAAAAAATAAAAAACAATGCCATTTTACTATCTTTAAACAATGTAAATGCCTTTAATCCAAGCGTATCAACCAAGGTCTTTTTCTCAACATTTTTATTTACATCGCATGTAGATAATGTAAATGAGTAAACGCCTAGAATTAAAGCTGCAATTGAAGCCACATAAAACTGCATGGAAGACGTTTCAATTTTCATTAAACTAACAGTCCACATGGCTACAATAAACCCGATTGTACCAAAAACCCGAATCGGAGGATATTCCGTTACAATATCCATTTTAGCTTTTTTCATCGCCGAATAAGACACGGTGATTGATAATGAAATTGTTGGCATATAAAACATCATGTTTACCAACATCAATGAGAACATCTGAGTCGGATTTTGCATCTGTGGTACCAGGAAGAGACAAACAGCACCCAGTAAATGAAATACTCCCAATAGTTTTTCTGCATTTACCCAACGATCGGCAATAACACCGGCCAATGCGGGCATAAACAACGATGCGATTCCCATTGTTGAAAAAATGGCGCCAAACTCGGTGCCAGACCAACCTTTATTTTGAAACCAATAACCTCCGATTGTAATTAGCCACGAGCCCCAAATGAAGAACTGCAAAAAGCTCAAAAGCGTAAGACGAAACTTTAATCCCATGATCTTTAATTATTTGTCATTGTATAATTTAAAACTATTCACTCTTCTTTCTTTTAATAACATCCCGTATTTTCACAGCGAATTCATATTTTTCTTCTTCAACAGCTATATCAAGCAATTCCTCCAATGCACTCACAGTCAATGATTCAAGATCATCAGGAGTGACTTCATCCAAATTTTCTACAACATCCTCTTTAGTTTCTTCAGGTACAACCGGGTCAATTTCAGTCCCAACAATATTCAAAATTTCCGACTTAATAAATATCGGGCAATCCGACCGAACAGCCAAAGCAACAGCATCGGAAGTTCGGGCATCGATGATGAGCACTTCACCAGCTTTACGTATATGCAATTCAGAAAAAAACACATCATTTACCATATCGTAAATCAAAATTTTTTCCAATTTTGATTCAAAAGTTGTCAATATATTTTTTATCAGATCGTGGGTCAAGGGCCGTGGCGATTTCTTATGGTTCATTTTCATCGCAATTGACTGGGCTTCAGGCTCTCCAATCATTACTGAAAACCGTCGATTTCCAAACTCCTCACTCAACACCAATCCGTACGTACCAACAACTGTTTGATTATAAACCAATCCCGTAATCGTCAACTTAATTTCTGAATCCATCCTTTTGTAGTTAATAATAAATTATCTGAAATAAATAATTGATTATTTTATTGTATATTTATCTGATTTTATTTCACTTTTTCAACAGACAACAAATATAACGATATTTTTAAAAGTAAAAATCATATTTAAATAAAACTTCGGTCTAAAGAGCATAAATGACGTTAAAAACCTGAAATGAACTTCATTCAGAGTTTTGGGAGATTCATTACTTATGTGTACTTTTGTGAGGTAAAACAAAAAACGAATGTTCAAAAAATCAAATATATTAATTAGAAATAAGCGTGCAACGTTTGATTATGAGATTTTGGATCGCTTTATGTCTGGAATACAGTTATATGGTACCGAAATAAAGTCAATTCGGGATGGAAAAGCCGGATTAAATGACACCTATTGCACATTTATTAATGATGAGCTATGGGTTAGAAATATGCACATTGCCACTTACTTTTTTGGATCTTACAATAATCATGATGTTAGAAGAGACAGAAAGTTACTTCTAACAAAACGGGAATTGAGTAAGCTACTGAAAGCTACAAAAGAAACCGGAAACACAATAGTTCCTACGAAGCTATTTATCAACGACAAAGGTTTGGCAAAACTGGAAATTGGGGTTGCCAAAGGAAAGAAGAATTACGATAAACGTCAATCGCTTAAAGAGAAAGAAGATAAGCGGTCGATTGATCGAGAAATGAAAAGATAAAAAAAGAGCTAATTATTTAGCTCCTTTTTTTTTATCTCTCTGCTTCGAATACAAAAACCTTTTGATTTTTTGAGATGCTGTTTTCTCGAATGGTTCATCCATTATATCAACGCGGTTTATCTGTGAAACCCGGTTTAATTTAGAGTTTATTTCCTGTTTCAAATGCTGAGTCCATATTTTATGCTTCTCTCTTTTATCTTCAAGAACAGATTTCAAATGTTCAATACTTTTTTCAAGTTCCTCTATATCAACTAATACCTTAGCAACAAGGAAACCATCTTCTTCCACTACTAACGATTCAACAATCAATTTATGATTATTGATCACACTCTCAATGTCCTCCGGATAAATATTCTCACCACTGGCACCAACAATTGTATTTTTCATTCGCCCTTTGATAAACAAGCGCTTGTGTGAGTCGAAGCGGCCAAAGTCACCGGTTCTAAACCAGCCATCGGAAGTAAAAACCTCGCTTGTAGCTTCAGGATTTTTATAATAACCCAGCATTACATTTGGTCCTTTAGCCCACAACTCTCCTACTCCTTTTTTATCAGGATTATTTATTTTCAAATCAACACCCTGCACCGCAAAACCAGTCGATTGTAACTTCGTTTGATGAACTCCGGCACCGGCAAGTAATGGTGCTGTTTCGGTTAGCCCATAACCTATAGCGTAGGGGAAACGGGCTTCTTTCAGAAATCGTTCCACACGCGAATCAAGTTTTGCACCACCAATTCCAAAGAATTTCAATCTGCCGCCAAAAGTCTGATATAATTTTTTACCAGCAATCCGATGGATTATCATCCTGAATAACGGCGTTTTATAAATCATCCGTTTGAAACGATTGCCTGTAAATTTGCTTTGAATTTGAGATTTGTAGAGCTTTTCCATTATAAGCGGTACCGAAAGCATCATTGTAGGACGTATTTTTGAAAGTGCTGGCAAAAGCGCAGCTGGTGTAGGTGGTTTTTCGAGATAAAAAATGGATGCACCGTACATAATCGGATAAAGCATACCAATTGTATTCTCATACGTGTGCGACAATGGAAGTAAAGACAAGAAAACATCTGAACTTGAAATTGCACAAAATGTATAAGATTGCATAGCAACGAATGTAATATTCTTATGCGTCAATACAACACCTTTGGATCGACCTGTAGTTCCTGAAGTGTAAATAATTGCTGCTATATCATCTTCTTTTACAGCGACTTTCTCTTTCTTCACTTTACTAATCGACTCTTCATCAACGTTTCCATTGATAAGCGTAAGATCATCAACCAATATTTTTGCTTCTAAGAATGGCCACTCTAACCCTTCAATACGAGAAGCTAACCGTTCGCTAACAAATAATGCCTTTGACTCAGAATGAGTCATTACGTTGTCAATCTCTTCACGGGTAAAATCGGGTAAAATCGGAACAATTATCATACCCTTTGATACAACCGAAAAATATGCTATCACCCAATTAGGCATATTATGGCTTAGCAAAGCTACTTTATCGCCCTTTTTTAAACCCAATGAGAATAAAACAGAAGCTATTTCTTCTATCTTTTTCCCCAACTCCTTATACGTTATCGGATTCCCATCTACAAAAGAAACTGAAGGTAATTTTGCAAATTGCTTTACTGAATAATCAATGAGAGATTGAAGGGTAAGCAGTTTTGGCTCAATTTTTTTACTCATAATGTGTGATTTTTTACACGAAGAAACTAGTACAAATATAATGGATATATTTGATAATTATACACATTATATTACTTTATGTGCAGATTCGATATTAACAGTTGGGAAATTATTTGTATAAGATAAAAATACAAGGTCGTTTATTGAGGTCAGGAAGTTGGGATTTCCATTCTTTTATGGATTTAGTTTTAATAAATTCGGTTTGGAGTGTTATGTCAACTGCAATACATAAACGGGTGTTGGGTTGGCAGGTTTTGAGAATTTCTTCCAACATTTTCATATTTCGGTAAGGTGTCTCAATAAATATCTGGGATTGACTTTCGGAGTAAACTCTTAATTCAAGCTTTTTCAATGATTTTGAACGCTCATCGGGCTGAATAGGCAAATAGCCCACAAATGCAAAGCTTTGCCCATTAAAACCCGAGGCCATCAACGATAATAAAATAGATGAAGGCCCAACAAGAGGTACTACCGTAAAGTTATTTCGTTGAGCAATTGCAACAACATCGGCGCCCGGATCGGCAATAGCAGGGCAGCCGGCTTCGGATAGTACTCCCATATCGTTTCCTGAAAACATGGGTTTCAGAAAACCACTAATCTCTTCGGGTGAAGTATGCTGATTGAGAATGAAAAAAGTCAATGAATCTATTTCAATAGCCGGATTTGCTTTTTTCAGGAAGCGGCGTGCTGTACGAACATCTTCAACAATAAAATACTTTAAATCAGTAACTATTTGTGTATTTGCTGCCGGAAGGATACTTTCAAACGAGCTTTCACCAAGTGAAGTTGGAATTAAATATAATTTTGCCATTGGTTGATATGGTAATGTGTTAATGCGATGATGTGGTAATGAGTATAACAAAGTAATATATTAATAATCAATGTAATAATAGACAAATTAGTTAATCAGCTTGCTAATGTGACTTTCACCTAACAATCAATACATTATCACATCAATGCATTATTGCTCGTTGATCAGCCGCTCCAGTTCTTCACTTAGAATTTCCCATTCGTATACTTTTTGCTCCAGTTCCCGTTGTTTTTTCTGGTATTGCATTATATATTCATTATCGGAAGCCTTTTCGGGTAATTGTAGCAATTTATCCATTTCAGCCAATTCTGTATCAAAAACTGAGATCAGCTGTTCAATATCTTCAACGGCTCTTTCAGCCTTTTTTATTTTTCGGCTTAGCTCCTTACGTGCTTCATAGCTTAGCTTATTTTCAGAAACAGATTTTTCAACCAATGCATTTGCAGCTTTCAGCGAAGTTGAAACTTCCAACTCCCGCAAGGTATCCATTTTTTTGTACTGCAGGAATTCATATATTCCTCCCAAATGTTCACGAACTTTTTTGTTGCCAAATTCGTAAACCTTGGTTACCAATCCATCTAAAAATTCACGGTCGTGCGAAACAACAATAACTGTTCCGTCAAAAGCCTTGATGGCTTCTTTGAGCACATCTTTAGAACGCATATCGAGGTGATTCGTAGGCTCATCGAGAATAAGTAAGTTCACTGGTTCTAACAGCAAGCGAATCATTGCTAAACGGCTACGCTCACCTCCTGAAAGAACTTTTACCTTTTTATCGGAAGCTTCACCACCAAACATAAAAGCCCCCAAAATATCACGAATTTTAGTTCGGATATCACCCGTAGCAACATAATCTATGGTTTCAAAGACAGTGCGGCTTTCATCGAGCAATGAAGCTTGATTCTGTGCAAAATATCCAATCTTGACATTATGACCTAACTTTAAGATACCTGAATATTCAATTTCATCCATTATACACTTCACAAGCGTACTTTTTCCTTCCCCATTCTTACCCACAAAAGCTACTTTCTCTCCCCGATTAATGATCATCCCGATATTATCCAGAATCAGGAGATTGCCATATGCTTTTGAAAGATGCTCAATCTCAACAGGTATGCTTCCAGAGCGTGGAGCAGGGGGAAATTTCAAACTCAGCCGTGAATTATCTTCCAAATCTACTTCAATTCGTTCCAGTTTATCAAGCTGCTTAATACGCGATTGCACCTGAATAGCCTTTGTAGCCTGGTAACGATATCGCGCAATAAATTCCTCGGTATCAGCAATCAGTTTCTGTTGATTTTCGTAGGCTCTAACCTGCTGATCATGACGATCGACCCGCAATTGAACATATTTTGAGTAATTTACATTATAATCATAAATTTTGCCAAGCGATATTTCAACTGTCCTCGTAGTAACCGCATCAATAAAAGCCCGGTCGTGCGATACGAGTAATATTGCACTGTTAGATGTTGTCAGGAAGTTCTCGAGCCATTGAATAGATTCAATATCCAAGTGATTGGTAGGTTCATCCAGAAGTAACACATCCGGACGTTGCAAAAGAATTTTGGCTAATTCAATACGCATTCGCCATCCACCACTAAACTCAGCACATTGACGATCGAAATCAGTGCGAAGAAAACCTAAGCCCAACAATGTTTTTTCAATTTCAGCATAGAAATTCCCATTGCCGATAATTTGTAGATGCTCATTGGCATGAGTGAGGCGTTCGATTAGATTATGATAATCATCTGTTTCATAATCGGTTCGCTCAGCCAATTCAATATTCATTTGTTCAATACCTGCCTGCAACTCGGTAATATGCTCAAAAGCTTTTTCGGCTTCCTGCATTACTGTTGTGCCTTCATTATGAATCATATGCTGAGGCAAATATCCAATAGTTAGGTCCTTAGGAATTATTACTTTACCTTTTGTAGGAAGCTGTTTTCCTGAAAAAATACGAAGTAAAGTTGTTTTCCCGGCTCCATTTTTGCCCACCAGAGCAATTTTATCTTTTGGATTAACCAGGAAACTTATTTCATCAAAAAGTGGCGATCCACCAAATTCAACAGTTAGTTGTTCTACAGAAATCATATTTCCTTATAAAAATGAACTCCAATTGGAGTTGTATTATATTCAAAAATACCAGTTACTCTTCTGGAATAACTGGTAAGTTGTAATTTATTGTACATAGTTTAAATCAGACATCTAATCGCTCATATTGAGAGTTTTTACTCAAAAACTCAGGAACAATTTTTTTCATTAACGATACAGTCAGGAAGTTTTTACACATAAAACTGTATTGTATCAACTCATTTATCTGTACAGAAACTGTATCATAATCATATTCTTGCACTTTAGCAATCATAATTTTGGGATTATGAGTCTTTGTTGTAATTTCCTTTTGGTTTAAAAGCTCTTCATATAATTTTTCACCCGGACGCAAGCCTGTAAACTCAATCTTTATGTCAACTTCAGGAACATAACCTGCCAATCGGATCATTTTTCGAGCAAGATTTACAATCTTTACCGGACTTCCCATATCGAAAATAAATATCTCACCTCCGTCACCCATTGCACCTGCTTCCAAAACCAAAATACATGCTTCGGGAATAGTCATAAAATATCGAATAATCTCGGGATGCGTTACAGTAACAGGTCCACCTTTTTCAATTTGCTTTTTGAAATGAGGAATTACCGAACCATTTGAACCTAAGACATTTCCAAAACGAGTAGTAATAAACTTAGTAGTTGCATTACCTTCACTTTGAAGTTTACGAAACAAAGCCTGAACATAAATTTCTGCAATTCGTTTCGAGGCTCCCATCACATTAGTCGGGTTCACAGCTTTATCAGTTGATACCATTACAAAACGTTCCACTTTGTATTTCACAGCCAAATCGGCCATAATTTTAGTTCCGTTCACGTTTACCTGAATGCTTTCAACAGGATTATCTTCCATTAATGGAACATGTTTGTAGGCTGCTGCATGATAAATCAAGTCAGGACGAAACAAATCAAGCATATACTCCATGCGTTCCTTATTACGAACATCACCCAAAAAAATACTAAAATTTTGATCCGGATACTGTTCTTCAAGTTCTAGCTTCAAACTGTGCATTGGAGATTCTGCCTGATCCAGAAGTATAATTAAATTCGGACCAAATTGTATTACCTGTCGAGCAATTTCGCTACCAATTGAACCGGCAGCTCCTGTAATTAAAATTACCTTTGATTTAATTTGCGAAGCAATATTCTCTGATGAAATTTCAATTTTAGGCCTTTCCAACAAATCCTCAATCTGAATTGATTTAATTTGCTTTATAGATGGCATATCATTTTGCCAAATACTCATTGGAGGCGATGTCAAAATGGCAAGATTATGATTTATAAAAATATCCAAATCAACATTTGGATCAATTTGATTCATTTTATTAGGAGTAACAATAATTGCTCTGGCTTTTGTTGCCACCACTTTTCTTACTGTATCTTCATCAAGTCGATAAACCTTAACCCCCATAATTACACGCTCAGAAGCATTTTTATCGTCATCGATAAAACCTACCAACTTATATTTCTTCTCCTCTGAAGAACGAAGCATTTTGGCAATCCCAATGGCAGCCGATTGTGTTCCAAAAATCATTACCGGAGTTATCTGTCCTGAGTTTTGAGTATAAAAATCATAAATTGTTTTTACAGTCAATCGGGTAACAAACAATAACAAAAATGCCAATATCGCGTAAATCAATAATCCTGAATAGTAGAAAAGAACCTGAGATGACAGTATATTTAATATAAAATTAATTAATGACAGGAAGGTTATATTCAAAAAAACTGCAAAAAGTAATTTCACAGCATCAACATATCCGGAATATCGTAGTACACCCGAATAAGTATGAAAAAGCCAAAAAAAGATTACTTGTGAGATTATTACAAATCCCATTCGTTGAAAACCAGTCAGAATTCGCACATCAACAGTTGATCCAAATAGTTTTGTGGTAATAAAATATGATATATAATACGAAAAGAGACATAGAAATATATCAAATAATAATACAGCCCAACGTGGGACATATTTCATACTCGTAAGATGCGAAAAAACATCCGAGCCTTTCAATAAACTAAATTTATCTTTCATCTTCAGCGGAATATATGACTAATTCGATTAAAAATAAGTGTGCAAAGATAAGTTTTAAAAGCGAAAAAGAACAATAATTTCACACTAATATAAGCGACACACAGACCTTTTCAGTATAACTATCTAATATACTGCAAAGAACAAGAAAGTATATCATAAAAAGGAACCGAAATTGTAGATTGAAAATATAATCTATATCTTTGCAACCTAAAATAAAAATAAAAAAATATCATGTCGATACACAGCGAAGACTCTAGAAGAGTAACAACTCATCGATTGTTGGAAATGAAACAACGCGGTGAAAGAATTAGTATGCTTACGGCATATGATTATACAATGGGAACTATTGTTGATCAGGCCGGAGTTGATATTGTTTTGGTTGGCGACTCAGCTTCAAATGTAATGTGTGGTAATGTAACCACTTTACCAATCACACTGGATCAAATGATTTTCCTTGCAA
>Ga0302215_10003244_pt1 | contig 10996 bp, 9 predicted proteins | sample II_Fen_N3_1_FD_194580 | JGI IMG/M metagenome (GOLD analysis project Ga0302215, IMG submission 194580) | Peat permafrost microbial communities from Stordalen Mire near Abisko, Sweden - II_Fen_N3_1 | ecosystem: Environmental > Terrestrial > Soil > Wetlands > Permafrost | place: Sweden: Abisko... | reverse complement strand
TTCTTTATCTCTTCCAGCACCTGCCCCGGATAATTAAACACCTACAGGTTCTCAAACCGGATAACCCGTATGCCTACAGAGTTCAGATATTCTGTTCGTCGGGCATCATATTCCCTGCCTTCATCCGTAAAATGTCCTGCACCATCCAGTTCTATAGCCAGTTTATATTTCGGACAGTAGAAATCAAGCACATAATGCCCCACACTGAATTGCCGCCGGAAGCGCTCACCTACCAATTGCCTATCCTTAATCATAACCCAGAGTGCTACCTCAGCAGCTGTCATACGATTGCGGAGCTTGCGCCGGAATGGCAACATCTCTGGTCTGTTGTTGAGTTGGTCAGGCATGTGTGTTGAATATATAATAAATATAAGAATCAGAATCCCCTCCGCTGCGCTCGTCCCCTTAAAATAAGGGGACAATTACTGGATGCCGGATTATTTGCAATTAATTATCTGATGCTAAAGTTATACTCTTGTACAAATCTTAAATTAAACCACAAAATCTTGAGCTCGTACTAATTAAACCTAAAAGACTCGCACCTCATAAATGTCCCCCTGCCAAGGGGGACGAGCGCAGCGGAGGGGGTTGTATTATATTATATTTTTCTTATATTTTCTTTCCCACTCCTCCTCACGACACACTTAATCCGCAACTCTTGCTGGTTATTTTGTCACGGTTTACAAAATCGCGCCAGCGGAGCACGAAAGGTTATTTCTTATTTTGCCTTTTTGAATTTTTCGATTTCATCTTTATAAAACTTTAAATCCTTGTCACTCTTTTCTTCGGTGGCTACTTTTACGGCCAGTTCTTCATGCTCGATAGCTTCTTTCACAAAACCCAAATCGAATAAGATATGTGCGTAAGTGTCGTTTATCGGATGATTATCAGGTAATGCTTTGTGCGCTTTTTCCTCCCATTCTTTAGCCAGTTTCAGTGCGTTTATATCATCATATTTACGGTAGTTTTCATAGATATTCCAGGTAATATCATTTATAGTCCTTGGTTCTGTATTGTCTAATGCAATATATGCTTTTGCTTTAGCAGTGTAATTGCCCCATTTTGCTTTGTCGGTTTTGTTAGTTTGTAACTCATAATTAGCTAATTTAAAATCGTACATCACTAAATACTTGGCATACAAAGCAGGATCAATTGATTTTACAGATGCCGCTTTTTCAGGATTATCTTTGTATTTCTGTTGATAATAGCCGAATGCTTCTATGATTTTATTATCAACTTCTGTTTTTCCAAATTTTTGTTCGTAAGCCGAGCGATGTTTCAGAACATACCGGAACTGATCGTGGTAAATATCGTTGATGAAATTCACAAAGAGTTTCCAGGCTTCTTTAGATAACTTTTCCTCATCGCTGGCTCTTTTGAAGTATTCGGTCAATAGTGTATTGGTAGTTGGGGCATAAGGATTGGCATTGAGGAAGAGTGTTAATGTCTGAATGCTTTTGTCTCCGGCCTTCATCTTATTGGATATTGACCGTAAGTTTCGGGTATCGTCTAGCGCAGTTTTGCCTAGTTCAATAAATGCCTCGGCAGGCAACGAACCTAGTTCTACATGTACCGTTTCTCCTTCGGCATTTAAAAACAACAGTGTAGGAAAAGCCTGAACACCGTACTTTTTCCCAATCTTTATTCCCTCACCTTTTTCCATATCAAACGAAAGATTGATAAAGTGACTGTTGTAGAAATCACCTACTGCTTTCTGCGGAAAAACGTCTTTGGCCAGACGTTTACAGGGACCACACCAGGTGGTGTAGCAATCGATAAATACCAATTTACCTTCCTTTTTAGATCGTGCCAATGCGTCAGACAACAAACTGTCTTTACTAAAGCTGATACCTGTTTCCTGAGCGTAGAGTGAGGCACTGAATGCGATCAAGAATAATAATACAATTTTCTTCATACTGTGTTGTTTTTAAATGGTTATCTTACTATTTTGTTTTCTCGGGGGACTTCAACTACTTCCACTACCGTTAGGCTGTGTCACAAAGTAAGCAGAATGCTCCGAGCAACTATTTTATCTACCTTTCTTCATTTTTCCACCAAGCTTTGCACCCGGAAGTACCCGATTTATCGGGGGAAGGGTTTCTTATATTTCTCTTTCTTCCCACTCCACCTCACCACACACTTAATCCGTAACTCTTTCTAGTTGTTTTGGAACGGGTTATTTGTTTTTTTAATATAATTCAAACCCCTCCTCCGCCAGCTGGCGGATCGTCCCCTTAAAAAGGGGACAATTACTTAGTTTCAGGCTTCTTACATTTAATTATGTTTAGCAGAAACTCAAACTGCTCAAATCTTCTTCCATTGCTCAAAACCATGTACTTCTCAAATGTCCCCTTTTTTTCAAAGGGGACGAGCGTAGCGGAGGGGTTTGGGGGTTGTATTATTTTATATTTTTCTTTTCTTTCCCACTCCACCTCACCTGCACCTCTTTCTGGTTGTTTTGTCAAGACCTGTTAAGTCTCAGGTAAAAACCGCACCCCGAGGTTATTTATTCTATTTCTTCTACGTCAATCTCCGGTTCAGAAAGCTCAAGTAATTTAACTGCCTGAATGGCATTACCGGCTATTCCCTTAATAGAGGCATGCATATCAATCGTATTTACAGTAACTTTCTCAATCTGTTTTTCTCTCTTTTTCCAAATGCTTGCCATGGCTCTTTTTTCGCTTTCCAGATCGGCTCTCATTTGTGTAAAGCCTTCTACAATGGCTTCTACTTGTAAACGAAAAGTATTTCCGGTCAGATAATCATAAAGCATATGCATTTTATCTCCTTTATTTTCCTGAGAACTTACAGCCACGCTGATTTGAATGATAGTTTCTCTCAACACCGAACATAGCCCTTTAAATTCTTCGTAATTACAAATCCATATACCATCTTTCAAACCCATGCGACTCATATCCGACGGCATTACTTCAGTAACTAATACACCTATATTAGCTCCTTTTTCGCGAATATCAGCTTTGAATTTTTCTATCCAGCTTGTTTGAAAATCTTTAGTGCGCTTGCTTTCGTAATAAATAGTTCCGCAGTTTTGATGTGTACGGGTATTCACCACCTGAATACAGTCACCGCCACGTGCTCCTTTTTTAATTTCTTCTATCGAATCCAGTGGGAATTGCCCGGCAAGCCATTCCTCTATAGCCAGTTCCTGAACTTCACCTTGCAATTGCATGGAACCCTGCTCTTGCTTACGTTTCATTTCTTCGGTAAGTTTCCGTTGATCTTCCAGTTGCTTTTGAAGTTCCTTGAAACGCAACTCATTTTTATCTTCTTCCTGTTTTCTGATTTTTTCCTTTTCGGCTATCAGTGTTTCATTCAGATTCTTTTGGGCTTCAGCTTCGGCAATTTCTTTTAGTTCCGATTTTTCCCGTTTCAGCTTTTCTATTTCAGCTTTACTGCGGTTAAGTTCTTTTACTTGTTCCGATTTTTCGTTTAGCTCCTTTTGTAGAGCTTTAAGTTGTTCCGATTGTTCTTCCTGAATCTTTACTTTCAGCTTTTCTTCTATCAGTTTCCGGTCTTCTTTCAGCTGTTTATCCAGCCGCTCCTGAAACATCTCGTTTTCCTGTTTCTTCTTCTGCTCAAACTGTTCTTTGGCTTTATTCAAACCCTCAAACTCTGCATCAAATTTCTTTTTCTCTTCCGCTAACTGGTTCTGATATTTTTGTTGTATCTCGTTTTCCAACTGATGTGCCAGTATATCCTGAACATCAATAGAAGTTCCGCAGTTTGGGCATTTTATTTGAGTATTATTTTCCATATTATTATTATTTTTTGACCCCAAACCTCGTTCGACTGAGCTCACGCCGAAGCCTAAAGGGGATTTTAATTACCTACGTTTCCTATCTCTCTATCTTATTCCATGTATCAACTCCTGCAAACCACTCTTGTTCCCCTTTAGGGGCTAGGGGCAGTTTTTCATTCTTATCTTATAATTCCGAAGGCTTCGGCGTGAGCTCAGTCGAACGGAATTAAACGTAAGTAACCATGTATGCAATGCATGGATAATGATAAACAAAACAAACAAACAACCACGAAGTGGTTGAATAGCTAACTATTTATTCCTGACCTTTAAAATATAATTCTTTATATCTGAAATTGTTTTCTCAGGTAATTGATAAGCCACAGATGGTATTTTTGGTAAAACTACGTCATAAAGTATATACTCCTCGAAAAATTTAGTATCAGCAGCCTCTCTTAATGTTTGTAGCTCGGGGTCATTTTTGATTTTTGTTTTTGCATTGGTTAGCGCCACCAATAAAGAGATCAAACACTCTCTATCTTCAAGAATTGAATAATTGCCAGCTTTTACACCCATCGATTCACTATAACCGGGTTCACACTTCCACAAAGCTTTACACATGCCATATCCAGCCCATTTTCCGTCCATTGAAACATTTACAGTCTTATCATCCACTTTTGTGATTTCAACTTGTGGATTAAAATACCAATCGGTTGTATCTCGTTTAGCTTTCAAGAAAATAGTGTCGAATGATTTTTTAATTCTCCGATTATTTCGATTTAAAATGCGGGCAACGGTTATTTCTTCAACGGCACCATTTAAATCATTTATTGCTTTATAGTTATCAGCCAAAAACCAATGAGCCATATAATCAATGTAGTTTTTATTTATGGCCTTCTTGTACCAGATTATCGCATTTGTATGATCACCTTTATTTTCATATATCTGACCAATGTATGTCATTACAAAATATAATGTTGAATCAGACTCTAATACCAATTTATAGCTTATCAAGGCATTATCAATATCTTTTGCCTGAAAATACATTTCTGCTTTTTGTAAAATGGCATTTGATTTCTCACTTAGTCTATATTGCTTAGTAAGAATACTGGAATCAGTTTGAAGGCGATAAGAATCATGATAATTCAGTTTTTCTGAATAATCAGTAGCTGTTATCGGTTTACTCAATTCAGAAATCTGATATCCTATCTTGGAGTCACTCATAATCTTCAATATCTCACTTGTAGAATGAATCTTTTGAGAATACCCAGGCAGAATAATTAATGATAAGAGAATAATAAGGGATGATTTTTTCATATTATAACGCTATTTAATTAGTAATAGATTTTTTTCATTGTCATCTTATAATTCCGAAGGAATTAAACGTAAATAACCATGTATGCAATGCATGGATAATGATAAACAAAATACCCAACCACGGAGTGGTTGAATAGCTAATATCTCAATTTTCTCTCAATCTGAAATATCTTGCAAACCTAAAAGCGTGTGTTAGCTGCTGGCATTTCTATCTGCACCTAATCAAGCAACTCCTTAAATTGTATTTAAATACCAAGCTGCAAGAATCAATGAGGTCTTACGATTTGTTGTCTTATTAGTTAAATTTTTATTTCGATACATCGATTTCAATATAATTCCATCTGTAACCCTTGTAATGTACACGTTCTCCTCTACATACTCGACTAATACTACCAAAACTATATCCAAGTTGTCTTGCGGCTTCAGCAGATGACTCAAATTCACTAATAGGGATATTGTCCAATGTGGATTGCAGAACCCTTTTGCCATTCATTCCTTTGTATGCTATTGCCATTTTGTTTCGATATTCTTCTGTTGCCCAAAGCACTCTCTTACTTTCAGAATATTTTTCCCGATACTCCTTCGTCTTCCAAGCATTTATAATAGTTTCTCTCATGCGATTTTTACCCTCAGGTGTCGAACAGATTGCACTTAATGTTCTCGCTTGATTTTTTGCTCTTTCTGGATTATTCGCATAACTCACTTTGTGAGCAATACTGGTTTTCTCCCTTTCCTTGGGATTTTCATATCGTTTTTTTACTTCATTAGACTTTCCTACGCGTGCATCTGGGTTATTCTCATAAAAAGATATTATTCCCTGTGATATCCTATTTCTGTATTCTGGATTCTTAGCCAACTCCTTTGATTGCTCGCTCTGCCATTTTTTATACTCATCTGTATGCTTATAACCATTGGCACCACCTCCACCAATAGTATTATTATATCCTTTTCGGTATGAATTGTAAAAATCAATATAATATATCTCTAATTTATTAAGTGCTAAATTTCTTTCCTCTTCTGTTTCACACGTTACGGTTTCTAGAATCTCGTAATTGAATGTCATAGGTATATATTTCTTACGAGCATTCTCAATTCTTTTACCACTATATTGAGTGTTGAGATTCAAAAAATCAAATCGTCTCTGTTTCACAGAACAGGTTTGACCAATATAAGACATTTCTTCGCCTTTATCATTGATTAGGTAATAACGATATATTATCCCTGTATACATAAATTATTCGTAACCTATTATTTACACTTCCTTTTTATTTTTGTAAGCTTGCCCATAACGACCTAGGCTTTGGGCATTTGGCGGTTTGCGGGAGCGTTCACTGTCGTGAAACGACAAGGTGAATTGAAAATCAGCGAAGCTAATGCGGGAACAAACTCCGCAAATTGCTCTAACTTTAGTCATAACCGATTCTACATTTTAGCGACAACACTTTTTACTCTAATCGTTAATGAAACTTCTTTCTATTTGATTTTTGAGCGAATTTCATATGTAAATTGAGTCGTTATACTTTTTAACCAAGAGTCGAATTTTGCTTTCTTTTCATGTTTGTAGACATCAAATTCTTCAGGTAATTTCTTTTGAAGAATCTCTACAAATTCAAGGTAACTAATTTCTCCTTCCACCGATTTCAAAACTTTCTCAATCTTCTTGTCAATTTGTTTTATTAAATTCCCTTTAGCTTTTCTCGGTAGCTTAACTTTTTCTCCAAATGATTGCAATCTAAGAAATGCGGCATTTTGTACTTCATACACTAAATCATTAATCATAAGTCTCCAAAGTATATCAATTGACTGTCTGCATTTCCACCTTCCTAATTCTTGAACAGCCTCTAATCTCAAATTAGCATTAGTCTTATTGGCTGCCATTTTCTTCAAATCTTCAATGTTTGGAGCTGTTTCTTCCGAGAATGTATATATCATATTTTTCTATTTTATTTATTTTATTTGAAGCTAATCATGCATAGTTTACTTAGTCGTTGGTGCGGTTCTGCTAACCTTCTTATTCTTTCTTTTCGCACAGATTACAATTTGCACGAGAAGGAGAATTTCAACAAACAGTATAATTATAAAATATTTCATTATTATTATTTGCAACCTTACTAAACTCAACTATTGAAAAGTCATTATTATATCCAAAAACACGATTTTTACTACACCCATATCTAAGGTGATTATATTCACGTTTTTTTCTGTCATCTATTATCGAAAAACGACAATCAAAAGCATTCTTTAATGGAAAGTAATTTTTATCCCACATTACTAATATGATGTTTTTACTCAATGGAAAAGAAATTTCAGTTGATTCTGATCCTAAACCTTGATATAACTCTATTGCTTCTGCATTGTGAGCTTTAACAACAATTGGATTATCCGAAGTTAAAATGTCATTTTCTGTTGAAACATAGAATTCCCAATACTTATTATATAATGTGGATGTAAACATTTCTAGAACTTCTGAATTAAATAAACTTTGAGCATGTAATAAAGCGGGATCTTCAACTTTCGATTCTATATTTAAATCATTAAATGCTTGGTTACCTGTTTCGATAGCTATCCCTTGTTTAAATAATTCTATAATATTTTCGGAAAATTTCCCATCATAAAATTCCATTAGCCAGTCTCTCCGCTCAGGCATTCTAAGAAATTGAATTGCGATTAGGAATGCAAGTTCTTTTTTTTCATCGTCAGAAATTATTATGCTTTTGCTTTCATTGCTCAACCAATCATCCTTACAAACGATAATCTTCTTTAATAATGAATTAAATTTAGGTTCAATATTGCCAGCAAAAATATCTTTTTCAACAATCAATTCTTTTTCTCGAATTGTATCCTTGTTGTCAACATTTTTTGCAAGAACAGAATAATACTCATTTTCGCAACATATTTTGCCAATTGCTATTGAAAATGATTTGCTTACTGATTTATCATAAGCATAAATTGACGTTTTGCTCGAAGAAAAATTTCGAAAATAGCATTGTGGAATATAATGTTGTTTAGTATTTGGGTGTTTTTTCATAACTTACATTGGCTGAAATTTAATAGTAAAATGAATCTATATTTTAGTGTTTATAAATTTTCATTCAAGTAATACATTGTCGGTTCTTCGTTTTTTTTAGAATGGGGCATAACATCTGTATATCTACGACAATGTCGCACTTATTTCTCCATTTGGCTGGATATGTGCAACAGCATTGCACATATTTCCACTTTATGCCGGATTATAAGTTTCTCAGCTCCAAAAATACATAAAGTTTTCTAAATTTTACATCTTTTATTTGGATAATTTATCAACAACCCAACACGAAAGTAATTCTGATTCACCCCTTAACCCATTCTTAGCCACTGTAGGCTTCGGCGTGAGCGTCCGCTCAGTGTCCGCTCATTGTTCGTCGGTCATCGGCGAGCTGTTAGCTGAGTGATCCTTGAGCTTGTCGAAAGGTGCCCGAAGTGTCCGCCTTTCTTTTCCGTTCGCTGACACTTCGACTCCGCTCAGTGTCCGCTCCTTGAGCCGACCCTTGAGCTTGTCGAAAGGTTGTCGAAAGGTGGCCGAATCTCATACATAGTTACTCTATCAACAATATATTGAGTAATGAAAAATAAATAATGCGAATCCTGAGTTGAAAATAATTCTATTTTGCTCACAGTAAGATATTTCCCGTAGGGAATGGATATCAATAGAAAATAGAAATAAACCAAATCAATTCCCCGTAGGGGATATACAAAGAAAAAACATTAATGTCCTACGGACAATAAAACATTGATACATATTTATTCTATTGATATTGAAGTCCTACGGACTATTTTCAACTCCTGATTCACATAAATAATATCGTATAACTTATTTGTTGCACACACTAAGTCCCTCTCCCTATCCGCCAGCTGGCGGATAGGGAGAGGTCGGAATCTCAACATGCGACAACATAGTATTCATATTATTTAGCTACTCAAATCCATATCCAATCCGCCTTATTATTATCGGCTTGACGAGTGAAAACGGCTGCTAAATGCTAATATATGTATATTTCGTATTAAAATATGTTTATTCACAATTACCCTTTAGCATTTATTCACACTTACAGTCTTGGGGCATTATCTATATGTCAGATAATCAGCTATAAAAATATTGGGTTCAATGCTTCCCTCCCCTCTGCACCCTCTTCCGAAGGAATTTCAGCGCCGTTATTTATTCCGTCAGTGCCGTTATTTATTCTGTCAGCATCGTTATTTATTCTGTCAGTGCCGTTATTTATTCCGTCAGCATCGTTATTTATTCTGTCAGCGTCGTTATTTATTCCGTCAGCGTCGTTCAATTAACTTACAGTAACATTATATTTAATTTCAGTAACATTATTTCTTCTGTCAGCGCCGTTCTTTTTGTTGTCAGCGTCGTTATTTATTCTGTCAGCGTCGTTATTTATTCCGTCAGTGCCGTTATTTATTCTGTCAGCGCCGTTCTTTTGCTTGTCAGCGCCGTTCTTTTACTTGTCAGTGCCGTTCTTTTTGTTGTCAGCATCGTTATTTATTCTGTCAGCGTCGTTCTTTTACTTGTCAGTGCCGTTCTTTTGCTTATCAGCATCGTTCCAGATTTTTTCAGAACCGTTCCAGATTCCGTCAGCGTCGTTATTTATTCTATCAGCGTCGTTATTTTTTGTGTAAGTTCCTTCAACTAAAACGGCACTTTCTTTCTCCTCCGAAAAAGTTCCGAAAGATAAAAGTTGATTCCCGAAAATGGATAAAAATAATCCTCTTGCAAGAGCATGAGGAAATTAAATTTATTGGACAAACAGTTTAGGTCTTGGCTCTTTCTCATTCTACATTCCCTCAATCAGTTCATCGATCTGGTACGACCTCAATTACGTCTATACCAATTGAATTTGAATAATAAACAAAACCGCCCAACCTGAGAATTTCAGATTGGGCAGTTCTTATAGTGAGTCTCCTCTCTATTCCCCTCTCCTCAAGGAGAGGGGTTAGGGGGTGAGGTAGAAAAATTATGGTTTTACTGGATCACCCATTGCTGAGTTTTCTTTATCGCTGGCGTCAAGTTTGAATACCATAAACTTAGCATTTGCTTTAGTATAAGGAGCCCATTTTCCGGCACTCTTTCCGTTAGGATCACCATACTTCACAAAGTTCGCCCACGAAGTCAACATAACTTCCGAAAGAGCCCAGTCACCTGCAGCCCAAGGTCTCCAACCATGTTTAAGCGATTTGAATACATACCACAAATCGGAAGAGTGGAATGCACCTTTAAGTACGTCACCTCTGCCATCGGTTGGAAGTGGACGAGCAAACTGATAGGCATAAGCTTTGCCACCCACTTTTTCGCGGTTTAGACCAAATTCAGCAATACCCGGTGACATGTTACCCATATCATTCAAGGTAGAACCAATCATATAAGGAATATTAGCCAGTTTATTGTCAAGAGCAGCGGCATCGAAACTCTCAATTGAAACATAACCATCAACGATAGGTTGACCGGTCATACGGGTGCGTTTTCCGGTAGCTGCGGTGTACAAACTTCCAATAGTGTAAACAGTTTCGGTAGAAGCGGCACGCATTTTTTCAATAGTTGTAAGTCCGGCCCAGTCCAGAATTTCTTTTGTCTGAAGTTCTGATTGCTCAAGAGTCACAGGAGCACCAAATCCGCCCATACCCATACCGCCGGCTGGAGCACCGGTTGGAGCACCTGCAGGAGGAGTTGGAGGAGCAACAGTAATACCACCACCACTCATAATAACCGCTTTTTTGAACAAACCTCTGGCAAGAGGCGATTCGCAAAGTGTTTTTACGCTACCGGCACCGGCGCTTTGTCCGAAAATAGTTACATTATCAGGGTCGCCACCAAATTGTGCGATATTTTTCTTGATCCATTTAAGTGATTCGATTTGGTCGAGGATACCATAGTTT
>Ga0302215_10003240_pt1 | contig 11001 bp, 11 predicted proteins | sample II_Fen_N3_1_FD_194580 | JGI IMG/M metagenome (GOLD analysis project Ga0302215, IMG submission 194580) | Peat permafrost microbial communities from Stordalen Mire near Abisko, Sweden - II_Fen_N3_1 | ecosystem: Environmental > Terrestrial > Soil > Wetlands > Permafrost | place: Sweden: Abisko... | reverse complement strand
CTCTGCAGCTATAATTGGTGTTATTGCAGCTGTTGGATGTTTCTTTGCAGTAAAGCTGAAAGAGCACAAAGGTTGGGACGATGCACTTGATGTTTGGGGAGTTCATGGTATGGGTGGTGTAATTGGAACTATTTGCTTGGGCTTATTTGCCAATAGTACAATAAATGCTGCCATACCAAACGGATTGTTTTTTGGAGGTAATGGAATGTTATTGTTGAAAGAATGCGTGGCTATTTTATTTGCAATAACTTATGCATTTGGTTTTACAATATTGTTGTTCAGAGTCATTAATAAATTCATTCCTGTACGTGTTTCGGAATTAGAACAAACGGTTGGTCTTGACCTTGCACACCACGGTGAAGTAGCTCGTCAAAGCTAAAGACTTATAGAATACTTTAAAATCAGGGCAACATCCAATTTGGAATGTTGCCCTGATTTTTTTAGAAGATGAATGGAATAAACATTTTGCTGTGTTTCATGTAGCTTACATAAGTGTCACCAAAATAGGCCATACATTCTTTTTCGTCGTGGTGAGCAGTGAGATAAAACAATGCACTGCAAACAAGTGTCAGTATTAATAAATCTGTAGTGGGATGTTTCAGGAAAATTCCCCAACTTAAATAGATAAGCGAAGCATATAGTGGATGCCGGACAAAGCGGTAGACACCTGTTGTAACTAATTCTGTTGTTTTTTCGAATCCAAATAGATGTTTATCTTCCCGTTCGTGTGACGGTTTGCCTTTTCGAAGCAAAATCAAACCTCCGGAAATAACTAGATAAAAGGATAAGATAAGTAAAATCCATGAAATAATTTGTAGGGTGGATAATGGTTGTTCGAACCAGTACGAATGGTTTTTGACGAGTAACCAAACCATTCCTTCCCAACCAAAAAACCGGAAGAAACCATGACTTTTGGGATGCAATAAATTCCGACGGGAAAAATAAACTACCGGAATACTCAAAACCAGAAATTGTAGGGTAGTTGTCATGGTTGTTAGTATAAAGATTATTTGAATGCTCCTTTAAAGCGCTGAAAAACAATTGTATTCTCAAATCCTTCCGGTGTTTTAATCCAGTTTTTTAGAATGCCGTTAGCTTCATACTGTTCTTTCTCAAACATTTGCCTACTTGCAATGTTTTTTTCGGAAATATGGCAATAGAGTTGGTTTAATTGTAGAAAATTGAAAACATATTCTTCCACCAAGTGCAGCGCGGCTTTTGCAAATCCCTTTCCTTGAAAACTAGGGTCGACAAAAAGCCCAAGCGCAATGCGGCTGTGATGAATGTCGAAATCGAATAGATCGACTGTTCCGACTGTTTCTCCGGCGGCTTTGCTCACGATCATTAGACGCAATTGGTTCGTTTCGTAAATGTCTTTGTCTGAATCGAGGATGTATTGTTTGAGAATGAAGCGGGAGTAAGGGTTGCGTGTGTTACCGACAGCCCATAGTTGTGGATTGTTTTCCCATGCATATAACCGATCCAGATCTTCCGGTTCTACTGCACGAAGCTGTATTTTTCCATTTTCAAGTAACACTTTATTGTAGTTTAATTATCCAAAAATGGATTTGAAAAAACCTTTTTTTTTCGGTAATTGATATTCCTGTTCAATTTCGTTTGAAATAGGATCGTAATATTTTTTAGACATAATCATCCGGTAGATTACTCCCCAATCGGGCAAACCGCCCAAATTCCGGTCGTCGATAAACAAATCGGCTTGAATTTTGCGTGGTTCTTCGTGTTTAGTTGTTTCCTCCGGGTAATTGCTGTTTACTGCATAGAATTCCAACCCGCGCTTACGGCAATACTCAACGGCCTCTTCCAATTCTTTTCCTTCCCGTACTGTCCAAAGTACTATCAGATTATCAGGTCGTTGTTGAAGACGCTTAAGCGTGTCAATCGCAAATGGAATTTCTTTTCCAATGCGTGGATATTCGTGAGTAACAATCGTTCCGTCGAAGTCTACTGCAATAATCATAACCTGATCTGAAAATTTAATAATTGTTTTACTAATTCCTGTTTACTCTTCAATATCTAATTCGTTTGCAATTTTGGTGACATTTGGTTTGCAGAAAAATAGTGCAATGGCTGAGATACCGGCGCAGTAAATGATAGATTCATTCCGAAGAAAGAAGAAGATAATGACACTTGCAACTAGCGCACTGCCAACTGCCAACAATCGTGCAATTGCTGCGTTCTCGTATTTTTTCAGTTTGATATTTTTGTCTTCTAACTTGCTTATTTTCTTGGTGTAGCGAAAAAATGCAGCCAATGAGCCCGGAATGCTGATTAAAATATAAATGATTAATATGGAAGAAAGCGTAATTCCAAGAGGACTTTGTGGTGCTATTGCTCTATCTGTATTTAAAGTCAAAGTATAACCAACTACTGTTGATAAGATTGTAGCTGTATAAACTAAGTAATAAAAAGCATTGATTTTTTTTGCTATTCTTTCCATGTTGTTATTTAAATGAATTTGTGAATTCTACTCTGTTTAAAATTGAACGCCCGAGCGTAACTTCGTCGGCATATTCAAGTTCGTCGCCAATGGCAATTCCACGGGCAATTGTTGTTATTTTTATATTAAGCGGGGCAAGTTTTCTGAAAATGTAGAAGTTGGTCGTATCGCCTTCCATGGTGGTGCTCAGCGCCAGAATTACTTCTTTTACATTCTCTGTTTGAACGCGTTGAATAAGACTTTCTATTTCTAAATCGCTTGGTCCGATTCCGTCCATTGGCGAAATAATACCTCCCAACACATGATACAAGCCACGAAATTGTTGCGTGTTCTCGATCGACATTACGTCTTTGATGTTTTCCACTACGCAAACGATTTCGTGATCCCGTCCCGGATTGCTACAAACACGACAGACTTCTGTGTCCGAAATGTTATGACAGACTTTACAGTAAACAATTTCTTTGCGCAAATGAATGAACGAGTTTCCAAACACTTCTACTTCGTGCTCCGACTGTTTGAGCAAATGTAAGACCAAACGAAGAGCCGTTTTTCGCCCGATTCCGGGCAGTTTGGAAAACTCGTTGACTGCGTTTTCGAGTAGGGAAGAAGAAAATTGTTGTACGCCCATGTTCTGTTTATCAATGCAGATGCAAAAATATAAAAAAAAACGGTTCTAAACTATTTTTGTTCAGTGCAATTCTTTTTGGTCATTTTTCAGTATTTTTGTACGTTTTTGATTAAAAAATCAGTTTTCATGTCTGGATTTTCTATACTACTTATCATTGTCGTTTATTTTTCAATATTGTGGCTAATCTCCTATATAGTAGGCAGAAAAAGCACCGATAATGATGCATTTTTCCTTGGAAATAAAAAAACACCCTGGTGGGTAGTAGCTATTGGTATGGTTGGTTCATCCATTTCGGGTGTGAGTTTTGTGTCGGTGCCGGGGATGGTTGGAAAAATTGATTTTAGCTATATGCAAACCGTTTTTGGCTTCTTTTTCGGTTATCTGATTATTGCCAACGTTTTGCTTCCATTGTATTACAAAATGAATCTGACCAGTATTTATACCTATCTGGAAGAACGTTTTGGAAAAAACAGTTATAAAACTGGAGCTTCATTTTTCCTGCTTTCACGAACAATTGGTTCCGGTGTTCGACTTTACCTTGTAACACTTATTTTGCAACATTTAATTTTTGACGCCTGGCACATACCCTTTGTTGTAACGGCTCTGGCTGCGGTTTTTCTGATTTGGCTATACACACACCGAAGTGGAATTAAAACGATAGTATGGACAGATACTTTGCAGACATTATGCCTTGTGTCTGCTCTGATTTTGATGGTTGTTCAGGTTTCAAAAAAACTGGATTTGAACCTCGGAGAATTTACCAGTACAATGCTAAATTACAGTCATTCACGTATTTTTGTGTTCGATGACTGGCATTCGAAACAAAACTTTTTCAAACAGTTTTTCAGTGGAATATTTATAGCCATTGTCATGACAGGGCTAGATCAGGATATGATGCAAAAAAACCTGACATGCAAAAACCTGCGTGATGCGAAGAAAAATATGTACTGGTACGGAATTGCTTTTGTACCACTGAATCTGTTATTCCTGACTTTGGGAGCTATGATGTTGATGCTTGCTGCTAAAAGCAATATTGCTTTGCCAGCTTCTACCGACGATATTCTACCAATGTTTGCGACGCAATATCTTGGTCCGTTAGTTACATTCCTATTTGTAATTGGTATTATTGCAGCTACTTTTGCAAGTTCCGATTCGGCTTTGGCATCACTAACAACCTCCTTTTCGGTTGATATTTTAGGAGTGAAGCATGACGAACGTAAATTGGCTGAACGAAAACGAAAACTGACCCACATTGGAATGTCGGTTCTGTTTGTCGTAATAATGCTTGTGTTTAAAGCATTGAATAATAAGAGTATCATCGATGCCATATATACGATAGCTTCGTACACCTACGGCCCTTTATTGGGAATGTTTGCTTTTGGATTGTTTACCAAAAGGCAGGTTAAAGATAAAATAGTACCTTTGGTGGCGATTATTTCACCATTCTTGTGTTTTGGACTCAATATGTTGTCGACAAATATGTTCAATTATGCATTGGGATATGAACTGTTGATGATAAATGGTTTAATAACATTTGGTGGAATGTACATTTTGTCCTTGAAACGCATAACTATTTAACTCTTAATCTTTTTCTTGTAACTTCTTCTCTTGTAACTTGTAACAAAAATAATTATGGATATAAAATCTGCAGAATTTGTAATCAGCAATACCGATTATAAGAAATGTCCCGATAGTAAACTGCCCGAATATGCTTTTATCGGTCGGTCGAATGTGGGCAAATCGTCGCTTATCAATATGTTGTGCAACCGTAAAGGATTGGCAATGACTTCATCGAAACCGGGTAAGACATTGCTTATCAATCATTTTTTGATTAATAATAACTGGCATTTAGTGGATTTGCCGGGTTATGGTTATGCCACTGCCGGAAAAAAAATGCGTGGACAGTTGCAGGATATTATTGAAAGTTACATTCTGGAACGAGAACAATTGACTTGCTTATTTTTGCTGATTGATTGTCGACTTGAGCCTCAGAAAATTGATACTGAATTTATGGAATGGCTGGGTGAAAGCGGTGTTCCTTTTTCAATTGTGTTCACTAAGCTGGATAAGTTGTCGCATGTAAAAGGAATTGAAAGCATTCGGGCATATAAGGAAAAGCTAGCCGAAGACTGGGAAGAACTGCCTCCGATTTTCCTGACTTCGTCGGAGAAAGGAACGGGACGAGATGATATTCTGGACTATATAGAGGGAATAAATAAAAGTTTATAGTTATTTACTTTTGGGTGTTATTTACCCTTCGGGCGTTATTCAACCTGTAAAAAATATCGCGAAGCAAATAACCAATAACACCGGAGGTAAATGTCGCGAAACATACTTTAGCAAACGTTTGCGCTTGGATTTTTGAAATCTCATTTTGATTATACCTATATTCTCATAATAAATTAATATAATTGCATTTCAATTCCCGAAATGCAATTTTTTTATCCCTAAGATAAGATGATTTCTTATTTTAAAATCTAATAATCTAAAAATATCATGCTAAAAATTCAAAAGAAAATGAGCAATCCGTTTCTGGCTTTGCTTGGATTACCGGCAACAGCAGTAGGATTTGCACTGTCCACTCAAATTGCGGCACTAAGTTGGATTCTATCCAATAAATACGGATTAGATATTCATGATGTGGCATTTGTATGGTTAGCCGGGCCCATTGCCGGAATTTTCGGACAGGTTATTGTGGGTTTGCTTAGCGATAACGTGTGGTTTATGGGTGGCCGTCGTCGACCTTTTATCATTATTGGTGGTTTGGTAAGCACTTTAGCTTTTCTCACTTTGCCTCACATTAAGGGTATTTCGCATATTACAGGCATTTCTGATATCATTCTCATAGCATCAGTTATTGCACTATTTTTAGATTTATCTATCAACGTAACCTTTAATCCGGCTCGTTCCATCATTGCCGATTTAACTCCCGAAGGCAAGGTGCGCACTTCCGGTTTTGTGTGGATGCAGATAATTTCAGGCTTTTTCGGAGTATTTGCCTATTTTCTTTCAATGGTTTTTGGTAACGAATTGCTGCTTTACATTGCAGCAGGTATCGTTTTCCTGACCGCTGTTTTCCCCATATTATTTATTCAGGAAAAGAAAGAACAGGAGCAAGCCAAGCTTGAAGACCAGGAGAAATTTGGTGTATGGCAGATATTCAAAGAAATATATCCGCTCTACGGTTTCCTGTTTTTTGGAATTTTCAGCTTGTTTTATCACTTTTTTACCGAGGCATTAACTGCCTGGCATAATCCGATTTTAATAGGAGCGTTGGCCTATTCTGTTGTTATTGGAATTTTTATTATTGTTCAGGGTTTGAAACATGCATCTAATAAGAATGAGTTTCAGAAAATCATGCTGGCACATTCATTCACCTGGGTGGCATTTCAAAGTATGTTTATTTTATCAGGGTTTTTTATCGAAAATCAGATACTTCCCAATATAGGACTGAAGGGAATTACGGCTAACTGGTTTGCTGAAAAACTAACAGGTGTAACACAATCTTCAGCTTCTTCGGTGGGTAATATTGTTTCGCTTGGTTTCTTTATTTTGAACCTTATTGGAGCTATTTTCCCATTAATTTTGCAATCTATTGCCAAGAGAATTGGTCGTGTAAAAACCTATATTTCAGCTCTGTCATTCTCAGCAATCGGATATTTCTACATTGCATTTTTGAGTAAAGTAGAAGTTGATTTTTATATTGGAATGTTCCTGGTTGGAATTGGTTGGTCAGCAGTAATTTCTATCGTATTTGCCATTATGAGCGAACGTGTAAATCCGGCTAAAATGGGACTGTTTATGGGCGTTTTCAACTTGGCAGTAGTATTGCCTCAAATGATGAGTAATGGTATTGCAAACGTGATTAAAGCCACCGGAAACCATCAATTACTTTATATCTTTTGCGGACTGCTCATAACTACTTCAGTCATTTTCTGGATGTTTGTCAAAGAGCCTGAATCGTCTAATACAACGCAAAACGTTCCGGCGGGAGGACATTGACAATTTATTTCTGACATACGATTTTTGATTTACGATTAAATGTTACCTTTGCGGAAAATAAAACCGCAATGTTTACCAATGATTACCGGAGAACCGCGGAGTTAAACCTTTGCGGTTTTTTGCGTTAAAATGAACTTATGAAAAACACCTCACTTTTTACACTTCTCATCATTTGTCTTTTTGTTTCCTGCACTTCGAAAAGTACAAAACCCGATCAAAATAAAGCCTCTAATTCGCTAAAATTAAGCTATGCACAGGGCTTTGCCATTAAATATTTTGCCGATTACAAAGAAGTAATTGTTTACAGCCCGTGGGTAAAAGGAACGGAATATGCCCGATATTATCTGGTTAAAGACGCTAAAACTAAAACGCCAACCGATGGAACTAAGGTGAAAGTTCCACTACAAACATTGGTGGCTACTTCGGTTACACATTTTGAGTTTTTGAGTTTACTTGACGAATTGCAAACGGTAGATGGAGTTTGTTCGCCCAATATTATTTACAACAGTGAAATAAACAAACGGATAGGAGAGGGCAAGATTGCCGATTTGGGCGATGCCTTTAATATCAATGTGGAGCGAACGTTGCAACTGAAACCTGCGGCGGTGATGATGAGTGGCTATAATCAGAATGACCCATATGCTCATCGGGTTTCTCAAGCAGGAATACCGGTGATTTTCAATAACGAATGGATGGAAACGTCGCTGCTTGCCCGTGCCGAGTGGATTAAGTTTGTTGCCGTATTTTACGATAAGGAGACACTGGCTGATAGTATTTTTGCAGATGTTGATAAACGTTACAACGATGTAAAAACCAAAGCTGCTGCCGTAAAAACGAAGCCAAACGTCATGGCCGGGTCAAATTTTAGGGGGACCTGGTATATGCCTTCGGGACATAATTATATGGGAAAACTATTTGCTGACGCAGGTTCCAACTATTTTTATGCCAATGACACAACAGCTGGAAGTCTGCCTTTGAATGTGGAAACCGTACTTAAAAATTTTTCCGAATCGGATATTTGGCTGAATTGCAATTTCAACTCGTTGGACGATTTAGTAAAATCGGATGCGAAACATGCTTACTTCCGCCCGGTAAAACTCAAACAAGTGTATAATTTCAACAAGCGTTTGTTGCCTTCAACAGCTAACGATTTCTGGGAAAGTGCTGTGGCACGCCCCGATTTATTGCTTTCGGATGTAATTGCGATACTGCATCCCGAAATTTTACCGGGATATGAATTGGTGTATGCGCAGAAATTAAAGTAACTGAAATGGGTTTCGCGATTTTTACTCGCGGTCAAACAGTGATTTCTATGTGTTTCTCGTTACTGAGAAACTATTGAAAATGACTAAAAAATACTTTCACCATGTTGAGAAATTGCCTCTAATGTATTAGCGGCAATTTCTCGGGGCTGAAAAAGGGTAAAAATGAATAAATAATACTTTCTCATTAACGAGAAAGCAATAAAAATGAATAAATAATACTTTCTCAATGTTGAGAAATTGCGTATAATATACCAACGGCAATGTCTCACTCGTGAGAAACCAGATCAGTGATTTGTGGATCGTTTTCTCAATGATTGGAAGGGCTTAACTTGTTCCTCTCTTATTGAATATGACAATGAGAAGGCATTATTTTGTATCTTTGGGCTCGGAAAATGCGCCTTATATCGTGGAAATGCCGTTGATTTCTTAGAACATGATTCCAATAGCTCAAATTGAAGAGCTGAAAACGTTATTCTGTGAATTTTAAAATTGAATTTATACGTGAAATCCCGTAACTTCATATTATTTATATCGTTATCACTCCTCGCATTGGGGCTTTTCCTGGCCGATTTGGCTTGGGGAAGCATCCATATATCGTTACGTGAAATAATATCGGTTTTTTGGGGAAAAGGAACTGATGGCATTAATTCTGAAATTTTGCTCAACTTCCGTTTACCTAAGGCCATTACGGCTGTGTTGGCAGGTGCTTCGTTGTCGGTAGCCGGCTTGATGATGCAGACTTTGTTTCGCAATTCATTGGCCGATCCGTATATTTTGGGTGTGAGTTCAGGTGCAAGTCTGGGTGTGGCCTTGGTGATGATGGCAGCTTCGGTACTTCCTGTGGCATTTGTTAGCAGCGGTTGGGCATTAATTGTGGCTGCTATTATTGGTGCTTCGGTGGTATTGGCCTTGGTGGTGGGCGTTTCGTTTCGGGTACATAATGCCGTTTCATTGCTTATTGTAGGGTTGATGTTTGGCACTATTGCAGGTTCCATTGTTAGTGTGTTGCAAAATTTCAGTAATCCAGATGCAATTAAACTCTTTGTAATGTGGACTTTCGGTAGTCTAAGTGCAGTTACCTGGACGTATATGCAGGTTTTATTGCCGGTTGCTTTATTCGGATTGGGAATGGCTTTCTTTCTTCAGAAACGCTTGGATGGCTTGTTGCTTGGCGAGAATTATGCACGCGGATTGGGGGTTTCAATTGTTCGTACCCGATTTTTGATAGTGATAGCAACCGGATTACTTGCAGGGGGAATAACAGCTTTTACGGGTCCAATAGCTTTTGTCGGTGTAGCCATTCCGCATATTGCCCGTGGACTTTTCCGAACTTCGAGCCATAAAATATTGATGCCGGCAACGGTTCTTTGTGGTGCTTCGCTGATATTGTTTTGCGATATTATTTCGCAAATTCCGGCATATACGTTACCAATCAATACGATTAGTGCGCTGTTTGGAGCACCCATTATAATTTGGATTATCCTGAAAAAACGATAGCATGTCAATTCTAACAACACACAATCTGGCAATTGGTTATTCAAAGAAAGGGATAACTGATACTGTTCAATCGGCTCTCAATTTACAATTGAAGGCTGGAGAGCTTGTGTGTTTGATTGGTCCGAATGGAAGTGGAAAATCGACTTTACTTCGTACTCTGACAGGCTTACAAAAACCATTATCGGGAAGCACATCGATTGATGGAAAGGAAATTTCCAAACTCAAACAGCGTGAAAAGGCTCTGTTGATAGCCTTAGTTTTAACCGAACGTGTTGAAATAGAAAATACTACGGTTTATAATCTTGTTTCGCTGGGTCGGCATCCGCACAGTAACTGGTGGGGAGATATTACCAACGGCGAGGATGTAATTATTCGTGAAGCCATTGAAATGGTGCATCTCGAACATAAAATGCATCACAATATCAATGAGCTTTCTGACGGTGAACGTCAACGAGCTATGATTGCCAAGGCGTTGGCGCAAGATACGCCTATCATAATGCTTGATGAACCTACGGCACATCTCGATTTGCCGAATCGGGTTGAAATTATGTTATTACTTCACAGATTAGCTCATAAAACCGATAAAGCAATTTTGCTTTCAACCCATGAACTTGATTTGGCGCTGCAAGCTGCCGACCGTATCTGGCTTATGAGTCAGGAGGGCTTGGAATGTGGAGTGCCGGAAGACCTTGTTTTTGATGGTAGTTTTAATCGTGCTTTCGAAAGCAAATCTTACTTTTTTAATGCCTCTAATGGTAATTTTTCTATGAATTACCCTATGTCCCGAAAGGTATGGATAAGCGGTAATAAAACCCGTATGTACTGGACGTTAAGAGCTTTGGCCCGTGCCGGTTACGTAGTTGTTCAAGATGCTGATGTTCATATTTCTGTAACCGAACATGGTTGGGAAATAGACAACGAAATAATTCCTACCATCGAGCAACTACTCGAAAAACTTTCAACTATTACTGAATCAACTTTTTAACTCCCTTCGTTTTTTTTTTTTGTTCTTCTTCTTCTTCTTTTTCTTCTTCTTCTTCGCAACTTGAAGTCGGAATCCACTATGTCCAGATTTTACTTTTTTTAAGTGTGATTATTTCTTCAAATATTAATCTACATTCTACATTAAATTAACACGGTTGATTTATTGT
>Ga0302215_10003239_pt1 | contig 11001 bp, 12 predicted proteins | sample II_Fen_N3_1_FD_194580 | JGI IMG/M metagenome (GOLD analysis project Ga0302215, IMG submission 194580) | Peat permafrost microbial communities from Stordalen Mire near Abisko, Sweden - II_Fen_N3_1 | ecosystem: Environmental > Terrestrial > Soil > Wetlands > Permafrost | place: Sweden: Abisko... | reverse complement strand
TTTACTTTTTGGAATGGGATTGATCTATGTGACCTTTGGTAGTATGCAATTTACCTCCATTGCTCTAACAATTAGCCATTTGAAAGAAATACCGCTTCTGTTTATCTTTGGTGTGGGAATGATGTTAGTGGGTATTGGTTTCAAGCTTGCTTTAGTACCATTTCACATGTGGACACCTGACGTTTACCAGGGAGCACCTGCCCCGGTTTCTTCCTATATAGCCACCGTTTCGAAAGGTGCCGTGATGGCTGTATTTATCCGCTTCTTTTTTAGTATTAAAGGATTTGACAATTCCTCCTTTTTTGTTGTCATAAGCGGCATAGCTATTCTTTCTATGTTTGTCGGAAACTTGCTCGCCATACAGCAAAAAAACATAAAAAGGCTACTCGCCTACTCTTCCATCGCGAATATGGGTTATTTGGTCATCATCCTGCTAACCGGCAGCAACAAGGGTATTCAATCATCCATCTTTTACCTGATCACCTATTTCATTACCACCATCGGTGCTTTTGGAGTCATTTCACTACTGTCCACCCGGGATCATGAGGCTGAAAAAATTGAAGATTATAAAGGCCTCTTCTGGAAAAGACCATGGATGGCCGGTGTATTCACATTATGCATGCTCTCGTTGGCAGGAATACCCATAACAGCAGGTTTTATAGCCAAATTCTATCTGATTTATGAAGGCATGAAAGCCGGATTATTGATTCTGATTTTCTCCATGATCATAAATAGCGTCATTGGATTGTATTATTATCTCCGGGTAATAACAACCATGTTTTCGACTTCGAATAATGATGAACTTCCTTCCGTATCCCTTCTTGGGAAACTAACGCTGATATTGATTACTGCCGGTATTTTAATATTAGGCGTATATCCCGGCTGGCTAATAGGCTTTATTGTCAAATATGCCCTTTTATAATGAAAGGACATTTTGTTATTTATTGATTTAAGAATCTAAAACTTTTTAATGAGTTTTTCTAAATCCTAAAAAGATAGTTTCATGAAAATGGGACCGTCTTTTTTTTGAGTGGTTTCCGGGTACTTTCTCTCTCATTCTTTGGTTAACATCACGGATGGCAAATAACTTAAAACTGTTTACAGGATCAGCGAATCACTTCGCCATTCATTCAGGACTAAGAGGGACTTGAAAGAGGGTTCAGAGGGTCATACCCCATTGAACCCCCAGGCAACCCTAAGGCAACCCCCTCTCAACCATGAATGAATGGAAAAGAAATATTACCTGTTTCTCCTTATTAGTCTGACCAATATTTATGATAGAATTGAATTCAATAGCTTCTTAATTTGATCCGAAATTACGGCACAGTTTCACCACAATTTTACCTATAAGGAGAAAAAAAATAAGGGCCTCATTCATGGAGGCCCTTTGGTAATAATTGTATATTTCCCGATCAATGCTCCTATGTCAATAGAAACAATAATAAAATGGGTTAAAAAGCTAGTGTGGATATTTTTGTTTTAAATTATGCAATATTTTATGATAGTGCTCATGAATTCCTTCCTTCACAATGTTTTTCTCTATATCTACAAATGATTGATAAATTTCATTTTGTTTTTCTTTGCTTAATTCCTTGTCAGCCATTGGGAAAATTAGATTTTCCTCTTTTTTTATATGACCATTTAGTAATACAACATACTTCATTAAACTATCAGCTAACATTTCACCCGAGAAATCATTCCCTATTTTGCAGTTTTCTACACAGTTACAAATTTCATTCAGATAGTTCTTTGCAAGCACATGTTCATAGAGCATAATACTGATGGATTCATTTTCTTTGGGTATTCCTGCTAATACCAGTTCCGGATAAAAGATTTCCTCTTTCCGGTGATGACTCTTTTCAATAAAGAATCTCAAAAAATCAATAATGTCTTCCACATCTTGGGTGTAAAAAACATCATGTGATTTTATTTGATCTGCAATTTTAGTCATGATATTGAGCAACTCTTTGATATCTATATGTTCTTTTGTTAAATTTTCAGTAGGATTCATGGGATTATTTGATTATATGATGATTTGATACTTATGTGGTACCCTCTGTGTCGGGCTGTTTTGTTTCTCCTTAAAATAAATAAAGACTGCTCCAAAAAATCAATGATAAAGTGAATTATCAAAAGTGATTTTGGAGCAGACTAAATTGTACCTGACAATAGAATTTATTGTCCTATGCTTTTCGATATGAATTGAAAAATTTCATCCTCTTCATAAACAATAACTACACATTTTCACAATTTTGAAATAATTAATTTTCAGCAGCTTTCACTTTTTCTTCGGCTCGAGACATTGTTTGATGAGTAAAGTCAACCACGGTTTCTTTCACTTTTTCAAAGTTCTTGGAAACAGTATCAACAAAATCGTTGAATTTATCTTTTACAACATCAATATCCTTTTCTCCTACACTTTGAATTTTTCTACGCAGAACTGCTCCTTTTGCCGGTGCAAATAAAAAGCCTACCAAAATACCTGCGGCGGCCGTAGCTAATACGCCTAATGCTAATCTTCCTGAGTTCATAATGCTATTTTTTAAAATGTTTTAGTTGATAAACAACGAATGCATATTTAAGTAATTTTCGTTTAAATCAAATATCTGACAAGAGTACCGCATTGAAACTCGAGTATAATTATTTATTTATGCATTCAATCATTTATTGTTAAAATGAAATTGTTTTAAAATCAACCTATGGGGTTGATTGAATCTTAATGGTGTAAGATATGCGCCTGAAAAATACAAATCACATTTCGCTTACCTTACTTTTCTGCTTTCGTTTAGCGGCTTTTTCAGCACGCTTCTCTTTCAAGTTTTTAAGGGGTACCTTTTTACTTGTTTTTTCTTTTAACTCTTTTTCTTTTGACATAATCTGAATAGTTTAAGTCTGAGTATTTATTTATAGTAACCAGCAACACTCTAAACTTTTTGAAGTTTAAATGTTGTCGTATGTTTATCTACTCGTCATTCCGGATCATGGATGATATTCTGAATGTTTAAAAGAGAAACATGATTAAACTCAAAATTGTTTTGATTTTTTGAATTATTAGAATCATTTGGATGTTTAACGAATTCAAGTTCGAACTTAAAATATAAATATAGTTCAATTAAATCTAAATATTATTCATTATAAAATTAATATATCGAAAATAATTATTATTTTTGCGGAATAAAACATCAATATTATGCTACCTGCCTATTGTCCAAGTTGTAATTCACAACTAAAAGTTAAATGTTTGAAATGCGAAAGCTGCCTCACGGAAGTTACCGGTTTATACGATTTACCTGTACTGGCTCTGCTTTCATCCGATGACCAGCAGTTCATTCTGCGGTTTGTCATCAACAGTGGAAGTCTCAAAGAAATGGCTTCAGAACTGAAACTTAGTTACCCTACGGTTAGAAACATGTTAAACGAAATCATCCATAAAATAAAAACGTATGAAGAGTAAGGATATTTTCGGATTCATGATCAATCCTTTTACACGAATTGCCGGATGGCAGGCATTTGGACTTGGTTTGGTATTTGTGATCTTCATGGGAATCATAGGGTCGTACAGCAATGTAAGCTTTAATGGTGCCCTCGATGTTCATTTTGTTCAACACATGACCTTAATCAGCTCATTTTCTTTACTGGCTATCGACATTATCAGTTTGGTGTTGGTTATGTGGATTGCAGGATTGATACTCTCAAAAGGATTCAGATTCATAGATATCCTGGGTACCATGACCCTGGCAAAAGCACCGCTTATTATCATAGCTTTTGCAGGATATTTTAATCATTCCATCGATCAGAATAAAATACCTGAACATCCCCTTGAAATGTTTCAATCCATTTCATTTATTGTTTTAATAATCTTGTCGATTTTTATTACAATATGGAATGTTACTCTTATTTACAATGCATTTAGAATATCGTGCGATGTGAAAGGGAGTAAATCAACTGTTGCCTTTATTATTGGTTTGCTTGTTGCAGAGGCTATTTCACAAATAGCCATCTATAAATTGATGTGATTTTAAAAAGAAGTTCTCCCTAACTTATATTATTGATTGTCAATACTAAGCTGTCTAGACTTGAATGTAAAAAATATATGTTTGATCAAATTAAATCAAAGAAACACAATCCACAAAATGAAAAGAAATCTTTTAATCAGCTTATTCCTGATTTCAACCGTACTTGTTTTCGGTCAGGATATTACAGGCGAATGGAATGGTGCACTTAAAGTGCAAGGGATGCAATTACGCATCGTATTTCATATTTCTAAATCTGATGCCGGTTATAAAGCCACCATGGACAGCCCCGATCAGGGGGCTAAGGATTTAGTCATGGATAAAGTCACATTTGACAATCCGGTATTGAACATTGAATGGACAGCCGGAAACTTTAAGTATACCGGTACACTGGAGAATGCAAAAACAATAACAGGCTCGGTGACTCAGGCTGGGCAATCATTGCCACTGAATTTGTCAAGGGAAAAAATTGAAAAACAGAAAGAAATAGTTGAATCTGATATAAAAGATACAACTGTCATGGAAACAAAAGTAACTTTAGAGACAAATAGTGGGCAAATCATTGGAACCCTGACTACCCCTAAGAAGTTCACAAATGTTCCTGTGGCATTAATTATTGCCGGTTCAGGTCCAACTGACCGTGATGGCAATAGTGTTTATACAAAAAACAATGTGTACAAAAAACTGGCTTACGGACTTGCTGAAAAAAATATAGCTTCACTCCGCTACGACAAAAGAGGAGTTGCTGAAAGTAAGCCGGCACTAAAAAACGAATCGGATATTCGTTTTGAAAATTATATAAGTGATGCATCAGAGTGGATAAAATTCTTAAAGAAAGACAAACGCTTTACGAAAGTTATTGTCATGGGTCACAGTGAAGGTTCATTAATAGGAATGATTGCAGCAAGGAATGCTGATATGTTTATTTCTATTGCCGGTGTAGGACAAACCAGTGACAAAACTCTTAAAGAACAACTGAGCGTACAGCCTAAAGAATATCAGGATTTGTCGTATCCAATTATTGACAGTTTAAAAAAAGGGAAAACAGTGGAGAATGTGAATCCGAAGGTTGCTTCTCTTTTCAGATCAAGTGTACAACCCTATATGATTTCATGGTTTAAATATGATCCACAAATTGAGATCAAAAAACTAAACATTCCAATTCTTATTTTACAAGGTACAAAGGATATTCAGGTTACTGTTGAAGATGCAAAGCGACTGTCAAAAGCAAACCCGAAATCTCAAATAGAACTGATGGATAAAATGAACCACATTTTAAAAACTGTAGAAGGCGATAGACAGGCAAATACTGCAACCTATAATAATCCGTCCTTACCATTGTCCGATGGATTAGTTAAGATAATAAGCGACTTTATTTCAAAAAAATAAAGGAGAATTAGTTAACCTTATCAATGAAACCGGAGTTTAATCCTCAATTAAAATTATAACTCGTTCCCTGAGTCGATTCTTTGTCTTGCTTTGTGTTTAATTCAATTATCTTTGTATTCAATTAAATTAAACCCATCTAAATGACAGTTTCCGACAACAATATAAAAAAACATATCGAGGATCAAACTGCTTTTAACAGCGGAAAGGATCTCTTAGCAGGTAAACACATCAATTCACTGCAACTGATTGATATCACACTATCCCTGGTTGAAAAAATCAAGAATCTGGATAGTGAAACTGAAAAGTCGATGGTTGACTACATGACCGATGAGGCACTTCAGGAATTTTGCAGGATCAATCAGTATTTTTCATTTAACAACGAGTCAGTCAATGAGCTGAAAGGCATTTATCTCCTGTTAAACCAAAAGATCAGGCGTCTGGACAGCAATGCCGCCCAATCATCCATGGACGCCATTGGGCGGGAACATTACGAGAATCTTTGCAACTGGTTGGTTCAAACAAATGCTTTTGCCGGAAAGATCTACACTGTTGACAAGGAAATAGCCCAACCGGTAGCCTGTTCGGAATATACATATGATCTTCAGGTAAAAATCCTTCAAATAGATTTGAATCAACTGCTTGAACCGGTCTTGGATATCGGTTGCGGCAGGGAATTAAATCTGGTCAATTATCTGCGTGATAATGGAATTGAAGCTTATGGGATTGATCGTTTCGAAAATAAAAATCCTTATTACGAGAAAACCGACTGGCTGGAATACACGTTTGAACCTGATAAATGGGGAAGCATTATCAGTAACCTTGGATTTTCAAATCACTTCATTCATCACAACTTACGGACAGATGGAAATTTCAGGGGATACGCCCAAAAATATATGGAAATTATTCATTCACTCAAAATAGGCGGTACCTTCTATTATGCACCCGACCTTCCCTTTATCGAAAAACATTTGGACGTGACAAAATTTCAATATACCGGCTTTAGTATCGAAGGGGTTAAATTTAAGGCAAGTCATATCCGAAAGATTTCTTAAAGTGAAAGGAATGTTATATACGCGCTCCACTTATAACCCACCCTGCAATAGAAAAAATTACTGAAAATTGATTATCTTTGCACTCCAAATACAAATTACACCTACCTGTGAATGATTCACTCTAAATGAATCCATCACTTAAACATAACATATTATGGCAAAAGAATTGACTTCCCGCAGCGAAAACTACTCTCAGTGGTACAACGATTTAGTAATAAAGGCTGACTTAGCCGAAAGTTCTGCTGTTCGCGGATGCATGGTGATCAAACCTTATGGATATGCTATCTGGGAAAAAATTCAGGCTGAACTGGATCGTATGTTCAAGGAAACAGGGCATGTAAATGCTTATTTCCCCTTGTTTATACCGAAATCATTCTTAAGTAAAGAAGCGGAACATGTGGATGGTTTTGCCAAGGAATGTGCTGTTGTAACTCACCATCGCCTAATGGCAAGCCCTGATGGGAAAGGGCTGGTTGTTGATCCGGAAGCTAAACTGGAAGAAGAGCTGATTGTTCGTCCTACCTCCGAGACCATTATCTGGAGCACATACAAAAACTGGATTCAATCCTACCGCGATTTGCCTATCCTGATCAATCAATGGGCGAATGTTGTCCGTTGGGAAATGCGTACCCGCTTATTCCTTCGTACTACAGAATTCCTTTGGCAGGAAGGTCATACCGCTCATGCCACGGAAGCCGAAGCCCTGGAAGAAACAAAGAAAATGCTGGAAGTTTATGCCGACTTTGCAGAACGGTTTATGGCTGTTCCTGTTATTAAGGGTGTAAAATCAGCGAATGAACGTTTTGCCGGTGCATTGGAAACATTCTGTATTGAAGCTTTGATGCAGGATGGAAAAGCATTACAGGCTGGCACATCACATTTCCTGGGTCAGAATTTTGCCAAGGCATTTGATGTGACTTTTGTGGATAAAAGTAATAAAATAGATTATGTGTGGGCTTCATCATGGGGTGTGTCTACCCGCCTGATGGGGGCATTGATCATGACCCATTCCGATGATAACGGATTAGTACTCCCTCCTAACCTGGCACCCTTTCAGGTGGTGATAGTGCCCATTTATAAATCGATGGAACAATTGGCTGTCATCTCTGAAAAAGTGGCTGAGATCTCAGCTAAACTTAAATCATTGGGCATTTCAGTGAAGTATGATAACAACGACAACAAGAAACCGGGTTGGAAATTCGCCGAATATGAATTGAAAGGTGTACCTGTACGTTTGGCCATGGGTGCCCGTGACCTGGAGAACGGTACCGTGGAAGTTGCCCGCCGTGATACGTTGACCAAAGAAACAGTATCCATGGAAAATATTGAACTCTATATCAGTGAACTTTTAAAAACTATTCAGGCGAATATCTTCAAGAAAGCCTTCGATTACAGGGCTTCTGTTACCCGTGAAGTCAATTCATATGAAGAGTTTAAAGTAGAGATTGAAAAAGGCGGATTTCTGATGTGCCACTGGGATGGTACTCCTGAAACGGAAGAATTGATCAAAGATGAAACCAAAGCTACTATCCGTTGTATACCATTGAATGGTGATACAACTCCGGGTGTATGCATGGTAACCGGTAAACCATCAAAACAACGGGTGATTTTTGCAAGGGCATACTAATTGCAAAAGTATATAATAAACTAAATACTTCACTTAATAAAAAATCCCCTGAATCATATAATTCAGGGGATTTCTTGTTTTAGTTATGTATGACGTCCATTGTTGAGTGATTTAGGAGAACCTTTCCAGGAACAGCCCAGGCAATAAAGCAGATTCAAATCAAACCCCGTCAAAGAATCTTCAACATGAACCGGTATAATTGTTAGCTTCTCATCAACATTTACCAATACCGAGTCACCTGATTCATTCCTGACATAAAATCGTGAGATTCCGCACTGGGGGCATTGTAGGTTTCTCATGGTTCTATTCTTTACGTTTTTACAAGACAGAAGTTTGAAAGATAATTAATCTTCATTTTTAATTTCCAACGGCTCCATAGTATCTTCTGTTTGAGGAATAACGGGAGTATTTTCTATAATCTTCCTTTCAGTATATTTATCACCTGTCATTTCACTCAGGTCTTCATCTTCACAACGGAATACCCTTCCCGGGAATTTGCTTAACCAATGCAGGTTATGTGTAGCCATGATCACAGTGGTACCCGATAAACGGATATTATAAAGCAATTCTATCAATTCATATCCTGTTTCAGGATCCAGGTTGCCTGTAGGTTCATCCGCCAGGATCATTTCAGGTGAATTCAGCAAGGCCCTTGCGATGACGATGCGCTGTTTTTCACCACCCGAAATCTGGTGGGGCATTTTATTTCCCTTGGTACTCATTCCAACCTGACTGAGGACATTTGCTATCTGATCGTCAATGGCCTGTTCGTCTTTCCAGCCTGTTGCACGCAATACAAAATCAAGATTCTGATTGACTGTACGATCCATTAGTAATTGAAAATCCTGAAATACGATACCAATTTTACGACGCAGATAGGGAATCTCATTAGTTTTCAAGGCTCTTAAATCGTAACCCATTACTCCTGCCACACCAAACAAGATGGGTATCTCGTGGTAGATTGATTTTAATAACGTACTCTTGCCACTCCCCACTTTCCCAAGTAAATAAATAAATTCACCCGAGTGCACTTCAAGTTGAACATCTTTGAGTACTAACAATTCTTGTTGATAAATATCTACATCAACATATTTGATTAATAATTTCTTTTCCATTCTATAATTTGAATATGGTAAATAGTAAATGGTAAATTATTTATGTCTTTTCTTTAATTCACGTGCCAGATCGTCAAGCGAATAGCCTTTTGATGTCAAAAGAACAATCAGATGATACATCAGATCCGATGCTTCGTATATGAATCCTTCTTCTGTTCCGTTAGTAGCTTCGATAACAGTTTCCACCGCTTCTTCACCCACCTTTTGAGCCATACGGTTTACACCTTTTTTGAAGAGAGAAGTAGTATACGATCCTTCGGGCATTTCCTTGAAACGTACGGTAATAAAATCCTGCAGGTATTTCAGGAAAGTGACATCGCCTTCATTGCTTTCGCCCCAACAGGTGTCAGTGCCGGTATGGCAAACAGGTCCCACCGGATGTACTTTTATCAATAAGGTATCATTATCGCAATCGGATGTGATGGAAACAACGTTCAGAAAGTTACCACTCTCCTCTCCTTTTGTCCACAAACGGTTCTTTGTGCGGCTAAAAAAAGTAACTTTTCCTGTTTCCTGTGTTTTTGTTAAAGACTCCTCGTTCATATAACCCAACATCAATACTTTGGATGTCAATTCATCCTGAATGATTGCCGGGACTAAACCGCCCATCTTTTGAAAATCTATGATCATTTTATGCAGTTTTTACGTTTCCAACTAATAGTCTGCGAAAGTACAAAAAATCGCTCTAAAATAGGTAGGAAAAATTATAAATTTAGCGTTTTCAATTGATTTATTGGAAAATAAAAACGTCATCCAATGATTTGGATGACGTTTTTATGCTGAAGTGGCAGTTTATTTTCTCTTGTATTCGGAAAACGTGTAGGCGAAAAGATTTTTTTCATCTGCTTCATAATCTTCATGTTTCACTTCTTGCCATACATTCATATCGATTTTTGGGAAATAAGTATCGGCCGAAAAATCCTTATGAATCCAGGTAATATACATGTAATTCACTTTATCGATGCATTGCCGGTATACTGTTGCACCACCGATGATAAATACTTTTTCTTCATGTTCGCAAAGGAACAAAGCATCCTCCAGTGAGTCAGCTTCAAAATACCCCTCATTCACCCCTTCGGACATGACGGAAGTCAGGACGATATTCTTACGGTTAGGTAGTGGACCCTTAGGTAAACTCTCGAAGGTACGTTTTCCCATCACTATGGCGTGGCCTGTTGTGAGTTCTTTAAAATGCTTTAAGTCTGCCGGTAAATTCCAGGGTAGATTGTTCGATTTGCCAATAGCTAAATTATCGGCAACAGCAGCAATAATCGATATTTTTGACATAATGTTTGTTTAATAAAAACTTTCGTGTCCTTTATCTTTTTTTTTTTTGACAGTCTTGCAAAACTACAAAAAAAGAATGGACAATCTATTCTGATTGCCCATTTTAACTATTCTATTTTCAGGATTAAACGGATTAAACTGCAACAATCCCCTTTATGTGAGGATGTGGATCATAATTTATCAATTCGAAATCCGTAATCTGAAAAGAAAACAAATCCGTTACTTCAGGGTTAATAAGCATGGTGGGTAATTGCCGGGGTTCCCGGGTGAGTTGCAGCCTCACTTGTTCCAGATGATTGGTATAGATATGGGCATCTCCCAGGGTATGGACAAAATCACCTGCTTTCAATCCGGTAACCTGTGCCATCATTTGCAACAACAAGGCATAAGAGGCTATATTGAAGGGTACTCCCAGGAAAATATCAGCACTTCGCTGGTACAATTGAAGACTCAATCGGCCATTCGCCACATAAAACTGAAAAAAAGCATGGCAGGGTGGCAGTTTCATATTGGGAATA
>Ga0302215_10003237_pt1 | contig 11003 bp, 14 predicted proteins | sample II_Fen_N3_1_FD_194580 | JGI IMG/M metagenome (GOLD analysis project Ga0302215, IMG submission 194580) | Peat permafrost microbial communities from Stordalen Mire near Abisko, Sweden - II_Fen_N3_1 | ecosystem: Environmental > Terrestrial > Soil > Wetlands > Permafrost | place: Sweden: Abisko... | reverse complement strand
AGTCATTAATCTGCTATACAACTATCGTTCTTTGAATAATATTGTAGAAAATGCAAATAAGTTTATAAGCAAGTTTTATGGAAAATATGAACATTATAGGGATGCAATTGCTTTTTCAAAAGAAGATGGAAAAGTTATAGGTAATACATATGTTAGTCGAAACCAAGAAGCTAGAGAGGTAGTTGTTGCAATTCAACAATTGATTTCAGAAGGTGTTGAATTAAAAGACATAGCTATACTCTACCGTAATAATTATATGTCCGACAATATAGAAAGTCAGTTAAAGCATAATGAAATTGACTATAATATATTTAGTAGTTTATCTTTCTTTGACAGAAAAGAAATAAAAGGAATAATATCAATACTGAGATTAGCACTGGATACTTCAGATGATGAGGCATTCGAATATGTATTAACTACACTTCGCTGCTACCCTGTTAATTATTTTAGAGGCGATTTGATAACTGATATAAAGCATAAGGCAGGCAGGGTTAATTCTTCTTTGTTTGATGCATTCTCAAACTATAGTTTTGAACATAAATGGCAAAAAGATAATGCAAAAATATTTGTTGATAAGATTGATAAAATTAAAAACCAAAACAACAAGCATTTGCCATTAGATAAGATAATAGATTATATTGTTAAGTCGTTCAATATAAGAGATTTAATTACTGGTTCATATGAGCGAACTGTCTGGGAAGATAAATTTGAAAGTATAGAAAACTTAAAATCATTTGCAATTGAAACAAATCTTGAAGGATTTATAAAATTCGTAACTACAATAAAGCCTTCAAAAGAGATTAAAAATAATGCTGTAAGTTTAATGACAATACATAGATCTAAAGGGTTAGAATTTGATCATGTTTTCTTAATTGGTTTAGAAGAAGATAAATTCCCAAAAGCTCAAGATTGTATTGAAGAAGCAAGATTAATGTATGTAGCTGTAACAAGGGCTAAAAAGTATTTAAGTGTAAGTACTATAAATGACAGTTCTTTTTACGATTTATATTTTAGTAAGTAAAGGGTTAAATAATATAATTGGAGGTGGTAAAGTGATTAAATTTTTTAAAAAGGTGTTTTGTTCACATTTAAATATTTTGGAAGAACATCATCATGTAGGTGCTACACATGTGTATAAATGTTCATGTGGTCAATATGTCGCATATACAAAAGAGTTAAATAAAAGGTTTGTGATTTCGAAAGATGAATACGATGATTTTGTAACAAGATTTGTAAAAAATAAAAATAAGAAAACGGAGAAAAGAAAATGAAAATAATAAAATCAGGAAACACATACAGAAATTTTGGTGATGATCTAGAGGTATTTGATAAAATTCCTAATGGAACATATAATGTGTGTTTCTCAAAACAAGCCGGATGCTTTTTAGAAAAAAGACCGGATATGAAAATAATGGAAAAAGTTTATGGTAATCATAATGAAAAGGCAGAAAAGGTTTTAAAAAGCTTTCAACATTCTATAAAAAATTCGGGTGTTATATTAAGTGGTAATAAAGGAATTGGAAAAAGTCTATTCACAAGAATATTAGGTTCTAAAATGATTAGTAATAACTACCCTGTTTTAATCGTAGAGAATAATTTACCAAACTTATCTTCTTTCATAGATGAGATTGATCAAGAAGTTATGGTTTTGTTTGATGAGTTTGAAAAGAAATTTAAAGATAATCAGGAAGATATGGATGGAGCAAATAGTCAAGAAGAGTTATTAAGTTTATTTGATGGTACTTCTACTGGTAAAAAACTATTTGTGATAACATGTAATAATTTTTACGACTTAAATACATTCTTCAGAGATAGACCGGGCAGGCTCAAATATCATTTTAGATTTGAAAATCCAAAGGGTGAAGAAATTAGAGAGTATTTAAATGACAATATTAATTCTGAATATTCAGATGAATTAGAGGAGATTATTGAATTTTCAAAAAAGGTAGAATTAAATTTCGATTGTTTGAATGCCATTTGTTCTGAGATTAACATAGGTTATTCTTTCAAAGAAACAATAAATGATCTTAACATTACTATAGACTCTGGTGATAGAGACTATAATCTTGAAGTATTTACAAAAACAGATAAATTTATGAATAAATCTGTAGAGCTTAATTTATTCAAATCAAAAACTGTTAGGTTTAATATTTATCAAGATAATTCACATCATTCAGTTGGTTATGTAAATTTTGATACAGATAATTTAGTAATGAATGGAGAAATATTGTCTATGCCTAATGTTAGATTAACTTATTTTAAAGAAGATAAAGATGGTGATTATAAGGTTGAGAATGTTTCAATCAAACTAACTCCTTGCATTACAAAAAACGAAATGAAATTTGCACTATAAATAATAATAAGGAGGAATTAATATGAGAGGTTTAGGATGTTTAGTATATATATTTATATGGTCAATATACGTAGCTATAAGTACATGTTGTGTGACAATTATACTTTCTTGGTTTGATGTTACCATGCCATTAATAGCACGTATTGGAATCGGAGTTATTGGTGGTGAATTTGCAATACCTATTGCAATTATCGGAAGTATATTAAAATGTTTTGGAGTGTTTTAAAAGAAAGAGGTGATAATTTGAGTGAATTAAAGATTAAAGATTTTATAAAAGAAGTAGGCGAAAATAATGTAGCTCATGGATTTAGAGATAGGGAGAATTCATTTTGTGAATTTATAGCTTTGATACATAGCGAAGTTTCTGAAATGTTAGAGGAACACCGAGAAGGCAAATATCCTACTGAAACTTATTATACATGTAAAGCAAAAACTCGTTCTGATTGTAGAACTATATTTCCGGGAGTTAATACAGGTTGCAAAGGATGTGAATTTGCAAAACCCGAAGGAATTCCTTACGAGTGTGCGGATGCAGTTATTCGTTTATTTGATTTTGCAGATTTCTACAAAATAGATTTAGAATCAGCAATCATTGAAAAAATGAATTTTAATAAAACAAGACCACATATGCATGGTAAAACAATTTAAGCAAAGGATATAATAATATGGATAGTTTAAGTTTTAGTTTAAAAGATTTACTTTATATTTCTGAACATTGCAAACAAAAGGATTATATTGGTGGAGGTTGTTGGGAGTTTTGTGCTTATCGTGAGAATGGTGTTTGTAGTTTAAATATTAATGAAATAAATACAGCTTGCTTAGATATATTAAAAACATTTATAAGAAAATAAAGGAGAAATAAAAATGAAATTTGAAGAAATACAGGCAGCATATTATACTGCCATGAAAAGCAAAGATAAGGCTAAAAAAGAAGCTTTATCAAATGTAATTGGAGCTGTTAAAAATGCAGGGATCTTAAAAGGAATAAAAGATGGTTATCCTGACGATTTAGTAATTTCTGTAATTCAGAAAGAAATAAAGACAGTAAAAGAACAAATAGATACATGTCCTGCTGATAGAACAGAATTATTAAACATCTACTCTACTCGACTTAATATTTACAATGAGTTTGCACCAGTAATGTTAGATCGTGATTCTATCATTAAAGAAATTGTTGATTTTGTATTACCAGTCTTAAATAAAGAAAATGTTGTATTAGAAAAAAGCAATCGTGGTCTTATTATGAAACAGGTAATGCCTTTGTTTAAAGGTAGAGCTGATAGTAAATTAGTAAGTCAAATCGTTGAAGAAATGTTGGTTTAAAAACGCAAATGCAAAGGATGAAATAATATTATGGCAAATAATAAAATCATTGGTAATGTAATTGCTCATATCCCTTATGGAATGAGCAATGCAATATCAAGAGTTGAATTAGTAGAAAAAATGAAAGTTTCTGATAGAAAAGTAAGAGATTTGATAGCTCAGGCAAGAAGGGATAATGTAATTATTAATTTACAGAATGGTCAAGGTTATTTTCAACCTACCGAACAAGAATTACATTACGTAGAAGAATTTATTAGCCAAGAGACAGCTCGCTTTAAAAGTATAGCATGGAGTTTACGTGCTGCTAAAAAGTTTGCTAGAAAGTCAAAATAAAATAATAATTGTATAGATCGAAAGGTGGTGAAAAAATGAATGAAATAAATTTACAAAATCAAAATGGTTTGATTTTGGTTAGTAGTAGAGAAATTGCAGAGCGTTTTGAAAAACAACATAAACACATTTTAGATAAAATATCGTTGTTAATATTAGAAATTAACTCAGCCGAAAAATCGGCTCAGTACTTTTTCGAAACAAAGTATGCTGATTTAAGCGGAAAATCTAACAAAGAGTATCTTTTAAATAGAGATGGTTTTTCATTATTAGTAATGGGTTTTACCGGGAATAGAGCGTTAGCATGGAAACTCAAATATATTAATGCTTTTAATAGGATGGAAGAAGAGATAAGAAAACAATCTTCTTTACTTCCAAAAACTTATAAAGAAGCATTAATTCAATTAGTTGAGCAAGTAGAACAAAATGAACTTCTTTTAGAAGAAAAGAAACGCAATGAACCTTTAGTACAGTTTGCCGAACAAGTAACAAAATCTGTTAACGATATTGATATGGGGCAATTTGCAAAAATAATCAAAGATGAAAATATAAACATTGGTAGAAATAGATTGTTTGAATGGCTAAGAAACCAAAAGGTGTTGATGGCTAACAATACTCCATATCAAAAGTATATAGATAAGAAATGGTTTAATGTAATTGAAACTTTAATACCAACTCCATATGGAGATAAATGTTTTCCTAAAACGCTAATTACTGGATTAGGGCAAGTGCAGATTGTAGAAAGACTTAGAGCTGAGTTTAATAATCAGTCAACATAAAAATAACAACTAGGTGGTGATGACTTATAGCGAAACAAAAATCGTGTCATAAGTTTGTATATAAAATACATAGTAACATATTAGATAAGCATGATTGGGATTATCCCTACTCTCTTAAAGATGCACTTAAGAGTAAAAATGATATTATTGCTTTATCTGATAGTCAAATACTAAGATTTATAGATCAACTTAATGATACATCTACAGATTTATTAGCGAAAAATATAAAATCAATGATTAAACAAGAAAAGAAAAAAGAAATGAATGAAGATACTAAGTTTAATATTCAGAAACTTTATGAATTATTATATAAGACTCAGTTTCAGTCTGACTATATGTGTTTGATTATAGATAAAAAATCTCATTATGATAGAGCTAATAAAGGATTTTACATTAATGGTATTAAGTACAAAAGGCTTTTAGGAACAAATGGTGGTATTAAAAATTCTACCGTAGTGTATGTAAGCGAAAGATTACATGGGAAATTAAAAGAAAAACTTGATTGTGGAAGAAATAAAAATAAAGAATTAGTTCCGGCTAAACTAGAGGCGTATCAAGCTTTAATATGTAGCGGTTCAATTCCAGTAAGTATGCCTAAAGGTATAATCGTTGTTCCTGATTGTATAACTAATTTTAAAGATGATGTTATTATGATTGATGATACAAATTCCGATGAACCAATTTTAGAATTTATTAAAGATTATGATATTACATTGAATGAAAGTGATGGATATGGTTTAATGTGCCCTGCCCTATCTAAAAGATGGAATGAAGAGTTGGGCGGTGATCCTAATAAAACGGTCTCAGGTGTTAATACAAGAGGTTTACCTTGGACTAAAGGAATGTTATTTACGTTTGATATTCACGATTTTGCTGAAAATATTGCAGGTACATATATGATAAAAGATGTATGGGGTGATATGCGGGATGTCAGAGATGCTGAGGTTATATTAACGGAATCAATGTTAAAGCTTTGGGATTCATACAGTTCATGGGAAGATTATTTTGACAATGTTAAAAAATACAATTATGAATTTGCTGTATCTAAGGTTGCACCTCAGCAGCTTGAAAATGAAAGATGTACTAACTATCAATTTCTACAAAGCTATAAATTATCCGATGAAGATATAGATGAGTTAATTGATCCTACTCTCTCAGAAATTAAAGATGTTATAGATGGTGATTATAGGAAGTCATTACTTTTTTTAAGAGGTATGTATATGAATGAAAATAATGTATGGAATGATTCTGATAACTTTATTAAAGCTTTAATGGTAGATAATAGACTGATAGAAGATCCTTATATAAAATCAAGAATATATAAAATGATTAAGAAAAAAATCAGACAAGCAAAAATTGGTGTATTAAAAGTAAAAGGTAATTTTGCTGTTATAGGTGGCGATCCTTATTCTTTAGCACAAAGCATATTTGGTTTAAAAGTTACTGGTTTGTTAAAACCCGGTGAATGTTTTCATAAGTATTGGAGTGATTTAGATGTAAATAAAATTGCATGTTTTAGAGCACCTATGACATCTCATAATAATATTAGAACTCTATCCCCTGTTAACAGATATGACGTTAATTATTGGTATCAGTACATTGAAACGTGTATGTTATTAAACAGTTGGGATACAACGTGTGAGGCGTTGAACGGTGCAGATAAAGATGGAGATCTATTCTTTACAACAAATAATAGAGTTCTTATAGACAATTATAGACCATTACCTTCTATACAATGTGTTCAGAAAAAAGCCAATAAGAAAAAGGTGACTGAGAAAGACATTATTAAATCAAATAAAAATAGCTTTGGTGATGCTATAGGAGCTACAACTAACGTAATAACCTCCCAGATATGTTTACAAGCTGAGTTTTCTGAAGATAGTGATGAATATAAAGCTTTGGAATATAGAATATTATGTGGTCAGTTATTTCAGCAAAATTCTATTGATAAATCTAAAGGAATTATTGCAAAGCCTATGCCCTCCTATTGGAAATATGCAAAGGCATGTAAAAACAAAGATACTGATTTACAATCATTTAACGAAAGCATTGTGGCTAATAAGAAACCTTATTTCTTTATGTATAATTACAATAGTTTAAAAAAAGATTATGATAATTATATAAAGGATAGAGATTTAAACTGTCAATTTAGATTTGGTATTTCGTTATATGAAATGATGAATTCTATTACATTAGATGAAGATGAAAGGTTATTTCAGGAATATTTTTATAAGTATATGCCTGTTTCAGATTCAGATTGTGTAATGAATAAGATTTGTCATAAGGTGGAATCTTTTGATAACTTTAAATTCACAACCGCTTCTACTCTATTTGATAAATCAATATTGCTTGTAGATAATATTACTTATACTGAAAAGGAAAAAAGTTTAGTTAATGAAGTTTATATGATGTATTGTCAGTTCATTAGTGAGTTAATGCAGCAAATACATTCAGAAAATTTAGATGCTACTAAAAAGCAACTAGAGATATTAAAATTTAGACAAATATTTAAAACTGAATGTGCTATTGTATGTCCTGATGAAAATAAGCTTTGTAATATCTTAGTAGATTTATGTTATGGAAATAAAAACGAAAAGCAATTTGTTTGGGATGTATGTGGTGAAACAATAATTAAAAATCTATTAAGTAAAAATAACAATAAGTTTGCTTTCCCTATGAAAGATGAAAATGGCGATATAACTTATTGTAGTGAAAATTTTAGCATGAAAGAAATGGAAATTGTTACTGTTGATGATTTAGTGATAAATGAAAGTGAGGAATTATTATGATAATTTTAAATGAAAAAAAATATGCTCAATATATTTATGAAAATAAAATTCTTGATACTAAGCCATTTGTTACTATTTCATTATTAGCAAAATATTTAATTCAAGTAAAACAATTAAGTGATAAAGATGTTATTTGTGAAATTGATAATTTTATGACTGAAACATATCCGGGATATATTGAAAATGAATGGTATGAAATAATTCAGAAATCTATTAAGTCGGCTTATGTTTATAATCTAATAGAAATAGAAAGTATTCCTATTACAGATAAAGAAATTAGAAAGGTTGAAAGTCTGGAATCTGAACGGTTGGAAAAACTAGCATTTTCTATATTATGTTTAACTAAATATCAAAGTATGAAGTTTAGTACAGATATGCACTGGACAGATAAGAATATGACTTTGAATCAGATCTTTAAATTTGCTAATGTTACATGTAGAAAAGATGAAAGAATAAAGTTGTTAAGAGAACTTGGTTTGAAAGGAATGATCAACATAGGATATAAACAAAGTAATTTTAGTTGTAACTATATTGAATCAGGCACTACCCTATTAGAAATTTCAGATAATAATATTGGAATGACTGACTTAGGTAATCAGTATTTAGTTTTTAAAGGTACAGGCTATTTTTGTGAAAAGTGTAAATGCTATGTTAGAAAAAAGAATGGAAAGTACTGTACGGACTGTTCTGGATATAAACCAAAGCTCATAAAAATTGTTAAATGTATAGAATGTGGTTATCAATTTAATGTATCTTCAAGAGATAATAAAACTTGTAGATGCGAAGAATGTAATAAACTTTATAAAAACAACTATCAAAAAGAACTAATGAAGATTAGACGAAATCCTTCATGTTAGTTTAGCAATTTCAAAGGATAAAATAATATATAAACACATACTGTGGTCGTTGTTTTACGTGGTATAAAAAACTCTAATATATGATAAGAAATACATTATAAAAGGATATAAAAACGGATTATTATTGTGGACATTGTGCCACATAGGAGAAAAAAGGAGAAAATAAAATGAAAAATTACAGATTAGATAAAGGTTCAAAAGCACACTTCTCTTCACTTGAAGAACTGGCTAAAGGTTTCAATGTAAAGATTGTACCAAAGCAAACAAAGGATAAACTTAAACTCGCAAAGCAAAGAGTTAACTTTGTAAAACATTGTAAACATTGTGGTATTGTCATGACTTATCTTTCAGACAGTAATCTAGTTGTTTGTAAAAACAGTAAATGTAAAGGCGAACCACATGAATTAAAAGACAGAGAAGGTAACGTAATAGATGTTATTTTTAAGCCAGTATTTAGAATGTTAGATGATGAAGGCACAATGATTGCTGCTAATCTATTCGCAGAAGTTTAGAGGTGAAATATATATGCCTGTAACAAAAGATGAATTGCTGTTAATAAATCAAAAAACTCTTGTTAAGGATGTTGCTAAAAAATTAGATATTTTTCAAAACTCTATTCAAACAGTTGTTGACTGTTTAGAAGAAACAATTAGGGAATATTTACTTCAGGCAGATGCAAATGAAAATATTGAAATAAAATTATTCGAAGGAATAAAACTTAAATCAAAATTTGTTCCTGCTCATAAAGATATTCATCCTGAAACAAAAGAAGAAATTATGGTAGATGATAAAGTTTGGATTACTAGTAAAGTAACTAGAAATCTGAATAGAAAACTAAACGAACAAAGAGGAAATTAAAAAGGAGAAAACAGATGGCGAATTTAGATTATAAGAAAACGACTACACAAAATATAAAAGTTTGTGGAAAGTTAGATATTGAATCGATGACTATTAATGTAGATGGTGAAGATATTCCATTGAAAGTATTATTCAAAGATTTTGATGATGTTGATGATCTTGTTATAACTGCAAAAGTTAAAACAGAAGAATTACTTGATCTTCCAGATGAAGACTAAGTTAAATAAAAATTAAATATGTGTTTTATTATGGAGGGTGGTTGGGCTAATTATTTGTTGTAGTCTATCCACTCTTCTATTTTTAAGATTGAAAGGATGGAGTGACTATAATAAATTTTGAAGAAGAAATAGCAAAATATGGTTTAACCATTGAGCAGTATGAAAATTGTCTTGAAGATATATGTAATAAAATGTTGGGTTTGAGTGATTTAAACTGGGAAAAAATAATTGATAAATACACAATCAGATGTCACCCTGATACATTAAGAAAAGCTTCTGAAACTATTTTCGGAGGATTCTTTATAACTGAATATTTGAAACTTAAAAATTATTCTCCCGGAACTCAATTAGAAATGGCTAAAGAATTAGTAGGTGAACAATTTCTATTAAAGAAACAACTACAAGATGAAAAGAATTCTATAAGTAAATTTAAAAGAGAGTTTGTTAAATCTATTTCTATTGCAGAAGAATTATGTGAATTACAAGTACAAAATGGATTTACTGTAAATGTTCCAGAAGTTTGTAATATGCCTATAGTAAATGATAGTCAGTATGAAATGATTGTTCATATAACAGACTGGCATATTGGATATGTAATACATGACTGTAAAGGTAATAAATTTAATTGGAAAATTGCAAATGAAAGAGTTGATATTTTAATTGCAGCAGTATATCGCTATATTGATTTATATAATATAAAGAAAATATATGTAATTAATACTGGTGATACAATTGAGCATTTGGCAATGAGAAAAAATCAATCTCAATTTTGTGAATTCAAACAATCCGAACAAATAAATCATGCTATTGAAATTATTTTCAGATTCTTATGTGCTCTTTGTGAGAAATGCGAAGTTGAATATGATAGCGTTTATGGAAATCACGACAGAATGAATGGTGATGCTTCTGCTAATCAAGATGGTGATAATGCAGATACTATAATTAGAGAACAACTTTATAACTACACTATTCTTGCAAAAGAAAAATGTTCAAGACTTACTGTTATTCAACGAGAACATACAGATAAAGAAATTGTAAAAGAAATTAATGGAATTTTAGTTAAAGCAAAACATGGCGATAAAGCATTAAAAGATGATAAGTTACAACTTAAGTCTGACATGTCAGTTGATGGAATGTTTTACGATTTATTGCTAAAAGGTCATGAGCATAATTTTAGATGTGTAAGTGAAAACAGGGGCAGATATATTGTATCTACAGGATGTATTTCAGGTTTTAACGATTATTCGGTGGCTTTCGGGTGTGCAACTAATTCCTCTCAAACAATGGTTATAGTTGACGAGGGAAGAATTGAATTAATTAAAGATATACAGTTACAATAAAAACCATCGGTTATGAAGAGCGTGTTTAGCTTCATGTAATATCTACACAGTTGCGTTGGATTTTTTAAGAGAAATGCGTTAGGCTATTCTGTTAAAATGTGCCGGCATGGGGAGCGATGTAGATTTCCACTGGTTGAATGTAAATACTTTGTGGTG
>Ga0302215_10003233_pt1 | contig 11012 bp, 11 predicted proteins | sample II_Fen_N3_1_FD_194580 | JGI IMG/M metagenome (GOLD analysis project Ga0302215, IMG submission 194580) | Peat permafrost microbial communities from Stordalen Mire near Abisko, Sweden - II_Fen_N3_1 | ecosystem: Environmental > Terrestrial > Soil > Wetlands > Permafrost | place: Sweden: Abisko... | reverse complement strand
GTAAGCCCCGAAGTGAGAAAAGCAGTTGTATTTAAAAGTTATGATATTATGGACAACATTACAAACATTCCAGCACAAAACACGGTAGTGATGGCTAGAAATTTTTGGCCATATCTTCCCGAGGAAAAACAGCAAAGCTTAGCAAAAAAAATAGCAAATCAACTTTCCGATACTTCAACCTTGGTTTTGGGGACTTTTGATAAGCGTGAAAGTTCTGCAATAAACGCAATTACAGACAATGGGTTTAAAGACACCTCCGTGGACCACTGCTTTGAAAAACCATCAACAAGAGAAAAAGATCTTTTGATAAACCCAGAGTTTTTAAAAAACACATTTATTCCTAAAAAATAACATTGCATTATCATCCTTCAATCAAAAAGATGATTTTTTTGCCAAATATACATGATGTGGAGGATGTTGCATGGCTGCGTCATGATGTAATCTGTCAATAAGTAATAATATATTATTTAGGCGAGAAATAGTTTTCGCTGCACACGGACTACGGAAGAGGTAAATTTTTTGAAAAAGTATGCGTTCAGACTGCAGACTGTCCTTGAAATTCGGGAGAAAAAACTTGAGGACAAAAGACGCGAGATGGCAAAGGTTATTGCCCAATTAAACGAACAAAATGAACTACTTGAGGAATTTATCGCGAAACAACAAAACGCAAAAAACTCTCTAGAAAACATCTATAGCGGAGGACAAGAGCTCGATATTCTAGAAATCACCAACTACAAAGACTATTTGGGTAAAGTGATAGTTGATGCAAAAAACCAAGAAGCGATTATCGAAAGAACGAAACACCTTCTTAAGTTCAAACAATTAGAGGTTACAGAAGCACTAAAAGAAGTAAAAATTCTGGAAAAGCTTAAAGAAACTCAAGAAAAGAAATTCTATCAAGAAATTCTCGACGTAGAAGCAAAAGAACTAGACGATATAGCTTCAACAAGATTCAAAAAAATTCCGGCGTAAGTATAAGCTAGACAAAGTGGGTAGGAAAAAATGGTAACAAGCGCAACAATAGACATATCAACATACGCAAGCACAGCTGACACAAGCAGTGCCAAATCGCATAACGATAAATCCAGCGATTTTAACGATATATTTAATACAGTAAACAAAGCTTTTACACCTGATAAAAGCTCAACAAGCAATGCGTCTGATGCAAAATCAGCCAAAACCACTGATGAAAAAACAAAAACAACAAATTCAAGTGATAACTCTGATAAAAAAGTTGATGACAGCAATAAAAAAACAGAAGATAAAACCGTTGAAGACAAATCTAACGACAAAGAAGTTAACCAAAAAACAACGGATACAGATACAAAAAATAAAACAACGGACTCGGATGAAACAAAAAAGACTGAAGATTCAAGTGATACAAAAGATACCGAGACAGCAAATGAAGCTCAACCAATCGTTGATAAAACAGCTTTGGATACTCAGCCTACAGTCTTAACAAATAACATCATAGAAGCTTTAGAGAGCGCCGTTTCAACGACAATTACTCCGGCGGCGGTAACAACACCAACGGCAGATATTTCACAAACAGCGATTTCAAATACAGCTGATACTCCAAGCGTAACAGCATCAAACGAACAACCTAGTCAAGGAATAGCGGCTGGAGTTACAACAGATTTAACTAAAATAACTCAAAATTTGACAAACAACATTACTAAGCAAGCTTCCGACAACAAGGTTGCGACACAAACTCAACAACCTGCAACTTCTCAAGTTGATCAACAAATTGTTCAACCTCAAGATTTGAAACAGGAAGCTCCGCAGGCAGTTGTGGACGATACAACCAATCAAATAAAAGTTGACGCAGAAGCAGTTGTGCCAGTTGTTATTGCTGCTAACGCAAATGTTAAAACGGAGACAAATTCAACTTCAAAAGAAAACACAAATGAAGTTAGCAAAACAGCAATCACTCAAGATATGCTTGATAAAACAAACGCGAAAATTGTTAGTGTAGATAAAGGTTCTTCAAATTCAAACAATAATTTGTTGAACAAACAAAACGCTCAGGAGCAAGCGATTAAATTTTCGCTTGAAAGCAACAGCAAGCCTGAAAGCGCAAGCAAGAACGTTACTAACACAGAATTGCCTGGTGTAACTGGTGCAACTGATGTAACAAGCCAACTGGGTTTCGCTAAAACACTAGATGGTGTTCAGCCTCAGGCTGCCAAAGAAATCAGCCACAGCGATATTTTGAACCAAATTAACAAACAGCTTGATGTATTAAAAGAAGATACCACATCAAAAGTTACTATAATCTTAAAACCTGAAAATCTGGGTAAAATCAGCGTAGAACTGGTTAACGGAAAAGAAGGTTTAACTGCAAAAATGACAACAGATAACGCTCAAGTTAAAGAACTTTTAGACAAAAGTTTAAACAGCCTAAAGGATAACCTTGGGAATCAAGGGGTGAGCGTAAATAACGTAAGTGTAAAATTAAATGAAACACAAAAACAAGACAATATGTTCTCATTTAACGAACAAACAAATCAGCAACAACAACAAAATTCACAAAATCCAAAACAAGCCGAAGAAAATGAATCTTCGTTTGGTAAGGAAATAAATTCGGCAACTGAAGCGGAAACGGAATTGGCAGAAACATCTGCAACTGGAACGGAATCTTCAATTTCAATCGGTTCGAATTTGGGAAAAGTAGATTATAAAGTATAAATATAAATGACGGGAGGAAATTATGTCAGTTACAGATCAAATTACCAACGCAGCTTCTTCAACAGCTCAATATCAAGCATCACAGCCAAGAGCAACAGGTTCGGCTTCAAAATTAGATTCACAAGCTTTTATGAATTTATTAATGAAACAGCTTCAATATCAGGATCCGATGGAACCTGTAAGCAACACTGATTTTATCGCTCAACAAGCGCAATTCTCACAATTGTCAACAACTCAAGATATGAGTAGCAATATTGCAAGTAGCAACTCTGCTTCACAAGCAATGTCACTTGTTGGAAAAAATGTTACATTGACAGATCCAGATAATAAAAACAAAACGATAACAGGAACTGTTGAAGCATCAACAATCAATGGTACAAAGTCTACCATTAAGGTGAACGGAAAAGATTATTCTATGTCTTACCTAAAAACTGTAAATACATCAACTGCGGCAGCAAGTACTAGTACTGGAACTACGGCAACGACTGCAGCAACAACAGCGACAGATATAACAACATTGGGCAAGTCACTGATTGAAGATATAACAGCATTACCAGCTTTATTCGCTAAAGAATTAAAGACAGTTTTGACTGGAAGTAGCGCTTCAACAGGTACAAAATCTGACACTAGCACATCAAGCACATAACGAATTAAATAAATAAAAAAAACTAGATAAACGACGAAGGAGGAGAAATGTCACAATCACTTTACACGGCAATGGGTGGGATATCAGCAGCACAAACATCGCTGAACGTTATTTCAAACAACATTGCAAACATCAACACAACAGGATTTAAATCATCTTCAGTTAACTTTTCAGATGTATTTTATACAACGATTTCATCAGGAACAGCAGCCGGAGATACTACCGGGGGTGTAAACCCTGAACAAGTTGGTCTTGGGGTTCAAGTAAGTTCAGTTTCTAAAGACTTCTCTTCTGGAACGTGGGTTTCAACAGGGAAAACAACTGACCTTATGATTCAAGGTAACGGGTTCTTCACTGCTGAAGATTCTTCAGGACAACAATACTACACAAGAGCCGGAGATTTCTCTTTTGACTCAGATGGTGACTTGGTAACATCAGATGGTTACAAAGTACTTGGAACAAATTCACTTTTGTCCACAACTAGTTCAACATCGCCAGTACACATCCCGCAAAAAATGGTAACACAGACAACTCCTACTCCATCCGCAGAATTTGGGCTAGAAGCTGTAAACACATTAAATGACTGTAAATTAACAGCCGGTCAATTTAAAGTGACCACAACAACAGGAACAGTACCTGCGACTTACGATGTTGACCTTACAGCGGCAGACGTTACAACTGGAACAGTAGATCAGCTTGTGGCAAAAATTCAATCAGAGATTGGCACAGCGGCTGCGACAGGAATAACCGTAGGGCAGACCAATGGTACGATTACATTCACACTTGATAACGCAGAAGCGACAGCACTTACATTCTCAAACCCAGCTGTTGGAGCATCAAATTTCTTGAAAGAAACAGGCTTTGCTAACAACAAGATTGATCCTATTGCTCACGCTTACACAAGTGATACTTTGGATCTAAAGGTAGACGTTACACAGGTAACAAGTATTGATGCAGCATCTACGATTTCAAGTTACAGTATCGGTAGTGACGGTTCAATCGTATCAACATACAACAATGGTGACTCTTTATCCGTTGAAATTGGTGCCGATGGCAATACTTACCAATTCTTGTATACAACAGCAGAAGGCGTCAAGATAACAGGAGACAACGTTAACGTTGACCCTAACGTTGCAAAACCTGCAAACTTCGTAATACAACTTGCAAACGTTACAAACCCAGATGGTCTAATCGCGACAGGAAGCAACCTATACACTGCAGGTCCTAACGCAGGGGATATCCTGTACTCAGTTGGGGATGCAATGGGCTTAGGTGGAATCGCGTCAGGTGGTTTGGAAGCATCAAACGTTGACTTGTCATCAGAATTCTCAGGAATGATTTTGGCTCAACGTGCAGTTCAAGCTAACTCAAGAGTATTCTCAACAACAAGTACAATCATGGATGCGATTGTTCAAATGGGTAGATAAACTGTTGGATAAGTGAAAGGTTTAAAGTGAATAACTTTTTCCTTTCACTCTTTCAATTTTCAGCTGAACATGTCGGGCATGTCTCAATTGGGGCAAGGGTTTTGAATTGTTAAGCAATATTACCAAACATAAAGAAATATTAAATACCCTGAAATGCATGTTCATCATGGGTTTGAGGGGTACGAATAGGCAGATAGAACATTGAACAAACAAATAGTTGTCCTAACATGAAAGATAGAATATAATTAATGTATGTTCTGCTTCAAAGGGCAGATTCTTGTGGGGGTAGGGGTTAATTGACTTAGTCAAAATCAAAACTTGTGAGCCTATATTTCAGGAAGGAATTATGAACACAATTAGAGAAAATCTCGCGCAAATACAAGAAGAAATCGCACCTTATACACCGAATATCATTGCAGTCACAAAGTATTTTGACGAAAGCAAAATCATAGAGGCCTATGATGCAGGGTTGAGAGATTTTGGAGAAGCAAGAGTTCTAGAGGCAATCGAAAAAATTGAAAAATTGCCAAAAGAGATTAGAGAAAATTCAACTTTCCATTTAATCGGACACTTGCAAACAAACAAAGCTCACAAAGCCGTCGGAAACTTCGATTATATCCATTCGGTGGACACACTGAAGTTGGCGGAAGCGCTTTCAGAAGAATCATTAAAACTAGGGGTAAAACAAAAAATCTTTTTGCAGGTAAATAATGCAAATGAAGAGCAAAAATTCGGCTTTTCGAAGGATGAAATGTTTCAATTATTTGATAAAATAAGAACATTAAAAGGAATTGAAATAGTAGGATTAATGAATATGGCGCCTTTTGGGCTAGACGAACAAGAATTAATTAAACTATTTGGGGATATTAGAGAATTAAGGGACAACTTGGAAAAAGAATTTGACTGCACATTGAAAGAGATTTCGATGGGGATGAGCGGTGATTACAAAGAGGCAGTTGTGGCAGGGGCCACGATGATAAGAATTGGAAGAAAATTATTCAGTAAGTAAGATAAATTTGGAGGAAAAATTAGTGGCAGTTTCAGAAAAAATTAAATCATTAGTAGGATTTTTAACACAAGGATTTGAACAAAGAGACGATATGTTTGAAGATATGGCAGAAGAAATGGAAATGGATTATCCTGTTGATGATAATTTAGCTCTTGCTCCTTCATATTCAAATTCTTATCGTAATGAAAGACAAGACAGAAATGACTTGAAAGTTGTTGCTCACCCTAACTACAAAGGTTATGAAGTTATGGTAATTGAGCCTCGTTCATTCGGAGAAGCTGGACAAATCGTTCAAAACTTGAAAGAAAGAAAAACAATCGTTTTAAACCTTCACCTTTTAGACAAAGAACAATCTCAAAGAACTATTGATTTTGTTTGCGGAGCTGCTCACGCGCTTAACGGCAAACCTCAAAAAGTTGGAGATATGGTTTTTGTTTTCACACCTAGCAACGTAACTTTATCAGTTGATGCAAATGGCGGAAACAAAGATAAATTTAGAGATTCTTTGTGGAATCAACCACAATAGGAAAATGACAATTAAGTTTGTCAAAGTGATTTGATGATAGTTGTACTTGGGAAGGCATAAGCCTTCCCTTTTTATTGGTAAAAAGATTAAGGGAACGAATCAATCTACATTGCGTCTTAAAATACATCAGTAAGAGTTTGCTTTTAATTTGCTTTTAAACTATTATTCTATTGTAGATTTGCATGTAGTAAATCTAGGTAAATACAAGTCGGGTTGGAATTAAAAACTTACCGACTAAAAAAATTAAGGAGAGTACCATGGCAACAAAGAATTTTTTATTCACTTCAGAATCAGTAACTGAAGGGCATCCAGACAAGGTTTGCGATCAAATTTCTGATGCAATTTTGGACGAGTTTTTAACAAAATGTCCGAAATCGAGAGTAGCGGCAGAAACAACTGTTACAACAGGCTTGGCGCTTGTTTGTGGCGAAATATCATCTGAGTGTTATGTTGATATTCCCAAAGTTGTTAGAAACACGATTAAAAATATTGGATACACCGGCGAAGCTGGCGGTGGTTTTGATAGCAATACTTGTGCGGTTTTAATCAGTATTGATGAACAATCAACTGATATTGCAGGCGGCGTAAACAAAGCATTCGAAACTCGCGATGACAACGCTAACACTTCAAACACAGAAACAGAAGAACTGGGCGCTGGCGACCAAGGGATTATGTTTGGTTACGCTTGTAACGAAACACCTGAACTTATGCCTTTGCCAATCAGCTTGGCTCACAAATTGGCTTATAGATTGTCACAAGTGAGAAAACAAGGCTTGGTTAACTACCTAAGACCTGACGGCAAATCACAAGTAACTGTTGAATACAAAGACGGAAAACCGTTTAGAATTGATACTATCTTGTTATCAACTCAACACGACCCTGAAATCAACGGCGAAGCTGACAACGCAAAAGTTCAAGCTACAATCAAAAAAGACTTGATTGAATTAGTTTGCAACTACGTTTTTGAAACAGAAGCATTGAAACCTGATGAAACAACTAAATATCTAATCAATCCATCAGGACGTTTCGTAATCGGCGGACCTCAAGGTGACGCTGGTTTAACAGGAAGAAAAATAATCGTTGATACATACGGCGGATATTCAAGACACGGCGGCGGAGCTTTCTCAGGAAAAGATCCTACAAAAGTTGACCGTTCAGCTGCTTACGCATCAAGATGGGTTGCAAAAAACATCGTTGCAGCAGGATTAGCTGACAAGTGCGAACTTGAATTGGCTTACGCTATCGGGGTTGCAGAACCTATTTCTGTAATGGTTGATACTTTTGACACAGGCAAATGCTCTGATGAGGAAATTTGCGAATTGGTTAAAAAGAACTTCGACCTAAGACCTGCGGCAATTATCAACCAATTTGACTTGAGAGGGTTACCTGCTAAAAACGGCGGTAAATTCTACCAAAAATTGGCAGCTTATGGACATATGGGAAGATTAGACTTTGAAGTTCCTTGGGAAATCACAAACAAGGCTGAGGACTTAAGAGCTCAATCAACTTTATCTTGCTCATGCTCTAAATAGCATTAGCTGATGTAAATCTTAAAGGTCAGGATTTTCTTTGAAAATCCTGACCTTTAACTTAATTTGATTTATGTTATAATTTTGGAATAAAAGTGAGGGAGTTTATGAAAGACAAAGCTATAAATTATTACAAACAAGGTTATTCTTGCTCTGAGAGCGTTATTTGCGCCGCTATTGACGAGGGTTTATGCGATAAAAATTTACTAGCAGTAGCGACAGCATTTTCAGGTGGAATGTCATCTGGATGCCTGTGCGGAGCAGTTGCTGGTGCACAAATGGTTTTAGGCTCAAACTTCGGTAAGGGTAACTCTTGCCAGAACCAAGAATCAGCACGCACAAAAGCAAAAGAATTCATTGACGAATTCAAGCAAAACCACAAAGCAACTTGCTGCAAAGTTTTAACCGCTGGATTAGAATTCGGCTCGCCTGAAAGAAAACACAATTGCACCAACTTAGTAGGTGAATGTTCTGAGATATTAGGCAAAATGGTGGGGACAAAAATATGCTAAATATTCTTGCTATTTTTATAGGCGGTGGATTCGGATGCATAAGCCGCTATGGAATAGCCAATTTATTAAAAGCGTACAGTTTTGACTTTCCTATTGCAACTTTATTGGTAAATATTATAGGAAGTTTGATTTTAGGATTCACAGCCGCATATTTCTGGAACAAAGTACCAGCGCACGCAATACACAACACACTAAGACTTACAATTACAGTAGGTTTTTGCGGCGGACTTACAACTTTCAGCACATTTTCGTGGGAAACTTTTGACCTAATAAAAAACGGAGATTTTTTGTTAGCAATTTTATATGCAACAATAAGCTTTTTGGCTTGTTTACTGGCAATCAGTTTAGGAGTATTTTTATCTAAATATGTTTAATGATAAGCAATTCAAAAAAAGAGTTTTATTTGTAGGCATACCTGATATGGCCTATATTTGCCTAGACGGATTGGTGATGTCAGAGGTAAATATCGTTGGCGTTCTTGGCGCAAAAAAAGACCACCAAACTTATGACAATTTTAAACAGTTCGTCAAACAACGCGAATTGAATTTTATCGAATACGACAAATTAGATGACCCAAACTTCATCAAAAAAATAAAGGACTTGAACGCAGACGTGGCAGTTGTTTGCTCATTCAACTACAAAGTTCCGAAAGTTTTATTAGAGGCAGTAAAAGACGGATTTATCAATGTTCACCCATCTCTTTTGCCAAAATACAGGGGCGCAAACCCTTACTCGTCAGTTATTATCAACAACGAAAAAGAAACAGGCGTAACGCTCCATTTTATGGATGAAAGCTTTGACACAGGCGACATAATCGCTCAAAAAAAACTGCAACTAAGCTCTAACGAAACAATGGGAACCCTTTTCAATCGATTGAACGTTCTTTCATTCAATATGCTTTTAGAAACTCTTAAAGAGTATGAAGACTCCGATTTGCCAAGAAAAAAACAACCAGAAGGCGAATTTGAAAAAGGCGAAGTGAGCTCAGATAAAATGTTTTTTATTGATTACGAAAAAACCGCAAAAGAAATAGAATGTTTCGTTCGCGCGCTCAACCCGTTTTTAGTAGCAACGACAAATTTCAGACGTAATTTGGTTAAAATTTTTGCTGCCGATTCGGTGGACGACCACTCTTATGACAAAAATCTTTCAGGAACGATTGTAAAAATCGAGAAAGAAAAATTTTATGTAGCAACAAAAAAAGGCTTAATCGCGCCGAGCGTTATTCAGTTCGGAAGCTTTTTTGTCGGAACTTCAAAAGATTTTATTGAAATTTTAGGACCACAAGTCGGAGAAATATTTTTATGATGGACAAACTTAATTTTTTAACGGCCGGAATGCCTCTGAAAACAGAGCCTAGAGATTACTCAAACGCGTTTAATGTATTGAGCGAAATGAACCTCGACGGAATTGAGTTGGAGTTTGTTCGCGGAGTGAGAATGAGCGCCGACGGACAAAAAGTCGTCAAAGAAAAATCAAAAGACTTTGTAATAACGGCGCACGGACCATATTATATAAATTTGAACTCAAAAGAACAGGAAAAAATTGACGCGAGCGTTATAAGAATTGTAGAAACCGCGCAGATGGCTGACAAGGTCGGAGCTTACAGCATAACGTACCACGCGGCATATTATATGGGCAACGACAAAAAAATTGTGTTTGACAGAGTTGTTGAGCAAACGAAAAAAATAATCGAACTGGTCGAAAAAGAAGACTTGAAAGTTTGGATTAGACCTGAAACAACAGGAAAAGGAACCCAGTGGGGCGACGTGGACGAAATTGTCGCGCTTTCAAAAGAGTTTAAACAGGTTTTACCATGCGTAGATTTTTCGCACCTTCACGCTCGCTCAGGCGGCGCGATGAACACATACGAAGACTTCTGCAAGACTTTGGACACAATCGGAACCCAAATCGGGGCTTACGCGTTGGAAAATTTCCACGGACACCTTGCAGGAATAGCGTACTCCGACAAAGGCGAAAAAAATCACTTAGAACTTGAAAAATCAGACATGAATTATAAAGATTTGCTCAAAGCACTAAAAGAGTTCGGCGTAAAAGGCGCACTAGTTTGCGAAAGCCCAAACATCGAAGACGATTGCAAACTGATTAAAGAATATTATCAATCCTTATAAGGAGGGTTTATGGTAACTGAGACTTCAACAAAAATCGAAGAACGCGAATATTTTTACTCAAAAGAATATCAGGTAAAATATTACGAGATGGACTTCAACAAAGGCTTAAAACCATCTGCCTTACTAAATTTTTTACAGGATATGGCAACCGAGAACGCAGAAATGCTCGGGTTTGGACCATCATTTGTATTCCCCAGAAATTACGCCTGGTTTTTGATTAAATACCATATGGAATTTGACGAATATCCTTGCGATTTGGATAATTTGATTATAAAAACCGAAGCCAGAGGAATTTCTAAAATAATAGCAAGCCGTGACTTTGAAATTTGGACAACAGGCGGGGAAAGGCTTGCGCGCGTGGCAAGCAGCTGGATGCTCGTAGACTTGGAGACAAAAAGACCGCTGTCACTCGCCAAAGCAATCGATTTTATGCCGATGAATGAAAAACGCGAAGATGATTTGCAGTATGAAAAAATCACCACACCCGAAAAAATTGATTACGAAAAAACTTTTGAGATAAGATTTGACGATATAGATGTCAAT
>Ga0302215_10003232_pt1 | contig 11013 bp, 14 predicted proteins | sample II_Fen_N3_1_FD_194580 | JGI IMG/M metagenome (GOLD analysis project Ga0302215, IMG submission 194580) | Peat permafrost microbial communities from Stordalen Mire near Abisko, Sweden - II_Fen_N3_1 | ecosystem: Environmental > Terrestrial > Soil > Wetlands > Permafrost | place: Sweden: Abisko... | reverse complement strand
ATTAATTTAATTATATGAAAAATCTAAATGTCATTTTAGTAACAGTCTTTTTATGTGAATTTTGTATTTGTATCAATAGTAAAACAATCGAGCATTTCCCTGCAGAACGTATCAATAACTCTTCCATTATTCATAAATCCTTATCAGTTCAAAATTCGAAAACCAAACTAAAAAAATACGAAGGTACTTATTTGATTCCGGCAGTAAATGAAGGAGATAAAAAATATCCACCAGCTTTTGAAGAAGGTCAAATTATATTCAAAATAATCAATGGTAAACTGACTGGTATTGCTGAACAGTACATATTGCCAATGCGAGGTTTGATGAGAACTAATATTGTCGTACTGTCAATTAATGCTCAAGGAATCGGAAAATATAAATCATCATGGGAAAATTTTGATCGTTATGATAATCCCAATCAAAAAGGAGAAGGATTGAGTGGAACAATAATATTTACAGGTGATCGAGTTAAGTTTATGGGATATTCATGTAAAAAGACTCATTAAAACTTTTTTTTGGTTGGAAGACTGATGCATTTTTCGCATTATAAAAAAAATATATTAACGTAATTTTATAATTACATATTACTTATCCTTAAAATCCAAAATGTAACTAGATGCGTAAGCCGAAAAGCTTGAGAGTAGGCAAATCAATAAAATTGAAAACTATGAAAAATCTTATGATTAAAGAAACTTTATGGGTTAATATCTTACGGAGTTTTTGTGCTGGCATTGTTTGGGCCATAATTTCGTGTTTTATGCCTGGTGATGGTAGTCCCTTTTACATCAAACTTATGTTTCCACTTGTAATGCCTTTTATTCTAGGTATGTTTTACATTGTTTCTTTAATGCTAAAACTTTTTAAGTTAGATGGTGTGGGAAACATAATTTGTATGTTAGCATCTGTTCCAGGAGATCCATTAGTATATATATTGAATAATTTAAAACCAGAATGGGTGCCGGTAAAAGAATATAAGTTTTTGTGGTTTGTTGGAATAATTTTAGTTTATGATAAAGACATTAATATTAAGCAAGAAAAGATTCAATCAAATAATACAAACAATTGCCCATTTGTAGGTAAAGTGATTGCAGATAAAGATGTGCAAATTTTCTATATTGACTGGACTAAAAAAGAAACTATATTCACAATAACTAACGAATGGAGAGTTTTAACAAAATACGATTCAAAGTTTGGTTGGATAGATATAGATGGGAGAATTCATAAAGGGATTATTTTTGATGTTGATCCAAAAGCTATTATGTCAGGAGAATTAACAGAATTAGAAATCCAACAAAATTATCTTTATAATAGGAAAGAGAAAATTGGTGAATTGATTAGTGAATTATATTGATATAATTTCCAACTATAAGTTTATAGAATTATGAGTAGCCTTCATAGTTGCCCAAACTGTGGGCGTGAAGCAAAAGATTCTATGTTTTCTAATTTTTTCGATGTGCATACTTGCAGTGAATGTGGTCAGAAATTTTGTAATGAGTTTGGAAATGAGGATGGTACTGAATGCCCGAATTGCAACTCTACTGATTATTTAGATTATGATAAAGTATATGCAGACTAATTTTAAATATTTTTACTAACATAGTTATGAAAAATGTATTCTTAATCCTTTTTTTTATATCACTTTTTTGTGGAAAAGTATTATCTCAGGAGTCAAGTCAGTCCTGTAAATTTACTGTTGAAAAACCCCACAGCTCTATTACTTTAAAAGAAATAATTGTTCATTCTAACAGTACGGAATTAATTTTATTCATAAACATTTCCGGAAACTTATCCGATATTGGAACTGCAAATGCTTTTTACATTCATGATTCAGAAACACAAAAAAGATTTGATTTGAAACAAATAACTCCTACCTCCGGACAAGTTGCTGCAAATTCAACAATCCATTTATTCTTTGATAAGATATCTGTTCTGACGAAGAAAATTGATATAATAGAAGGAGCATGTGAATCAGGTTGTTGGAATACGTATGGTGTGAAAATTATCAGAGATAATAAATCTGATAGTTTATATATATCAAAAGAGCAAATACTTGATAGTATAAATAGGAATAATTATTTGCAAAATACTATGATTAGTAATTCTTTCTTTACAAGCCCGAATGGTGGTTGTTATTTAAAATACTTGAACTCTGTGTATAAAAAAATGGAAGATAATAGTGACTGGAAAAAGATATCTGATTTTGTTAATCTATGTTTTGACCCGAACAACCCAAATATTGAATATACTTATTCTGAAAACATTGTTTCAAAAAGTATGAATTCTGGTGTTAATTGGAGAGAAATACAAAACGGATTGCCTGCCGAACTAAAAATAAATAGTCTAATTGTTAACCCTTATAACTCTTCAGAAGTGTTTTTACTTACATCAAAAGGTTTATATAAAACATTTGATGAGGGATTTACATGGAGTATTTTCAATCCATGTTTGAATGCTAAAAAATTATTTATCATAAATAAAAATAGATTTTATTTATTGTCTAATTCTGAAATTTTCTCAACAACAGACGAAGGAAAAACATGGAATAATATAAGTAAAGGTTTACCTTCATTGTTAGTAAAAGGTGAAGGTCGTACAGCCATATTAGCACCTCTTAAAGTCAATCAAATGACTTTTGTAAATAATACTACCAATTCTTACGTTTTAGCTATGACCGACAAAGGCTTATATAAATCAATTACTGACAGTTTAACTTGGACTTTGATTAATAATGATTATATAGGGGCAAGTTATATATTTAATAATTCAATATATATTGGTGGTTCGGATAAAAACAACTTGCCTGTTTTGTACAAATCGGAAGATGGTACAAAATGGGATAAAATAAAAATAAATGCAAATGACTTAGAGAGTATCTGTGGAATATATAAAGACAATTCAAATGCTGGAATTTATATAAATTCAGGGAAAAAGATAGCGTATGTTGATACAGACTTTAATGTTATAGGGTTAAATTATGGTTTTATAAATCATTCAATAGTTTATTCAAGAGTAACATCAATAGAAAATAATAAAGAAGTTACTTATGTTCTCATAGAAAATAATAAGGATATAGATGTAGAAAACTATGGTGTTTGGAAAACATTTGATATTGGTAAAACCTGGATAAAATGTATTATTTACGAAAAAAGAAATGAATCCTATAATTTAAAGAAATTGTATGTATCTCCTTATAATCCATTAGAAATCTGGCTTTTTGACAAAGGCTTTTATGTAATTTCATTAGATGGTGGAAATAACTGGGGAAGTATACAAAATAATAAAATTAATATAGAAAATGGAATAGAAGATTTTCAATTTGATACGACGAACAGTAATATTTTATTTTTTGTAACAACCTATAATAACGGTTCATATATGTTGATAAGATATGATAAAAATACAGGTGGATTAACAGAGCTTCGCAAAATTGAAAATGAGAAAAACTATTCATTTATCATATCAAAAGACAATAACAAAAAAATATTTATAAGTAATTGTGATATTTCAAATGATGGTGGGTGGACTTGGCATTCTGTCTTTGAAAGATTAGATAAAATTGTATCTGATTTTGGTTTTAATATTTATACTTCTTATCTTATTCCGATTGAATATGTAGAACGTAGAATTGAGATTGAAATTAATGAGAAGACAATGTGGCATCCAAGACATTATGCCAGAATAGTAACTGAAGATAATGGAGAAACATGGAAAATTATTAAAACTTGGGAAGATAAAAAAAGTGAAAACGACTAATTTAACTTGTATTTTATTGCTGTTAATTTGCACATATTCTTGCAAAGAAAAGTTTCCTGACAGTTATGGAATTTATTCGGTTTCAAATAACGAAATCAATACGATTGTACCTAAAACACTATTGTTTAAGGGAAATATGTTTTCATCTATTAGTGGGTTAAAAGAAGTTCCCGGAACCAGCATTCCTGATATTGACAATTTAATCGTATTTGAAAAAAACATAAATCCTCAAAAAATAATTTTGTCGAAACTCAAATTTCAGAAAAATGCAACGGTTTCAAATCTTATTGGGAATTCTAATGTCGATGTCAATCTTTGGACTGTTTACTCGAATATAGAAATAAAGATTTCTCCAATTGATGGTAAACCTGATATGTATCGAATAATCCCGGTTAGTCCGCTCAAAAATGGATTTTATGCTATTCATTTCGAAGAGTTATCAAATAAGGAAACTTTGAATGCAATAGATAAAGTAGTTTACGGGTTTGTGATTGGCAGTTCAATTAAACCTTACCAATTGTCTGAGAAAGGAAAAAATCAAGAAACATCTAATCAACTAGATGGAAAAAACAAATCTTCATTTGAACCAGACCTTGATTATTCTGACATAGCTGTAAATCAACAAGAATTTTATAATAATGCAAAACTCTTACTTAATAAAGCAAATGAGTATTTCAATATTAACAACTACGTAGAATTACGTAATATTTACTTAAACCACAATGAAAGTAAAGTAAATAATGCTGAATGGGTAAAATTGACAACTGGGTTTGGAAATTGGGCAAAACTATCAGGGAAAATAAAATCTTCAACAATAAAAGCCTGGAATTATGAAAATACTAAAGGAACTTTTAAAATACAAACTGAGTACGAAAAAGCCGGATTGGTTAATGAAGAATTAGTGGTCATTATTAAAGATAATTCCTATTACATAACATTTATTGGAACTAAATAAGTCTGGTAAAATACTAAATGAATAAACAAAAAGTAATAAGTGGAAGTTAGCTTCCACTAAAAAAAAGGGCGTTTTCCGAAAAGCCAAAGAGTAGGAATTAATCAAAAATATTCAAACATGAAAAAATCAGTAGTATTTTCGGTAATGTTATTGACAATTTTATTACTGCTTTCTAGCTGTTCTAATTCTGAATTCTCAGAAAACAAAGCAAAGAAAACTGTTGAGACTCTACTTGCAAAAGGTTAAGAATTGCCCGACAATAGTCCTATTCCAGCTCAATTAATTGAATGGCAAGGATTAATTCAAATTTCTGAAACAGAAATGAATGGCAAGGCTACTATTCAACATCACGATGGAAGGATGCATTGTCAATTCATTTTTCACAAAAGTTCAGAAAGTAAATGGATTTTGGACAAAATTCAATTTAAAAGTGAAAATGGATGGACTTGGTGGAATCAAGATGTATTTCAAAAAGTAGAATAATTTTCCTTGAATGAAACATCTCAATAACACCTTGTTAATTAAAATCAAAATGGATAGAACTTTATTAGGAAGTTGGTAGTTCCGAAAATACGGAATGTCGCAAGCTACTTTGGTAGTCGGTTGTTGGTAGTAGAATAAACAAATTTCATGTTTGCACTGATAGATTTTAATAATTTTTATGCTTCGTGTGAGCGGGCGTTTAATCCTTCGCTATAGGGAAGCCGGTTGTGGTGCTTTCGAACAACGATGGATGTGTTAATGCGCGGAGTAATGAAGCGAAAGCGATCGGTGTTCCCATTGGTGCTCCGGCTTTTGAATACAAATACCTGTTTGAACGGTTTAATGTGGCGGTATTTTCGGCTAACTTTGCATTGTATGTTGATAAGAGTCACCGGGTCATGACGATTCTTTCGGATTATTCACACAAACAGGAGATATACGGTATTGTTGAATATTTCCTTAACTTGTCGGGCAGCTGTAATCTGTAGTGAGGGTTTCACTTGAAGTGAAGCCCTCACTCACAAAAACATGATGATCTGAACGGAATACCTACCCTGGATATGGATTTGTAGAACTGAAACAATCCATTATTTACCCGTATTTCGAAAATGATTACAGGACCTACGACGCAGCTCAAAGGAACAGGATCAAAACGAAAAGGCGAGTATTCTTATCATTGGCATACAAATGGATATAATATCTCCTTTGATGAAGCATTATCGGTATATCAAAAGTAATACGTTGAACAATAAACTATTAAAATCAGCAGATTTTCATATTCGTTTTTTTATTTTAATTTTCGTATCTTTGAAAAATATATTACTTTTGCAGTCAATTTATGAGCAATCTTCAAAATAAAGCCGAAATCAACATCGACTCTGCGAAAATTTTACATGACAGAGGCAATTATCCTTCTGTTGCTCATTGTTCTTATTATGCATGTTATCAATTAATTAAACATATTTGGCTTCATAAGTTAGGCAAATCAGAAGATGAATTAGACGCTCTTTGTAAAGAAAAAAAAAGAGAAGGTTCACACGAGGTATTGATAAATCAAATTGGTTATTACATTAAAAATAGTACAAACAAGAACAAAATTGATGATTTTCGTGTTTTAAATACGAATTTAGTATCCCTCAAAAAATTGAGAGTTAAGGCAGATTATAAAGATATTGGTTTTGATTCAACGGAAAGCTCAATTGCTATAAGTTTATCAAATAACGTTATACCCCTACTTAAAAAATATCAGTAAAAATATATGAATTCTTACGAATACATTATTTCTGAATTAAATAAATTCATTTTTGAATTTTCTAAAACACGTGTGCGATATGAACACGATTATAGTTCCGAAACTCATTTTATTGAAGTTGTGCCAAATGAAATATATCATTTAGACAAACAATATATACAATGGGAAAGCGAAATGTTTGACCATTTTGTAGATAAATTCCCCGAAGAAAATATTTGTTTTATTTCAGATGATTCATTGGTAGGCTTGGATAAAATAGATTTTGAAATATGCGGCAATGAGTTTGTATCAACATATTCTACAGTTAATTCACAAATAACAGTTCTTTTGGACGATCACATTAAAGTAAATAGTGCAATCAACAACGCTATTATTTTTAATATCAATATTTGTCCAAATTTATTTCACTCAAATCTTATTGAACCCTCTCAGAGTATTTTACATTTAAATAATGCTGGCGAAAATATTCCAAATTTACCATTAGCTGCATAACATGGAAGAAAAAAAAGATCTGGAATCTGGATTTAGGATATTAAATATTTTATTACTCGATAGTTCGTTTAACAGAGTTCAGAATGTTGTGTTTAACAATCCTGAGATTAAACAAGAAGTAAATGTTGATGTAAATGTATCTGTAAATGGAAATACTGTAGGAGTTTCTGAACAGTTAATTTACAAACAGATTTTTAATGACGTTGAGCAAGTTACAGCTAATATTAAAATGGTTGGTGTTTTTGAAAAAACAGGAGATTCTCCTTTGGATTTAGAACAATTTGGTCAAGTAAATGGTGCCGCAATTATTTACCCATTCATAAGAGAACATTTATCAAGTTTATCAGCTAAAGCAGGTTTGGGATTAATTTTCTTACAACCGATAAACTTGACAACGAAATAATTTAAGATACAAGAGGTAAATAATTGTCTAGTCCTGGAATAGGCAAGGCTGAACTCCTCGCTAGCCAAGCAGCCACCAAGTAACAGCTTAGCACACAGGAACGACAAGCTCAACCCCTCCCCGGGTTGGAAGGCGCTAAGCAGACCTATAAGCGAGCGCACGCCGGATGATTGAAACGCAGTTTACTGCCATTTCGTCTTCGCTTAAATCAAAATGTGACTGCCCTTTGTCTTCAAGGCATGATCGCATCGAAATTTGCAATCACAATGCATCAGTTGAACCTAACCAGGTCCTTAAAGATTAGTTGACCCCAGCTATTACCATGCGCCTGCACAAGCAGTCCACCTTCCGAAAGTCCACCAAGTTTAATTGGTGAAAAACCGAGATTTTCCGCAAGAGCACCGATCTCCTCTGCGGCAGCGTTATCGTCGCTGGTAAGGAACACGACCCTCCTGCCACCATGTACGGCAGGATCCTGGTCAAGGATGGCAGCACCCAAATGGTTGAAGCCCTTAACCAGTCTGCCGCCGGTGAAGGCCTGCGCCACAACACTGGCAGAAGGTTGTCCTCCCAGCTCCTCTAAGGACACGCCGTAGGCATTGGTCACATCGACAAGGATCTTCCCCTGCCAGGTGGGCAGCACCTTCGCCACATCAGGGTGCGACCTGAAAGGAACAGCCAAAAAGACGATGTCCGCCCTGACCGCTTCCGCCAGTGTTGCGGGTATGATCTTTGGTCCGATGGCGGCTGCGGTGGCTGCAAAGCTTTCCGGGTCGCGCGAGGTTGCAACGGATACTTCGATGCCCTTGCGGGCAAACGCACTGGCCAGAGACTGTCCGATTTTGCCGAAGCCGATAATTGCGTAGTTCGCTACTTTATTTTCTAATTTTTCAGACATAATATTTTTAATTTAATTGATTTGTAAAATAGATTATTTTTAATTCAAAAACCATACATACCCCCCGAAACAGAAATTGCCTCTCCGGTAATCCACGCTGCATCATCGGAAGCAAGAAATACGGCCGCTTTCGCAATGTCTTCGGGCTGACCTCTGCGACCAAGCGGTGTATTGGCAACAAACATTTTTTCAGCCTCACTGCCCGTAGTGACGCCCGCACTACCGGCACCTTCTGTTTCCGTAGCCCCCGGCAAAATAGAGTTGATACGAATGTTTTTTGGACCCAGTTCTTTCGACAAAGAAATTGTTAAGGCGTCTAATGCCGCTTTCGTTGCAGAATATAACGAGACTCCCGCCATCGGCATTTTGCTTGCTCCCGAACTGATATTGATGATCGTGCCGCCCTTGTCACTAAACAGTTTCAAAGATGCCCGGATAGTAAGTACCGGCCCCAAAACATTGACGTTGAAATGCTGATGAAAAGCTTCTACCGTCGCCTGTTCAATAGGCAGGTATTGCTGAAAGACCGCGTTGTTTACCAAAATATCCATTTTTCCGAATGCACTTTTTGTTTCTTCAAACAGCCTGATTACATCAGCTTCTTCTGATACATCGGCCTGTACCGAAATGGCTATGCCACCATTCCCTGTAATCTCTTTCACCACTCTATCCGCTGCTTCTTTGCTTGAAGAATAATTCACAACGACCTTTGCGCCTTCTGCGGCAAAGTGTTTTGCGATGGATGCACCTATTCCTTTGGAAGCTCCGGTAATTACCGCTACTTTATTTTCTAATTTACTCATTATTTCTATTTTTTATTATTTATGTGATGGTTTAATATTTATTTAATGGTTTAATCTGTCGGGATGCTATCCGCTTCCGTAAATAACCAAAGTAACCGGCAAAAGTTCTGACTTTCTGATAGATTAATCGCAGGCACATTCTATTGCCGGTTGAATGCAGTTGTTGATACGTTTATTTCACTGAGCAGATAATGCCCATACTGCCCATCTGCTACGATTATTTAGTTGGCGACAAATAGGTCAGACCACCATCAACAAGGAGTTCGGCACCCAGCATAAACGAAGAATCATCAGAAGCCAGGAATACCGCTGTTTTGCCAATATCAGATGGTTGCCCGATTCGGCCTGTTGGCATCACATCTGCCCAGTATTTTTTTACAGCTTCAAGTTGATCGGCATGAACAAACTTGTCGAATACCGGAGTATCTGTTGTACCCGGTGATATTACATTTGCTCTGATTCTTCTCTGTAAAAGGTCGTTTGAAAATCCTTTCGCAAAATGGATGACAGCCGCTTTTGAAGCACCATAAAGAGTAAAAGACGAATATGCCCGATGCCCTGCATTTGACCCTATAAGAATAATAGAACCACAATCATTCATATAAGGCAGTGCTTTATGAACAGTGAAGTAAACACTTTTCAGGTTTAAATTCATTATCTTGTCATAGTCGGCTTCGCCAATATCAGCCACAGAACCAAATGCTGCCCCGGTAACAGCACCACCTGCATTGGCAACAAGCACATCTATTTTACCGAATTTTTCAGATGTTTCTTTAAACACTCTCTCCAGGTCGGAAAGGTTGGTTACATCGGCATTTATGGCTATGAAATTATCGCCAAGTAGAGCCACAGAACTATCTAATGTTTCCTGATTTCTGCCGACAATAGCTCCTACAGCACCTTCATTTTTAAACTCCAGGGCTATGCCAAACCCAATGCCACTATTACCACCTGTAATAACCGCTACTTTATTTTTTAATTTGCTCATTTTTTCTATTATTGATTGTTTGAGCGACAAAGGTAGATTATTAAAGTTATTATTAGTAACTTTGTACCGAAAAGTAATAGTAACATAGAAGTAACAAAGTAACATTATGGAGTGTCAGGCAATAGATTTCCAAAAGGAATACAAGAAAGAAATGAGAGCAGTCCAGGATTCAATGGACGTGCTGAACGGTAAATGGAAAATATCCATCATATCATCGCTTTGCTGTTATAACAAAAGACGGTTTTCCGATATCCTGAATGATATAGAAGGAATTTCCAACAGAATGTTGAGTAAAGAATTAAAGGATTTGGAAATAAATCAATTGGTCAAACGTACCGTTTTAGATACGCAACCTATAACGGTTCAGTATGAGCTTACAGAACACGGTTTAACGCTAAAAACAATCATTTTCAATCTGACAGAATGGGGAATAGCACACCGAAAGAAAATCATCGGGAAATAAATTTTTACGGTAGTTGATAGTTGATAGTCGGTAGTCGGTAGTCGGTAGTCGGTAGTTGGTAGTTGGTAGTTGGTAGTCGGTAGTGGGTAATCCCGATAATACGGGATGTGGCAATCTTTATGGTTAGATTGGTGTTATTTACTTTTCCAAAGTTTCTTTCACTTTGGAAAAGTTATGAATTCAAAAATACGGGATGTGGTAAGCTCCTTAGGTAGTCGGTAGTCGAAAATAGTGTATACAAAATAATTTGCTGTCGGTGGATGGTGTAAATTCATGTACCCGGACGAAAAGGGATTCTGTTGATTTGATTAAACAGGTTTTTGTTTTTTTAATTTTAATGAGCCTTTTATCAAAATTATGGTTGTTACTAAAACAAACCCAATGATGATATATTCTAATTTATTGATTAATTGGGGATATTGTTTTCCTAAGAAATATCCAACTGGTATCAACGTCCAAATCCATAAAAAAGCTCCAATCAAATTGTATAAATTAAATTTCCAAAAATTCATATCTGTCGCTC
>Ga0302215_10003230_pt1 | contig 11016 bp, 7 predicted proteins | sample II_Fen_N3_1_FD_194580 | JGI IMG/M metagenome (GOLD analysis project Ga0302215, IMG submission 194580) | Peat permafrost microbial communities from Stordalen Mire near Abisko, Sweden - II_Fen_N3_1 | ecosystem: Environmental > Terrestrial > Soil > Wetlands > Permafrost | place: Sweden: Abisko... | reverse complement strand
AACAGAAAGAATAATGATTGCACCCAAATACCACTCACGTAACTTAATCAACACATTTTGACCATCTTCGTCAGGAAGCCCCAAATCCAACACGATTAAATCGGGTGGATGAACTACTGCCGTTGAAATACCTTCCTTAGCTGTTGAAGCTACAAGAGTATGATAATCACTATTATTAAGTGTAATTTCAAGCAATTTTTGAATTTGCACTTCATCGTCTATGATTAAAATATTCATCTTAGAACTCATCCACTTTAAAGTTTAATGATAAATGATAATCACTCTTGCGTATTGACTTTTGCTGAACCTTTAGAATTATTGATTTGTTTTGGTCTGTAAGTTTCAGTCAGTGTTTCGTATTGAGCATTCATTTTCACTGCAATATTACTAAAATCCATGTAATCTTGCAACATTAATGTTTCAACAGGTATTGTCAATATGAACTTAGCTCCATTTGGAGTATTATTCTCCACTTTTACAGTTCCATTATGTGCTTCCACAAAGCCTTTTACGATAGATAAACCCAAACCTGTTCCGCCTGTTTTATTAACGGTTATGCGATAAAACTTTGTGAATAGTAATTTAAGTTCCTCTTCTGAAAAGCCCTTCCCATTGTCTGATATAGTTATAATCAGATTCTTCCCATCGTATTCCGCAGTAACAGATATTGTTGAATCGGGCTGTGTATATAATGCCTCATTGTGCAATAAATTAAATACTGATTGTTCAATCAAACCAAAATCAATTCTTACAATCGGAATGTCAGGTTGAATATTCACTTCAATCTTGTGACTAGCCAATTCGTTTTTTAAACGGTTAATTGGACTATTAATCAGCTCATTAACCTCACACCAATCTGGTTTAATCTCAAGCATACCTGACTCGACACGTTGCATGTTCAAAAGATTATCTATCAAACGGTTCAGCCTAAATGCAGCAACAGAAATCTGATCAACCAATTCCAATTTGTCTTTTTCTACAATTTTCACATCTTTTTGTAATAAATTATCTGAAGCACCTACAATTGTGGCAATAGGAGTTCGCAACTCATGAGAAATTGAATCAAAAAGAGTTTTATACAGTTTTAGCGTATGACTACGTTCTTCTTTCTGAAATTCTTGCTTTTCAAGCTCTCTGACTTTTGATGTTAAAACGCCACTCGTCAATGCAATTACAAAATACATCAACAATAACAGTGCATCTTCCGAATTAGTAATATGTAAGGTAAAATGAGGTGGAATAAAGAAAAAATCCCAAATTATAGCACTCATTGCTGCTGCTGAAAGCACCGGATAAATTGTAAAAAATATACTTAACACTGACACTGTAGCTAACAATAGTAAAGCAACACTATGATAACCGATGTAATCGACACTAGCATAACAGATTAGCGCCACTAAAACAACTGACAAATTACTTACGACAACCTGTTTAAATATGCTTTGTTTAAAATAATTAAGCTTCATAATGGTGAATTTTAATGATTAATTTATTGAATTTATTATACATTTTTTGGCAAATAATTATTGCTAAAATTATATGACAATGTTTTGTAGGAAAGTTCAAAGTTATTTATAATGATTAACCTGCAAAGCTTTTCGCAATGAAATCGGTATAATAATGGTAGTAAGACCTAATTTATACAACCTCCGTTGAATAGCAAAAATAGTATAATTGTGTAATAATCTCGAAGCACGGTAGGTTCCGCTAAATACCAATTGTCCACCTATGAAAGTTGTATTATGGTATTTCTCTGTAATTTCGGGCACAATTTTCAAAACCTCTTCGGCCACATCTGTTCCAATAGCATAGCGAAACTCGGCATTATACCCAAGCTGATTAATCAAATACACATACTTCCCTAAATCTTGCTGTATATTTTCCGTTATTGTATCTACAACAGCATCATGATGAAAACTATCGGCATCTACAATTCCAACCTGAATAAATACAAAGTTTTTATAAACATCTTTGAATTTACTCAGAATTTTAAACAGCGAATATAAACCAACTCCGGTATAACCATTCACAAGGATTACAGCTGTCATGTCGGTATAATCAATCTCCGTTGCCGTAGTTTTACGTTTAAGGTTATTATTTAGTTCAGCAATTGTTTCAGGCATTTTGGAATTCATAATTTTTTGAATGCGACCTATTTCCTGACCAATTTTGTTATAATGTCCCTTAATATATAACGCCAAGCCAACTAAAGCCCCGGTTATAAGAATAGTAATCCAACCTCCTTCATCAAACTTCATTACAATTACTGTAAATAAAATAAATGTAGTAAGTAAAAATCCCGTTCCATTGATCAGCAATTTGCCCAACCATTTTTTGTCTTCTTTACGTACCTGAAACCAGTGTTTTACCATCCCAAACTGAGATAAAGAGAAAGTAATAAATACATTAATACTATAAAGAACTACCAGAAATGCAACTGATGCTTTCGACATCCAGATTACAAAATAAGCAGCAATACCCATAATCAGGATACCGTTTTGCGAAACTAAGCGATCGCTCAACATGCTGAAGCTACGTGGCAACCAGGAATCGTGAGCCATATTCGACATGACACGAGGTCCATCCAAGAACCCCGTTTGTGCTGCAACAAAAAGTAAGGCAGCTTCTGAAATAAGGGTTACATAAAGAAAAGTTTGACCAAAAACAGGATTCCAATTAGCAATGGCTGTTTGTATCAACACAGCATTCATAGTTTTTCCAGGTTGCAAATGAACGTTGAAAAGGAAATAAGAGATAATCAAACCCAAAACCGCTGCCGAGAGCGAAATTGCCAATAAACGCATGGTTTTGATAGCAGTCTTAACACGAGGTTCGCGTAAGTTTGGAATCCCATTACTCACAGCTTCAATACCTGTATATGTTCCGGCACCCATACTGTAAGCTTTCATTATCAAGAATATTGTTCCATATATACCCAACTGATGGACTGTACCTGTCAATTCTGTGCTCGTTTTTACAGCTACAGTTTGCAACTGCGAAGCATGAGTTGTAAACGCATATATAATTAGAAAAATATGTGAGATTAAGAAAATGATAAAAATCGGAGTCAAAGCCGTAACAGATTCTTTTACACCTCGAAGATTCAATATCGTGAGTACGCATAAAATCGATAATGCAAATGCAACCTTGTAACTTTGATATTCAAAAGGCAAAAAACTAAAAATTGCATCAGCACCACTAGAAACTGAAATTGCAATAGTTAATACATAGTCAATAAGCAGGGCTGAACCTGAAATCATACCCACATTTGGTGAAATTAATCGGGTTGCTACAAGGTATCCACCACCACCGTGAGGAAATAATTTAATAATTTGAGAATAACTGGTACTAATGATAAATATAGTCACCATGGTAATTAGCCCAACAATGACCGATAAGTTAATGTGTACTCCAAGTGTTTTATAAATTTCTTCAGGGCCATAACAGGATGACGAAAGCGCATCCGACCCAAGACCTACCCATGCAAAAAACACGATAAGTGAAATATGTCTAAACGTTGAGCTATCCTGTAGATCCAACGGATTTCCAAGAACGGTTTTCTTTACTTTTTTAATTACATCAGTCATTTTCTAATACCTTTAAATTGAACATAAATACTTCGATGCAAAGTTCCGACATATTTTGTAAATCTGACATAAAGATGTTTGGGGCTTGTATAAAGATTTTATAAAGATTTATGTTGTAAAATATGTTTTCGAAACGAAATCAACTTCTTAGGTTCAATTTTCTTTATCGCTCAGCTATTTTTTTGTAGTTTTGCAGTCCTTTTAAATCAGTGATTCCAACGTGAATAAAACTAACCAAAACGCCCCCATCTATATCGACGAATACGATTATTCGTTACCCGACGAGCGAATTGCCAAATATCCTTTAGCCAAACGCGACGCTTCCAGGTTGCTTCTATATAAAAATGGAACCATCACTGAAAGTCAGTTTTCAAATATCGCTGATTTTTTGCCGGAAAATGCATTGCTGGTGTATAATAACACCCGTGTAATTCAGGCACGCCTCGTTTTCCACAAAGAAACAGGAGCGCGCATCGAAGTATTTTGTTTGGAGCCACTTACGCCGGCCGACTATGCCCAATCGCTTGGTACAACCACCGAATGCATTTGGAAATGTATGGTGGGCAATCTGAAAAAATGGAAAGAAGGAACGCTGAGCAAAAACGTTGAAATTGAAGGGAAAACCTGTACGTTCGTAGCAGAACATCTAAACACGGAAGGAAATACCCACAACATCCTTTTCACCTGGGATAATGCGGATATTCATTTTGCGGATATTTTGGAAAAAGCGGGCGAATTGCCCATTCCTCCTTATTTGCATCGCAAAACCGAAGAAAGTGACCTGACAACGTATCAAACTGTTTATTCTAAAATAAAAGGTTCGGTAGCTGCTCCCACAGCCGGGTTACACTTTACGCCCGAAGTATTTGAAAGTCTAAAGCCGAAAAATATTGAACTGGAAGAAGTAACGCTTCATGTGGGTGCAGGAACTTTTCAACCCGTAAAGACCCGCAATATTGCCGAGCACAACATGCACACGGAGGTAATTTCGGTTCACCATAGTACCATTAAACATTTGCAACAAAAACTTGGTAACGTGATTGCTGTTGGAACAACTTCGGTACGAACGCTGGAAAGCTTATATTATATTGGGATTAAACTTCAACAAAGTCGCACTTCTGAAATTTTTGAGGAACATCATGTTTCCCAATGGGCACCTTATGAAACTCATTCTGAGCTTTCCACTCAAGATGCACTACAAAGTATTTTAGATCATCTGGATGCAAATAATCTGACAACCCTTCATGCTGAGACACAAATAATGATAAAGCCCGGCTATCAGTTCCGAGTGGTAAATGGTATCATCACTAATTTCCATCAACCAAAAAGTACGTTGTTACTACTCGTATCAGCATTTGTTGGAGGCAACTGGAAAGAGATTTACGATTATGCCATGGAGAAAGATTTCCGGTTTTTGAGTTATGGTGACAGCTCGTTACTAATGCCTTAAAAAATTCAATCCACTTGCATAGGCATTACATTTTTCGTACTTTTGCGCAACTTTTCAGTTCAATAAACGACAACAATTTTATGGAAAAAATTATCATCCTCGATTTCGGATCACAAACCACTCAATTGATAGCCCGCCGTTTACGCGAGCTAAATGAATATTGCGAAATTCTGCCTTACAACAAGTTTCCACAACAAACCGACAAAATTAAAGGTGTTATTCTTTCCGGAAGTCCTTTTTCTGTTTACGACCCAACTGCTTTCAAAGCTGACCTGAGCAACATTCGTGGTAAATTTCCTGTTTTGGGCATTTGTTACGGTGCTCAATTTATGGCATTTACCTCGGGGGGAAATGTAGAATCTGCCGGAACAAGAGAATACGGTCGTGCAAACCTTTCGTTTATTGATAGTTCGGACGCTTTATTGAAAGGTATAGAACCCGGATCACAGATTTGGATGTCGCACGGTGACAGTATTACAAAAATCCCTGAGAACTTCAATAAAATTGCAAGTACCGATGATGTTGAGTTGGCTGCATACCATATTGAAGGTGAAAAAACATGGGGCGTACAATTTCATCCGGAAGTTTTCCACACACTCGACGGAACACAATTGCTTGAAAACTTCCTGAATATCTGCGAATGCAAAAAAGAATGGTCACCTGCTTCATTTGTTGAAAGCACGGTTGCAGAACTGAAAAAGCAACTGGGTAACGACAAAGTCGTTTTGGGACTTTCGGGCGGTGTAGATTCATCGGTTGCTGCCGTATTGTTGAACAAAGCTATTGGGAAAAACCTGACCTGTATTTTTGTTGACCACGGTTTGCTTCGCAAAAACGAGTTCGAAAATGTGATGAAAGATTACGAACACCTGGGACTCAATGTTATTGGCGTAAACGTAAAAGATCGTTTCTACAATGCATTGGCGGGCATTTCTGATCCGGAACAAAAACGTAAAATTATTGGTAGCGGCTTTATTGATGTATTCGACGAAGAAGCTCACAAAATAAAAGATGTAAAATGGCTGGCTCAAGGCACCATATATCCTGATATTATCGAATCGCTTTCTATTACCGGAACAGTGATTAAATCGCACCACAACGTAGGCGGACTTCCTGAGAAAATGAACCTGAAGCTGTGCGAACCATTACGCTTGCTTTTCAAAGACGAAGTGCGCCGTGTAGGTACCGAAATGGGCATGATGCACCACCTTATCAAACGTCAACCATTCCCTGGTCCGGGATTGGCTGTTCGCATCCTTGGCGACATTACTGCCGATAAAGTGCGCATTTTACAGGAAGCCGACGACATTTTCATTTCCGGTCTTCGCGAATGGAATCTATACGATATGGTTTGGCAGGCAGGTGTTATTTTGCTTCCAGTACAGTCGGTTGGTGTAATGGGCGACGAGCGTACTTACGAAAATGCCGTTGCACTCCGTGCTGTAACTTCGACAGACGCTATGACGGCTGACTGGGCTCAACTTCCATACGACTTCCTTGCAAAAATGTCGAACGAAATTATCAATAAAGTAAAAGGCGTGAACCGAGTTGTCTACGACATCAGCTCGAAACCACCTGCAACTATTGAATGGGAATAAGTCCCAATGCGCTAATACTTTAATTTCCAATTTCCAGTTAAATAAAATCATTGGGAATTGGAAATTTCTTTAATTGGAAATTAAAATGATAGATACTCATTCCCATATTTACTCCGAAGAATTCGATGCCGACGGTACCGAGGCGATTGAACGCGCTAAAGAAGCTGGCATCACTCAGATCATTTTACCCAATTGCGATAGTACCACATTACAACCAATGTTAGCGTTGGAAGCCGAAAATCCAGATTATTGCTATGCAGCTATAGGGCTTCATCCAACAAGTGTAAAGGAGGACTATGAAACCGAACTTGCTTTGGTAAAATCGGAATTGGAACGTAGAAGTTGGATTGCCATAGGTGAAATTGGCATCGATTTATACTGGGATAAAACATTTCTGAAAGAACAGATCCATGCATTTCAACTTCAAATCGATTGGGCATTGGAGTATAAATTGCCTGTTATAATTCATGTTCGGGATTCGTTCGAAGAAACCATGGAGGCACTTACACCTTACAAAAACTCAGGTTTAAAAGGTGTTTTTCACAGCTTTACAGGCTCAATAGATGAAGCACGGAAAATAATTGATTTTGGTGGATTCTTGTTGGGCATTAACGGTATAGTTACATTTAAAAACTCGGGATTAGCAGCTGTTGTTGGGCAAATTGATTTAAAGCATATCATATTAGAAACCGATTCACCCTACCTCACTCCTACTCCACATCGTGGTAAACGAAACGAAAGCGCCTACACACAACTTGTTGCTACAAAGCTAGCCGGGTTTTACAACTGCTCATTGGAACAAATTGACGAACAAACAACTCTAAATGCTCGGAAACTATTTCAATTTGGCTTGATAGATTGACATCGGTTACTTCACTTTGTAACGTTTCCTTGATTTTTTATATCTTTGCTACTATCTTTACAATCGCATTGATTAATTAATCAACCAGATATGCCAAACAATCTCATCACAGCAGAACAATCAAAGCGCATAACCTCTTTGCGCTTTGTCTTAATTATACTTATTTTCTTTATTCACAATGTACTGGATTATACAGAATCGAATGGCGCCAGAATATCATTGGAAGTTCCTGAATACGTCCGCATTATTCGTTATTTGATAAGCCAGATATTAGCTGCGTCAGCCGTACCATTGTTTACACTCATATCATCGTATCTCCTTTTTTCGAAAAACGAGCCCTACAAGCTAGTCTTACAAAAAAAATCAAAATCAATTTTACTCCCCTATGTTTTATGGACGATTATATCAATCCTCTATTTCTTTTGTATTCAAAGTATTTCAGACAAATTCTATCAATCTCCGTTGCTAAATGTACGCCAATTTAGGTTGATTGATTGGATAGATATATTTTGTGGACTTTTTACTTCCAGAGCACCATTCCCCATGGTAATGCAAATGTGGTTTCTACGAGATCTTTTTATACTTATAGTTTTCCATAAACCAATAAAAAAGATAATCGACAAGTTTCCTGCAGCTTCTATTATAACGCTAACCGTACTCTGGGTTGCAAATTTCGAACATTTAAACATATCACACGAAGTAATACTATTCTTCTGCCTTGGCTACTATGCAGTTAAATTCAAAGTCTCAATCGACATTTTTGACAAACTAAAATGGGTTGATTTATTATTCGTTTATATTGCCACCGCCACAGTTGAATTATTCTTCCCTAGTTCTGTCATTTTCATACATAAAGTAAACATCATTATGGGTGTTTTCTTTTTCCTAAAACTATCAAAAGTACTAGTTGCGAATACGAAACTATATCTAAAACTCGAATATTTAGCCGGGTTCTCTTTTTTTGTGTACGCAGCTCATGAACCAACTCTCAATGCCGTATCCAATGTGTGGTACCGAATTTTTCCAATGACTAATGGTTATATTTTGTTTGAGTATTTTGGCGCTATTCTTATCACCGTCATATTCGTTTTAGCAGTAGGCATTTTATTAAAGAAGAAGCTCCCACTAATATATAACGTGTTATCTGGGAGTAGATAATCTATTTCAGGAACTCTATAAAACAAAAAAATGCATAGCTTGACGCTATGCATTTTTTTTGCGGAGAGGAAGGGATTCGAACCCCCGGTACCCTTTTGGAGTACATACGCTTTCCAAGCGTACCTCTTCAACCGCTCGAGCACCTCTCCGTTTTTAAGGACTGCAAATGTATAAAAAGAAACCGATATAATAAAATCGAAATCTCAAATTTTATTTTAAAACATTCCGTGCAAATATTTCCCTGAATTCAATTTCAGTTAAGGAAAAATACATATCTTTGCAGCTTAACAGTTTTTCTATTCATCATTAAAACATACATGTTATGGAATCAATTCCTTTTATCATTATTGGGGCTCTTGTACTCCTCGTTATTTTTTCCGGATTCGTAACCGTCAATCAGGGTTATGTTGCCGTGATTACTATTTTCGGCAAATATCGTCGCATCATGGGACCCGGTTTGAACTTCAAAATTCCATTTATTGAAATGGTACATCGTCGTATTTCCATTCAAAACCGTTCAGTGGAATTAGAATTTCAGGCTGTTACTCAGGATCAGGCAAATGTGTATTTCAAAGCCATGCTGCTTTATGCCGTTTTTAATCAATCGGACGATGTAATTAAAAATGTGGCGTTTAAGTTCGTGGATGACCGCAACTTTATGCAGGCTCTTATCCGCACCATCGAAGGTACAATTCGTAGTTTTGTGGCTACTAAAAAGCAAGCTGAAATTCTCAGTCTTCGCACCGAAATCATTGAGGAAGTAAAGAAACACCTCGACGACACACTTGAGGCTTGGGGTTATCACATGATTGATATTCAACTCAACGACATTACGTTCGACGAAGAAATTATCAAATCGATGGCTCGAGTAGTAGCTTCGAGCAACCTGAAAGCAGCTGCCGAAAACGAAGGACAAGCTCTATTGATTACCAAAACCAAAGCTGCCGAAGCCGAAGGTAATGCAATCAAAATTTCAGCATTAGCCGAAAAAGAAGCTGCTCAGCAACGCGGACAAGGTATTGCACTCTTCCGCGAAGAAGTGGCCAAAGGTATGGCACAAGCTGCCAGAGAAATGACCGACGCTGATCTCGACGCTTCCTTCCTGTTATTCAGTATGTGGACTGAAGCCATTAAACATTTTGGCGAAACAGGTACCGGCAACGTTATCTTCCTCGATGGTTCAACCGACGGTATGAACAAAACCATGACTCAAATGATGGGCATGATGAAAATGGAAGAACAAGCTCCGAAAAAAGACAAACCGACAGCAAAGAAATAAGCAATAAACTCATTGAATAATTAGCGTGTATCAACCATTGGATGGGAGATATACGCTAATTTGTTTTTCACAGTAAAAGTCTCACTCTTCAGTATTTCGCAGAAAATCCAGTGTTGGCTTGCATAAGAGCCATGCAGGGAAAGAAATTCTAAACAAACCAAAAGAATCATAAACAAAGATTTATGAAATAGAGTTTTGTCCGTCAACATCTTAATTCTATTTAAATATCAATTTAACGCCACAAACAATCTCGTTAAATAGATTTATTATCAATACATTTGTCGTATCAAATAAACTTAATTTATTCAGGGATGAAGCGACATGTACTTTTGTTCTTAGGGACGTTTTGCAGCTTAATTTTATCCGCACAAATTTTACGGGGAAATATCGTTTCCTCAAAAGGCGAACCCATCCCCTGCGCCACCATTTACATTCGCGAAACTACTACGGGTATTATTGCCGATGAAAAAGGAGCATTTCAGGTAAAAGTCCAACCGGGCACTTATACTTGCGAAATGCGTTCAATCGGTTTTGAGACACAAACTAAAATGGTGGAAGTCTCAACTGGTGGTGCGACCATTCGGGTAACCCTACCAGACAAAATCCAAAACCTGAACGAAATCGTTGTTCATGCCTCGAAAGAAGACCCTGCTTATGACGTTATGCGACACGCCATTGCGCGAGCACCATATCATTTATATCAGGTTTCAGCTTTTAGCTCGGATAATTATCTGAAAGGAAGTGCAAAAATTGAAAGTATTCCGGGGCTTATGAAGATTATGATTAAGGACCAAAAGCTCAAGTCGCTTATCGGCAAGTTGTTGGTGCTTGAGTCGCAAAATCAGATCAATTTCCAATCACCTTCCAAATACACCCAACGGGTAATAGCCTACAAAAGCTCTATTCCCAAAGAAATGGAACCCAAAGGGGGAATGCATATTTCCACATCGAACATTTACGATACCAAATACGATGGTTATATATCGCCACTATCGCCGCAGGCTTTCAGTTACTACAAATTCAAACTGCAAGACGTTTTTACCAATGGGAAATATCAGATCAACAAAATCAGGATTATTCCG
>Ga0302215_10003229_pt1 | contig 11017 bp, 8 predicted proteins | sample II_Fen_N3_1_FD_194580 | JGI IMG/M metagenome (GOLD analysis project Ga0302215, IMG submission 194580) | Peat permafrost microbial communities from Stordalen Mire near Abisko, Sweden - II_Fen_N3_1 | ecosystem: Environmental > Terrestrial > Soil > Wetlands > Permafrost | place: Sweden: Abisko... | reverse complement strand
TATTTTATCAGCCATTCGCCCGTAAATAAAGTTAAGCAGCTTTCTGGAGCGCTAGCAGTTTCTAAAGTACTGGCTTTTTGTATTCAAAATAATTTCGAACAAAAGCTTATAAATAACCACCTCGATTTCCTAAGTGATCTTTGTTTACATATTCCGGTCTATGAACTCGGATTTGTGCCGGACTCAAGCGTTGTGAAATTTATTCTGGACAATGAAACAGGAGGAATTAAATAGCCAACTGCTCGATTTTGCTGAAACTTTGCTGGATGATAACCATTCGTTAAGTTTCAGAATGCAGGGTTATAGTATGTATCCCACACTAAAGCCCGGCGATATTGGAACTATTGAAAAATGCTCGCATGAAGATTTGACAGTTGGCGACATTGTAGTATTTAAGGCAAACAACAAACTAGTTGCACATAGATTGATAGAAATTGCTTTGCGCAACGATAACCGATTATTTATTGCCAAAGGAGATAAAAATTACCACAAAGATGCAGCCTTTACCAAAGATGCACTCGTGGGCAAGTTAAGCTCCTTTCAACGAAAAAAACGCATATTAAAATTAAATAGTTTCAATATGAATATGCGTCGTTTTACTTCACTCCAATTGTCTAAGCTTGTAATTCCACTATATGATAATATACTTCGATTAAAGTCTTATCCTTCAAGGATTAAATCCGGATTTCAAGCGTTAAAACACAACTTTTCAATAATAACAAAGAACTCAAGGAAAAATCTACTTGCAAATACAATACTTGCAGGTCTACAAGGTGTATTACCTTTCGTTATCATTGTTTGCATCAAATACCTCATTGATTTTCTGACTCAATCATCCGCTCTAGATGCTACTCAACGGATTATCTTTATTTCATTGTTGGTTTTAACCGCTCTGGTTTTTCTGATAAATGGCATCCTCACCGAAGTAAAAGGTTTTTATTCCGAAAAATTATCTCAATCTGTTACCCGACATATTTACGAAATACTACACAAAAAGCACGCATCGTTAGATTTATCGCATTACGAAAATCCTACGGAACAGGATAAAATACATCGGGCGGTTCAGGAATCTTCATTTCGTCCCATCAAAATCATCAATGAGTTGTTGACAGCCGTGAAATCGCTGGCTGCCGCATTATTTATGGTAGGTATGTTTCTTACTATCAAGTGGTATTTAATAGTTCTTTTGTTTATCTCCATCATTCCAAGTGTACTTGTTAAGTGGAAGTATTCCAAAAAATTGTACGCTTTAAAGGAGTTTCAAAGTACAAAGGAGCGGGAAATGTATTATTTTAGTCGTATTCTTACCGGATTTCCTTTTGCAAAGGAAATGAAATTGTTCGGATTCTCCGGTTTCTTTCTTCAACGCTTTTCCAATGCTCAAAATGTACTTTTTGAACAAAAAATCACTTTGCGTAAATCAGAACTTTGGCTCGCAATATCAGCTCAATTTTTCGCTATTGTGTTGATATTTATTTCGTTGGGCTATGTTTCATTCTTGAAATTAAATGGCGAAATATCTATAGGAACAGTTGTCTTATTTTTCTTTGCCTTTCAGAGAGGATATTCGGTAATGAATGATTTATTCCGATCAATTACGCAAATCAGGGAAGACAATATTTTCTTAAATGATTTCATTGTATTCTTAAATTTGTCAACAAAATCGAATCCGCAAAAGAACGAAAAATCTTCCTTCTCATTAGAAAAGGAAATAACGATAGAAAATGTCAGTTTCCGATATGAAACGAGCAAAAGGGATGCATTGAAATCCGTCAATATCTCTATTCCTGCCGGTAAAACAGTAGCTTTTGTGGGGGCTAACGGTTCGGGCAAAACAACCTTGATTAAATTGCTCTGCGGTTTTTATCAACCTGAGTCGGGACGAATACTCTTCGATGGTGTTGATTCTGTAAAGATAGGTCAAAATACAGTCTGCGAAAACATAACTGCTGTTTTTCAGGATTTTGCATTGTATAATATTCCTGCCATCGAAAATCTTGGTCTTGGAAATATTAAAACTAACATTAATCTTGAGAAAGCTAAAAATGCTGCTCAGGCTGCCGGTATTGCTGATATAATTGAACGCTTACCCAATGGCTACAATACATTACTCGGCAATTTATTTAAAGGAGGAGAGGAATTAAGCATTGGACAATGGCAAAAAATAGCTATTGCAAGAGCGTTTTATCGTGATTCTCCTTTATTGCTGATGGATGAACCGTCCAGTGCACTCGATGCTGATTCGGAATCACAGATTATCAGAAGTTTGAAAAAACTATCGCACAATAAAACTGCCGTTATTATTAGTCACCGCCTTACCACTGTGCAATGGGCTGATATTATTTATCTTTTTGATGAAGGTGAAGTGACGGAATCCGGTAATCATGAGGAATTAATGGCTCTACAAGGAAAATATTTCTCGTTATTTCAAATGGCCAATGAAAAAATAGTTTGACTTAATCGGGTGGACGGAATTCCGATTCCGTCATTTGATTCTCTTGAATTCCGATTCTGTCATTTAAAATCTATTCCTCAAATGATATAAGAATTAATCCGTTTATTCCCGCAAAATTTGTTATTTTTGCAAATGATTTCCAATTTACGCTTTTCGTTGTAGAAAAATGATTTTCAACTAAAAAATATCGAATGAGAAAAGTCAGAGTGCGTTTTGCACCGAGCCCCACAGGAGCATTACATATTGGTGGTGTGCGCACGGCCCTTTACAATTACCTTTTTGCAAAAAAACTAGGCGGAGATATGTTGCTCCGTATTGAAGATACCGACTCAGCACGTTTTGTGCCCGGAGCTGAAGAATATATTGTGGAAGCCCTTGCTTGGTTAGGAATAAAAATAGATGAAGGAGTAGGAGTGGAGTCAAAAGGTCCACATGCCCCTTACCGTCAGAGTGAACGCAAACCGATTTATAGAAAATATGTAGATCAATTGCTTGATGCCGGATTGGCTTATGTTGCTTTTGATACCCCTGCCGATTTGGATGATAAACGCGCAGAAATAGCTAATTTTCAGTATGATGCCTGTACACGCGGATTAATGACCAACTCATTAACTTTGTCGGATGTTGAAGTGAAAACCCGCATCGAAAACGGAGAACAATATGTAGTCCGTATAAAAATTGAACCGGATTTAGAAATTAAAGTTCAGGATTTGATTCGTGGCGAAGTAACCTTTAATTCAACGGTTGTAGATGACAAGGTTTTGTTTAAATCGTCGGACGAATTACCCACATACCATTTGGCAAACGTGGTTGATGATTATTTGATGGAGATTTCGCACGTAATTCGAGGTGAAGAATGGTTGCCATCGGCTCCACTTCATGTATTATTGTATCAATATCTGGGTTGGAAGGATGTGATGCCTGAATTTGCACATTTACCTCTTCTATTAAAACCAGATGGCAATGGTAAACTGAGTAAACGTGATGGTGATCGACTTGGTTTTCCTGTATTTCCGTTGAACTGGAAAGACCCAAAATCAGGAGAAACATCTTTAGGTTATCGCGAAGCAGGTTATTTCCCCGAAGCGGTAGTCAATTTTCTTGCCTTACTGGGCTGGAATCCGGGAACGGAGCAGGAAATTTTTTCTATGCAAGAACTAATAGATCAATTCTCTTTGGACAGAGTTAGTAAAAGCGGCGCTAAATTTGACTATGAAAAAGGAAAATGGTTCAATCATCAGTATCTGCAATCAAAATCGAACGAAGAAATTGCTTTAAGCTTTCAAAATATATTAATTGGAAAAGAGATTACAGCTGACAACCAAAAGGTAGTGAAAATTGTATCGTTGGTTAAGGAACGTGCCAATTTTGTAAATGAACTTTGGTCTCAGTCCGGCTTCTTTTTTATTGCCCCAACTGAGTACGATGCCAAAACAGTTCAAAAGCGTTGGAAATCGGAATCTCCACAACAAATGCTTGAATTGATAGCTGTTTTGGAGAATATCAAAGATTTTTCAGCCATTTCAACTGAAGAAATTATCAAAGAATGGATTACTGCCAAAGAATATAATATGGGTGGTATAATGAATGCTTTTCGTTTATCCGTTGTTGGCGAACCCAAAGGACCGCACATGTTTGATATTATTGAAGTTTTGGGAAAAAAGGAAACGATTGAACGGATTAAATGGGCTGTTAATACAATAAATATTTAATAGTCGATGCAAAAACGCCATGTAGATCCGCTGCAATATATTAACGAGCAAATTTATACTACGCAGAAATATATTGTTCCTTTTATTCAGCAAGTAAAAAGAATTGATGAATCCGTACAGGTTTTAGAAATTGGATGTGGAGAAGCAGGAAATCTAAAACCGTTTCTGGATTTGGGCTGTCGCTGTGTAGGGGTAGATTTCAGCACGCCAAAAATTGAAAAAGGCAAAGAGTATTTCGCTAATCATCCGAATGCTGATAAAATACGACTTATCGACGAAGATATTTATAAAACCAATGAATTTCACGCTCAGTTCGATATTATTATTGTACGTGATGTGATAGAACATATTCACAATCAGGATAAATTTCTGGCACTCATGGCGGATTTATTAACTCCTAATGGAGTTGCTTTTTTCGCATTTCCACCGTGGCAAAATCCATTTGGCGGGCATCAGCAGATTTGTGAAAGCAAAGTGCTCTCTGCGCTGCCTTATTATCATTTGTTACCTCTGCCGCTTTACAAAGGTTTACTGAAAATGTTTGGCGAAAGTGTGGGTAAAATTAGCAGTCTGGTAGAAATAAAAGAGACAGGAATATCATTAGAACGTTTCGAAAGATTAGTAGCAAAAAATGGATACAAGCAACTAGTCAGGACATTGTATTTAATTAATCCAAATTACGAAATAAAATTTGGTTTGAAATTACGCAAACTTTCACCCATTTTTGCAAAAATACCGTATCTCAGAAATTTTTTTACAACTTGTGGTTACTATTTAATTGCACAAAAGTAGTCGATGAAAAAAGTATTGATAATCACATATTATTGGATTCCAAGTGGCGGTGCTGGTGTGCAACGCTGGGTGAAATTTACCAAATATCTACGCGATTTCGGATACGAACCTATAATTTATACCCCTGAAAATCCGGAATTTCCATCGATTGATACTTCGTTCGGAAAAGACATTCCTTCAGGCATTCAAATTCTCAAAACTCCTATTTGGGAGCCTTATAATGTTTACAGAAATCTGACGGGTAAGAAAAATCAGACCATAAATGCCGGATTTATTTCCGAAGACAAGAAACAGGGTTGGAAAGATAAATTATCGATTTGGATACGCGGAAATTTTCTGATACCCGATCCGCGTCGATTTTGGATACGCCCTTCTGTTCGTTATCTGACAGAATATTTACAGAAAAATCCTGTGGATGCCATAATTACTACCGGACCTCCACATTCCATGCACATGATTGGTTTGGGTTTAAAAAAGAATTTTCCAAACTTGCCTTGGATAGCCGATTTCCGTGATCCATGGACGAACATTGATTTTTATAAAGACTTAAACTTAACATGGTGCGCCGATAAAATTCATCATAGGTTTGAGAAAAAAGTGGTTCAAACTGCTGATTGTGTAGTTGTAGTTTCGCAAGGAATGAAGGATGAATTTGAACAGATGAACCCGAAACAACTCGAAGTAATAACCAACGGTTATGATGAATTGGATGTTCAGGAAACTGAAATTGAGCTTGATGCTAAATTTACGATTTCTCATATAGGAACGTTGAATAAAGCCCGAAATCCCGAAATACTTTGGGAGGTGTTGAGTGAAATTTGTGTCGAAAATATCGTTTTCAAAGCAGATCTGCAAATTCAATTGATTGGGAAAGTTGATTTTTCTGTACTGGAAGATATTCGACAATCCGGTTTGCAAGATCAATTGCTTAAAATAGATTATCTGTCGCATACAGAGGCAATTGCTAAACAAAATTCATCACAGTTACTGTTGTTGTTAATCAATCAAACTGATAATGCCAAAGGTATTCTTACCGGAAAGTTTTTTGAATATCTTGCAGCAAAACGCCCAATTTTAGGGGTGGGTCCAATTGATGGCGATGCAGCTGAAGTACTTCATGAAACAGGAGCGGGTGTGATGGTCGATTTCTGTGATTATCAAACTACTAAGCAAGTTGTTTTGGACTATTACAATCTTTACAAAACTAATTCGTTAAGCGTTCAAAGTAAATCGGTTGAGCGTTTTTCTCGTAAATTTCTTACAGGAGAGTTGTCTAAATTGATAAATTCTCTTTAAAATCCATTCTAACTAACAATAAACCATTCAAACATGAGTTTACTTCACAATACCGATATTGAAGCTTTAGTAAATAAGAATATACAAGGAAAAGTTGCTCGCATTGGTGGACGAATGAATCAAATTGTAACGTATCAAAATTGCAAAGTTACTGATATTAATATCATTGATGGAGGTTACGGTCGGGTTTGGAACAGGTTCAGTATCTATTCAATAAAGGACTGGCTTAATACAAATAAACGTCGATTACGTCAGGAAGTCGTTTGGTTGTTGCACGGAGAACGTGAAATGCGTGATAGAAAAACGGTTATTCTTGATATGCATTTTGCCCGTTTGGATGCTAGCTTGGAGAATTGTTTTGATGCAACTATTTCGAGTAATGTGATTGAACATTCGCCCAATCCGATTTGGTTTTTTCTCAATTTTTATTTTATAACAAAAGAAAACGGATACCAGTTTCATGCTATCCCAAATTATCGCTATACTTTCGATGTATATCGTCAACCTACACCAGTTGAACATATTATCGAGGATTTTGAAAATAAAATCTGGTTCGAAGACAATACTCATAATGCCGACTATACTATGTCGGCCATCGAAAAACATGGTCATCAACGTAGTTTTCATGAAAAATATCCGGTTTCGTACCCGTTTATGCATTTTCATGTTTTCGACGAAGAAAACGTTCGTCAATTAGCAGAATTTATGTTCGAAGATGTGACGGTTGATTGCCTCAGAACCGATAAGTTTGGTGATAATGTACTGTTTTTTAGAAATAAACTAAAGGCTGCATTTTTAGAAAAATATTCAACACAGATTGAAGAATTTGGTAAGCTCGTAAAAGTGTATTCGTCAAAATCGTTGTATTCGAGCAAATAAATTTATAATGATACAAAAATTTCAATGCAAAAAATAATAACAGTTGTTGGTGCACGTCCGCAGTTTATAAAAGCGGCAACTCTTAGCCGTCAATTTAAATTGTTGGGAATTAATGAACTGATTATCCATACAGGACAACATTTTGATGTAAATATGTCGGATGTGTTTTTCGATGAGATGGAGATCCCAAAGCCGGCATATCAGCTTGATATACATGGATTAACGCATGGAGCCATGACCGGACGTATGCTCGAAGGCATTGAGGAAATTCTATTGAAAGAAAAACCCGATGGAGTATTAGTTTACGGTGATACTAACTCAACGCTTGCCGGTGCTTTGGCAGCTTCTAAATTACACATTCCGGTTATTCATATCGAGGCTGGTTTGCGCTCGTATAATATGGAAATGCCGGAAGAGATTAACCGTATTTTAACAGACAGAATTTCAAATGTACTTTTTTGCCCAACAGACGCAGCCATTAATAATTTGAAACAAGAAGGCTTTGATACTATGCCTATTCAGATTATAAAGAATGGTGATGTAATGCAGGATGCTGCAATTTATTATGCGGCTAAAGCAGAACAAAAATCTGAAATTCTAAGCCAGATTGGATTATCGGAATTCGTGTTAGCAACTATTCATCGCCAGGAAAATACTGATTCTCCAGAGAACCTAAAGAATATCATTTCAGGATTAAACGAAATTAATCGTCAAACGCCGGTAGTAGTTCCAATCCATCCTCGTACGCGTAACATTCTTACCCAACTAAATATTGTCCCGGAATTCAAATTAATTGATCCTGTCGGTTATTTAGATATGATTATGTTGTTGAAATCATGCGAGTTAGTGATTACAGATAGTGGTGGCGTTCAGAAAGAAGCTTTCTTCTTTGGGAAACATTGTATCACTTTGCGTGAGCAAACTGAATGGGTTGAACTAGTTGAAAACGGTTTTAATCTGCTGGTAGGAAGTGATTCGCAGAAATTGAAAAAAGCTTTTGAATTTTTCAAAACCAAAACAACCGATTTCTCAGTAGATTTATACGGTAAAGGGCAAGCAGCAGTAAAAGCAGCTGAGATAATTTTAAATTTATAAAAAGGTAAATACATGAAGCTCGGTCGTAAGGATATATTTTGGAACTATGCAGCCACTTTTATGCGATTAGCATCGGGTATGCTAATTTTACCTTGGGTGTTAAAAATGTTGCCCGCGGAAGAATATGGTATCTGGAGTCTTTTTCTAACTGTCAGTTCGATTACAGTTTTACTGGATTTCGGATTTTCTAACTCTTTTTCCCGAAATGTAGCATACGTTTTTAGTGGTGTTACCGAGCTAAAATCCAGAGGTTATATTGCTGTAGAACAAAAGAATGCAGAGATAGATTATGGCTTACTTAAAAGTGTAATTAAAGCAATGCAAACCTATTATGGGATTATGGCAATGATATTTATTACGGTTTTTTTTATTGGAAGTCCATTTTACATGTCTTCGGTGCTTGCAAAATACTCTGGTGCAAAGACAGAAATTTGGATTGCATGGTTCACTTATGGATCATTAGTGGCTTACGAGTTTTATACATGTTATTATAATTCCTTAATGTCCGGGAGAGGACTTATAAAACGAAATATGCAAATTGTGATCACATCGCAAACATTAAAAATAATAGTTTCTGTTATTTGTCTTTATCTTGGCTGGGGAATAATTTCGCTGGTTATTGGTATTTTAGTTTGTGATTTAACGAACAGAACTTTGTCGTATTATTCTTTTTACGACAAAAATATTAAGGAGAAACTCAGATCTGCGATTGTTATGCCCGTAATGGAAATAATTAAAATAATGGCGCCTAATTCATTTAAAATTGGGTTGACTACATTAGGTTTTTTTGCATTGTCTCAGGCTATAACATTGATTTCACCTTTTTATCTTACATTACCTGAAGTTGGACAATATGGAATTTCAAAGCTAATGATGAGCTTAATTATAAGCATGGGTGGAACTTGGTTCGGAACATTCTATCCTCAGCTGACACAATATCGGGTAAGGAATGAAAATGAAAATGTCAAAAGACTTTATGTCAAAGGTCTGTTGGTAGTTATAATCATATTTGTTGTGGCTGGCTCAGGACTTTTATTAGTAGGAAATCCATTACTAAAACTAATACATAGTAAAACTATGTTGCTGAACGGTTGGATGTTATTGCTTATGCTTTTCTTTTCTTTTTGTGAAGCATTACAGTCTATTTCTACTTCCACGCTACTCACAAAAAATGAAGTACCATTCTTTAAATCAGTTTTATTATCGGGCGCAGGATCTTTAGTGTTGTTGTTTATAATGTTCAAACTCCTTCATTTAGGTGTGCTGAGTATGATTTTAGCTCCGGGTATTGTCCTTTCGATATATCATAACTGGAAATGGCCTTATACTGTATTTAGAGATCTTAAAGTTACGCCAAAGGATTTCGTTTTAGTTGCAATAGAGACCATAAAATCTTTCAAAAAGAATTAATATGCAAATTTGCTATTACTTCCCATCCCTTAAAAACGACCAGAATAACGCTATATTTGGGAGTATGTATTCAAGCTTTTTCAAGCAGTTGGAGAATAAGGGCTTGAGTGTGAAGCTAGCTACGGATTTATCTGATATTGAAGGTGATATTTTGGTTGTAGGCATTGGAGGTGGAGGTGAACCATTAGCTGCAAAAGCTATGCACAAGTTTAAAGGACCGGTAATATTAAACATTTATAATGCCTATTTGGGATTCAACAAACCTTTTCTCAAAAGGTGGAATTCAAGAGTTTTATTTGCCTATAATACTGACTTTTCAACCCTAAATTACGTCAAGTTAAATTCGGTAGACATAAAGTTTTATGATATAGCGTTTGGCTCGGATGAATCCATTTTTTATCCATTAGACATCAAAAACAAAAAATACGACATAACATTTCTTGGTAATGCAAATAGTGGATTTGGTAGAGAACAATATATAGATTCACTTGTAAAATATTCAAAAAAAAATAACTTAAGTCTATTCTTAGCAGGAGCTGGTTGGGAAAAATATGGATACCCTTATAAGATAGTAAAACATGGAGTGGAAACAAATCTCGTATACAATTCATCAAAAATATGCATCAACATTCATAATGATCGTCAGTTTGCAGGAATTGACAAGGAAATGGATGCAAACAATAGATTGTTTGATTTAGCTATGAGCGGTTGCTGTCAAGTGAGTAATGGAGAAAATATGGTGAGTCACTATTTCGAGAAGGATGAAGTAATTACCGCAGATGATTTTAACGAATGGATAAGAAAAATCGATTATTATATAAAGAATGAAGAAGAAAGAGAAAGAGTTTGCATAAAAGCACGTGAAAGAGCATTAAAAGATCATACTTGGAGTAAAAGAGCTGATGAATTCACTCGAATTATTTTTAATGAATATCCAAAGTATAATTTCGAACAAAAGAGTTTTAATCCGATTAATTCTATTTTATGTTATCTGGATCAATATATCAATCCAATCTACAATTTAGATCAAATTCGGATAGTAAATAAAATGAAGAGAATAATAAAACAATTGCACTTTCATACATGTAATATGCGTGGATAAATGCCAATATAATTACCTATCGACAATAAATAATAACTTATCTAACGAAAGTTTTATTATCTTTGCAGTACATACTATAACTAACAAAATATACCTTTTTGAAACAAGGATCAAATAAATAAATTAAAATAAAATGAGTGGTTCTTTAAAAATCAGCCAATTCCTAAAAGGAAACAACTTAGTAAAGCTAACAACAAGTATCTCTGACAATGGAACTTATCCAGATTTCTGTGCAAAAGCGAGTATCGATACAAATTTATTTATAAACTTCAGAAG
>Ga0302215_10003228_pt1 | contig 11021 bp, 10 predicted proteins | sample II_Fen_N3_1_FD_194580 | JGI IMG/M metagenome (GOLD analysis project Ga0302215, IMG submission 194580) | Peat permafrost microbial communities from Stordalen Mire near Abisko, Sweden - II_Fen_N3_1 | ecosystem: Environmental > Terrestrial > Soil > Wetlands > Permafrost | place: Sweden: Abisko... | reverse complement strand
AGGTTGTACTGCATTAAATACAATGAGTCATCCTGTTCGAATGACTCATTGTACAATACATAGTTTAAAAACACTTTAATCAGATGCTTGGCGTCATCAGAAATTTAGCAATAAACCCAGCGATGCAGATCTTACATTAGGTCCTTTGCCCGATTGAAAAATACCAAAGGGCGAGTATTTGGCATAAACACTTATGGAATTGTATCCAATTTGTCCCATAAAGTCAAACGTGATGGGTCTAATGTTCAAATCTTTACTTTCGACAAATGATAATGATCTTCCGTTTGCATCGTTGTACTTCACTTTGTACGATGTAAATGTATTGACTCCGGTAATCACACCCGCTACAACAAACAATTTGTGATTATTCCCCAACGTTGGTTGCCACTCCAGCAAAACTGGTACCGTAAGTTGAAATGTTCTTAAGCGACTGTATTGATAATTAACTCCTGAGTCGGCTGGGTAAACATCCGTAATTCCATTCTTTTCAAGTAAATGAGTGTTCATGTCCAGAAAATAATTGCGCCAGTTAAATCCAAGTCCGCTTGTTATACCAATGTTGTTTCGGTAAATTGGTGTAATTTTTTCTATTAAGTTGATAAAGAATTCATTCGATGATTCTGGTTTCAGCGAAATACCGCTGATATTGTTTATGCTGAGATGCTGATCAGCGATGTTTGCAAAGCCCCAACCTATTCCGGCCCAGTGGGGCTCCATCGAATATCTTTTGTGATGATGCGATTTACTCAGAAAAGGTATTTGAATGCCTATTTCTTCAACCACAGTCCATTTTTCATAGCTTTTTCCATCGCTGAAAATACCTTCATACACCTTCCTGTAGGGTGTAGAATCATTGTCGTAAACCTTTACCTTCATTTGACCAATACTATCTTCTAAATGAATGGTTTTTTTGTTGTAATGAATAATGGTGTCATTCTGAGCCTTCTCAATGGCTTGTAAAGGTAGGATTCCGATACAGAATCCCAGTAGTAGGGGAATAATTTTTTTCATGTGTAAATAATTTTTTTTAGATGTTACATGGAACTCGCACACTAAATTTTCAGGGTCTTTAGTTAACGATAGCGTTAGTGCTCGTTTCATTGTGTTTAATTGTTTGTATCACTATTTATCTGTAATTGTTATTTGCATATTCATGTTTGAATTTATAATCATACCATTGGGTAACTGAGGCGATTCTTTTATTTTAGAGGAACTTAGCATGTCATAAGTCATTGTTTGTTCCTTTATCCACCCAGTCTTTTTATGTACTTTGGTTCTGCTGTTACTCACTCCTGACATGTCTGTTTTTATGCTCATACCAGACATTTCTTTGTACTCATCATTGTTTTCGGAATTCATTTTTATAGTTCCTGAAATTACGTAACAATCGCCTTCAGTTCCTTTGAGTTCATAGGTGGTAACTGACTTGGCTTCAATTCCTGTATTCACAGTTATATTTGCCGTCCATTTATCACCAATAGCAACCGAGTGGTCGGGAAAAATAGCACAACTTTGTTCTAAATTGCTTTTTAATACTTTGTCGCTAAATAACCGTTTTATTTCTGTCTTCATGTGCTGTTTCTCAACAGGCATATCAAAAGTTATTTCGTCCAGATAAGTCCACAAAAGAGAATCCATATTCTGAATATAAATCACTTTTCCTCCTTTTGTCATTTTTACTTCAAAAGGTTTGTTGGTAGCCTCGCTCAAAGCACTCGACAATGGATCATTTTTATCTTTTTTCTCAGAGCTAAATACCATGTAGCTACCTCCAGAGCTAACTTTTGTATTCAGTAGTAAACTCTCATATCTTGTTTCCAACTCATAGATTGAATCATTAATACCTATCACTTTAAAAGAAACCCTACCCGAGGTTAACATATCTACATTCGTTGTTTTTCCATTTGAAGTTTGAGACGTGGTCGATTTAGAAACAATGTTTTGAGTGTAGGTTGCCCCTTTTTTGAGATTCAGCTCCAGTTTGTATTGTTGAGCCAAACCGGCTGTTGTCAGTGTCAGTACAATCAATAAATTTAAGATTTTTTTCATGGGTTTTTCTAATGAATTTGTTTCTAACTATTTCTTTTTTAATATAAAATTCAACATGTCATCCGGTTTACTTGTTGTTTCGATATAAATAAGCAGTGCTGTTTGTTCAGACTTCTTATTGCATTCGTTTTTGAACAAGATTAATCTGAAAAGATTATTTTGCTTGGGCAATAGCAGAAATGTGGTGTTTTTTCTTTCGCTGCCTGTTCCACTTTCCATCTTTTTTACCTTGGTAGCCTTTGTCTCATCTTGCTCAACGCATTTTTGTACCAGATCAATCAAAACCTGATTGTCTTTTACTGAAATGCTTTTATAAAGCGAAAAGTCAAATCCATCCATTGTCTCATTGGTTAGCTGAACCATAACAACTTCTTTTCCATTGGCATAATCATCAAAAATCTTTTTGATTTTCAACCCATTCTGGGCTTGAAGTCCAAAACTGCTTGTGAATGTTGCCAGTACGACAAGCATTATGTACTTTTTAATTGAATTCATAATCTTTTATTTCATTAGTCAGTATTCTTTCAGATGTACTCTATCTTTTTACTCAGAGAATGCTCCTAGTTGTTGTGTCATTATCTCTTTTGCATCTAATTTTGGAGATTTATCTTTCGTTCCACCTGATATTTCTTTCATTGAATTTTCAGCAACACATTTTATCATGTGTTTGTCAGTAATCTTCACTCCATTTACAAAGGCATAATCTGATAGATCTTGTAGTTTGGATCTTTGTATACCTAATCCAATTACTAATATTGCAACGGCTGCCACTGCAGCTCCCCATCGAAAGTAGGGTTGAAGTCTGAATACCTGTTTTTGTTTTTTTGTTTCGAAATATCCAAAAATTGCTCGCTCAGTCTTGTAGCGTTCTGGCAAATCTTTTCGGGACAGCAAGTTTCGAAGTAGTTTTTCTTCTTCTCCGGATGTCAGTCCTTCGTAATAGCGATCGATCAATCGATCAATTTCCGCGTAATTTCCACTATGTTGGTTTATTATTTTCATCTTGTTGTCCATTTTAGATATTCTTCCCGTACTTTCTTTCTTGCTCTCGAAAGATTTACTCGTACAGCTTCCACCTTTGTACCGGTAATTTCAGCAATTTCGTCTACCTCATACTCTTCCATATCTTTCATTCGTATTATGGCTTGTTGTAAGGAGGGCAAATTTTCAATTATTTGTTGGAGAACTTCTTCCGTATTCTTCCGCTCCAGTTGTAAATAGGGATTATCGGTTCCTGCACGTGAATGGTAAGTGTCGTCCAACGAATCTGTTCGCCGTATCATCTTCAATCGATCTATGCAGTGATTTTTTGTAACCGTTGTTGCAAATGCTGCAGTATTATCGTATTTATTGAGCGAATCGCGCATGTGCCAAAGCTTAAGAAGAACTTCCTGTACGGCATCTTCTGCTTCCTGCTCTTCCGCCAATATCTTTTGGGCAATGTGAAAGAGTTTATCGCGTATAGGCAGTATCTCTGCCTTAAATTGGTAATCGCTCATTTATAATTACGACGATTGAGAATTAAAAACATAACATCGAGGTGTAAATAATTTTTGTAATAACGAATAATTTCATTTAACAGCAATTGCAAAGTTATGATAATCTTTAAAAGATTCACATTATTGCTCTGCTGAAATTCAAGCTTATAGTCAACAAAACATTTATTGACTGTTTCTGCTCGTGCCTTTCAATTTAAAAATGTATCTTTGTTTTTATTAATTGTCAACGAGAAACTGCTGACCCGAAAAGTGTTCCACCAATGAAAAAACTATTCCTGATTGATGCCTACGCCATCATATACAGATCATATTACGCTTTTATTCGTAATCCGCGCGTAAACTCTAAAGGACTCAATACCTCTGCCATTTTTGGTTTTGTAAATACGCTCGAGGATGTTCTTAAGCGTGAAAAACCAACACATATTGCCGTGGCTTTTGACCCAAAAGGAAAGACTTTCCGTCACGAAGCCTACGAACTTTATAAGGCACAACGCGAAGCAACACCCGAAGATATCCGACTAGCGGTGCCAATTATCAAAAACCTTGTGAAAGCGTACAATATACCAGTGTTGGAAGTTCCGGGTTATGAGGCCGACGACGTTATTGGTACGATGGCTAAAAAAGCTGAACAGGCCGGTTTTGAAGTATTTATGCTGACGCCCGACAAAGATTATGGCCAACTGGTTTCCGATCATGTTTTCATGTACCGTCCTAAACATACCGGTGGTTTTGAAGTAATGGGGCCGGATGAGGTTAAAAATAAATACGACCTTGATAGTCACGATCAGGTAATTGATTTGCTAGGATTAATGGGCGATTCGGCTGATAATATTCCCGGTTGTCCCGGAGTAGGTGAGAAGACAGCAGTAAAATTGCTAAAGGAATTTGGCAGTATTGATGTTTTACTTACCCGTACCAATGAGCTCAAAGGTGCGTTGAAAACAAAAATTGAGGAAAATAAGGAGCAAATAATTTTTTCGCGTTTTCTGGCAACCATAAAAATAGATGTTCCTGTTGATTTTGATGAGAAAAGTCTGGAACTGGAACCGCGCAATGAACCCGAATTACGTGCTCTTTTCGATGAGTTGGAGTTCAGAACCATGTCTGCCAAAATGGGAGTCAATCCGTTTACATCTCTTCCTCCCGATCAACCAGTTTCAACCATTGCTTTCGCAAAGCCCAAAAAGCAAACCGGACAAATGTCACTGTTTGATGAACCGGAAACTGTTGAAAATGAAGTAACACCACAAAAACAAGTTGCAGTTCAGGAAACCTGGATTCCTGATGAAAACTTCACAGGACTTAGAACCATTAACGATACCCCGCATAACTATATACTCGTTGATACTAAAATTAAGCGTGCCGATTTAGTGTCGAAGCTTTTTATGCAAAAGTCATTCTGTTTCGATACTGAAACTACCGGATTAGATATGTTTATGTCCGACTTGGTTGGAATGTCATTTTCCTACAAAGAAGGTGAAGCTTACTATGTAACACTGCCGGCTGATAAAACTGAAGCTACAGAAGTTTTGCACGAATTTAAAGTTGTTTTCGAGAGTGATCATATTCAAAAAATTGGACAGAATATTAAATTTGATTTATTGATGCTTGCGCAATATGGCATTGAGCTCAAAGGAAAATTCTTCGACACCATGATTGCGCATTATCTGGTTCAACCGGAATTACGTCACGGGATGGATTATCTGGCAGAGATTTATCTTAGATATCGTACGATCCATTTCGAAGATTTGGTTGGCGCCAAGGGCAAGAATCAAATTGATATTCGTTTTGTTGATTTAGATAAACTTTGCGATTATGCTGCTGAGGATGCCGATATTACCTTCCGTCTAAAGCAGATTCTAGAAAAGGAATTACAGCAGAATGGACTGGAAAATTTATTTTATGAAATAGAAATGCCTCTTCTCAAGGTACTTGCCATTATGGAAAGAACTGGAGTGCGGATTGACAGCGATGCGCTGAAGCAGAGTTCTGTTATTCTGACTGAAGAAATGGGATTGTTAGAAAAAGAAATTCACGAAATCGCAGGATTTGAGTTTAATGTCAGTTCACCTATGCAGGTAGGCGAAGTGCTTTTTGACCGTTTAAAACTGGACGATAAAGCCAAGAGAACCAAAACCGGTCAATATTCAACTGCCGAGGATGTGTTGGAAAAAATTCGGTCGAAGCACCCCATTATTGGGAAAATACTTGATTACCGTGGGTTGAAGAAACTGCTGAGCACTTATATCGATGCATTGCCGCTGCTTATTAGCCCGGTAACAGGCAAAGTCCACACTTCATACAACCAAACCGTTGCTGCCACGGGTCGTCTTAGCTCTACGAATCCAAATCTTCAAAACATCCCCATTCGTGATGCGCAGGGTAAAGAAATTCGGAAAGCGTTTATTCCCGATGTCGATAGCGTGTTCCTGAGTGTTGATTATTCTCAAATAGAACTTCGTATTATGGCACACCTAAGCAGCGATGTCAATATGCTTGAAGCTTTTAATAGTGGTCACGATATTCATACAGCTACAGCAGCTAAAATTTATAAAATACCGTTGGACGAAGTAACATCGGATATGCGTAGGAAGGCAAAAACCGCTAACTTTGGAATTATCTACGGCATATCGGTGTTTGGTCTTTCCGACAGGTTGAGCATACCAAGAGCTGAGGCCAAAGAGCTCATTGATGGTTATTTTACTACTTACCCGGATGTAAAAAAATATATGGATGATGCCATTCAAAAAGCCAAGGAAAACGGATATGTGGAAACACTGTTTGGTCGCAAACGCTTTTTGCCTGATATTAATTCGCAAAACAGCATTGTGCGCGGTTTCTCTGAACGTAATGCCATAAATGCCCCCATTCAGGGAACTGCTGCCGACATTATTAAAATTGCCATGGTTCGCATTCAGGCTCGGCTTGAAAATGAAAATTTGCAAGCTAAGATGACAATGCAGGTTCATGATGAGTTAAACTTTACTGTTCCAACTGCAGAAATTGATGTGGTAACAACGGTAGTGGTGGAAGAAATGGAAAATGCCATTACATTACAAGTACCACTTATAGCCGATTGTGGAGTGGGTGCAAACTGGCTCGAAGCGCATTAATGTTGTCTATCATCCATGTTTCTAGTCACTTAGCCCGATTGTTTTTTCCGTTCTTGTTTTTGTAAGAATTAATTTTGTCTTGTAATATTCTGATAATCATTGCATCTGCTGGTCTTGTTCAGTCCATAAAAAGCTAAAATTATTTATAATCAATATAAATAATACAATTTTAATGCTATTGCTTTGGTAGCATTGAAAATATTCTAATATATTTGCAGAAATATTTCTTTAATCATGAGGGTTAATACTAAAATACGATACGGGCTGAGGACAATGATAGAGATAGCAATATCAACAGAGTCAAACGGGGTTTTACAAAAAGATATTGCTAAGAGTCAACATATATCATTAAAATACCTTGATCCGATTATTTCGTCTCTCAAGTTGAAGGGGCTAATCACCAACTCTAAGGGTAGAGGAAGCGGGTATATATTGACACGCGAACCAAAGGATATTAGCATGTATGATATTTATACGGCATTTGAACAAATTGTTATTATAGAGTGTATCAATAATTTGAATTATTGCGACCGTTCTTTGCACGATTGTAAAGGAAGGAACTATTGGAATGAGTTTAGAGACGATTTCACCAATATCTTATTGAAGAAAAATCTTGAACAAATTATTCAGGATACTTACTATGAGTGTAAAGATTTAATTGTTGAAGAACAAACAACTTAGTCGTCAGTTTGTTATATAGATAATGATTTACGTATGCTGTTGTATAATTCAATTTGTTTTTTTTGATTTTAAATGCTATATATGTTATAGTATTTGTATGGTAAGAAGGTGTTGAATTATTGTAAATTAGATATTTTTTTAATTTAAAATACTACTAATATTATAGCATTGATTGTGATTGAAGTTATTTTGTGTTGAGCCTATATTAGGGTTTTAATTCATAGTTAAACTGTTTTTTCTTTCTATTATTCTCTTGTAAATAAATGTTTTATATGGTAAACCTATTAATATGTAAATTGACTTATTTATTTAAAAATAATTTTTTGTTTAACTTAATGCTACTAATCCTATAGCATTATAGAACTCGATGTATTCACTATATTTTCATACTATTAAACAAATCTAATCATGACAAAAACAATTTTTTCAAAATGTTATATAATGCTGTTAGTTAGTATTATATGGGTATTTGGTAATGTATTGAACGCCCAAACTCTTAAGCTGAATCCCAGAACATTTACCATGACAATCTTCGGGACATCCAGCTTGCACGATTTCCAGAGCAAGGTGACGCAAGCTAGTGGTGAGTTGGTTATAAACAGCTCTAAACAAGCTCAATCATTAACTGTAGAGATTCCTGTGAAGGGGATAAAGAGTAATGAAAAGCTTATGGACAATAAAACCTATGCTGCTTTTAACGCCGAAAAAAACCCAACAATTACATTCAAACTTACTGATTTAGGTGTGCCTGAAGTTAATGGAAGTGATATTGCAGTTACCGCAACAGGCAATTTAACTATGGCTGGAGTAACCAAGAAGATATCTCTAAAGTCGGCTGGTAAAATTGTAAAACCAGGTGTATATCAGTTCAAAGGGACTGTAGTACTTAAAATGACGGATTACAAAATGACACCTCCATCTATGTTGCTCATTAAGGTGGGAGATGTTGTAACACTGAAATACGATGCAACTTTCGAAGGTCCGGCAATACAATAACAACTATAATATCCTGATTCTAAAAACAAATTATTCTGTATAACTAACAAAAAATCAAGTAAAAATGAGAAAATCAATCTTCACAGTAGCAGCTGCTCTATTAGTTAGCAGCACCATGTTCGGTCAATTTCGTGACGGCGGAAAGGATGGAATAAATGTCTTTGAAACACCAAAAACCGAGACTCCATTCAATGGTATTAAAACGACATTTGGTGGTGGCTTTGTTCAAGGTTTTCAAACGTTGGATCATAGTAACAAGGCCGTATCGTCTCCTAAGGCAGCTGTTAATCCTGTTGGGGCTAAAGCTGGTACTGATGCTTACGATGCTACTAAATTGACTCCACTAAAATCCGGATTTAATTTAGCTTCAGCCAATTTAGCCATTAATACACTTCTTGCCGATGGTATTTCTTTGAAAATGGAGCTGAACCTTGCTTCTCGTCACCATAATGAAACATGGGTTAAGGGTGGCTATCTTCAAATGGATAAAATCCCATTTTTAAAATGGAATTTTGTAGACAATATTATGAAATATACTACTATTAAAGTTGGTCAGATGGAAGTTAACTATGGTGATGCCCATTTCCGTCGTAGTGATGGAGGTAATGCTCTTTATAATCCGTTTGTAGAAAATAATATTATGGATGAATTTTCTACTGAAGTTGGTATTGAAGCAGACGTTAACTACAATGGAATTATTGGAGTAGCTTCCGTAACTAATGGTCTGTTGAAAGGTAATGTTAGTGTTGTTGATTCTACTTTTGACACATCGGTAACACCTAAAGAACTGATCTCAGCTGGAAAAAATAATCCTGCATTTATTGCCAAATTAGGTTATGATAAACAACTAAATGAAGATTTACGTGTTCGTGTAACCGGCTCTGTGTATTATACTGCAGGTGCGGTTAGTGGTACTTTGTTAGGTGGTGACCGTACAGGTTCAAATTATTTTGGAGTGATGGATTATGCTACACCAAGTACTGCTAATGCATTTACAGGTCGTTACAATCCTGGTTTTACTGATAAGATTACAGCATTAATGGGTAACGTATTCGTTAAGTTTCATGGTGCGGAATGGTTTACTACATTAGAATCTACTTCAGGACGTTCAACAAAGGAGGCAACAGGTGATCGTAAAGCTACGCAAATTGCCACAGATTTAGTTTATCGTTTCGGTAATGATGAAAATTTCTGGGTAGGAGCTCGTTATAATATTGTAAAATCACAGCAATATCTTGCAGCTGATCTTGCAGCGGTTGCAGCAACTAATCCGTTGTCAAATGGGTATTCGTTTGATGCAGTTAGCAAAGGTATGTACGATGTTAAAATTGATCGTGTTGCTGTAAGTGCTGGATGGTTTATTACAAAAAATGTTATGGCTAAACTTGAGTACACGACACAAAAATATGATGGATTTCTTTACAATGATATCAGAAGTGGAGGAAGCTTTCAAGGTATAGTAGCTCAGGCTGTTATCGGTTTCTAATAAATTTGATAGGTATGGTAGACCGGTAAGAGTTATGTCTTACCGGTTTATTTCTCTGAATCAATTTTTATCTTCTGTTCATGAAAAGATTATTAGGCAAAGTATTACTGATTTCCATGCTTTCGGGCCCGTTATTCTCGCAAACAACCGTTAAGGTTGATCTGTTGAAGAATAGTTGGCTTGCAATCCATGGTACATCTAATGTCTTGCCGTTTAAGCTCGTACAGGACGGGGAAAAATTGTTGGGGAAAAGTATTACAATGACTGCCACTGAGAGTCAGAATAAGATCTATTTGAGTCAAAATCAACTTGCCATTCAGGTAAAGAATTTTACTTCGGAGAATCCAATGGCACTTCGTGATTTTAAGAAGTTGATTAAGGCTGATACCTATCCGTCCATTAAAGCTCAGCTTAACTACATTGAGGCTTCGCCAGGTAATGAAAAAGAATTGTATTCAAAGGGCAGCGCGTCAGTGAATATAACAATAGCTGGAGTTGTGAAACAATATATAATCCCTGTTTCCTCTAATAAATATGGCGAATATGTTTCTGTAGCCGGAGTGAAAAAAATAAGTATTCGTGACTTTGGACTTGAGCCTCCAACCGAAATGATGGGTTTGATTAAGGTGAGTGAGTGGGTAAGTATTGACTTTAATATGATTTGCAAGCTTACTTTTGATAAGGATAGTCCGATAGTACTGAGCCAAACAAACTGAAATGCATTTGTTGTAGCTCACGAGTGAGAAATATGCAGATGACAAAAAAGCCCTTTTCCAACTGGAAAAGGGCTTCTGTATATTTATAAGAAGCTATTATGCTAATTTGTTCACGTAAACAGCTAACTTTGATTTCAAGTTGCTTGCTTTGTTTTTGTGAATGATGTTACGTTTAGCCAATTTGTCTAACATTGCACTGATTTTAGGTAGCATTTCTGTAGCTACGGTTTTGTCAGCAGTTGTACGCAATTTGCGAACAGCGTTACGTGCTGTTTTTGCATAATAACGATTGTGCAACTTTTTCTTTTCAGCTTGACGTATTCTTTTAATTGATGATTTATGATTTGCCATCTCAATCTTAATTTTTATCTGTAAAATTCTTGTTTCTTTAGTAGTCCCTAGGGGAGTCGAACCCCTCTTTCCAGGATGAAAACCTGGCGTCCTAACCGATAGACGAAGGGACCAAATGGTCATTTGCAGT
>Ga0302215_10003226_pt1 | contig 11022 bp, 8 predicted proteins | sample II_Fen_N3_1_FD_194580 | JGI IMG/M metagenome (GOLD analysis project Ga0302215, IMG submission 194580) | Peat permafrost microbial communities from Stordalen Mire near Abisko, Sweden - II_Fen_N3_1 | ecosystem: Environmental > Terrestrial > Soil > Wetlands > Permafrost | place: Sweden: Abisko... | reverse complement strand
GGTCACACCGGGAAATAATGCATTATTTAATTAGTTGAATAAATGCCGAAAAGTCAGGTGAAATTTATTAAATTAAATAGTGCAATACTTAATTGTTCATTTTTAATCAAACGTATGTTCAAAAAATATTATCTGTGTATATTCTTTGTTTTTGCCTTTGTATCATGCACTACTGCTAAAAAAGCAGTTGTAGTGAGCACGAAAAAAGTGCAAATAGCCGATTCAACTCAACGTCAGTTTGATTATTATTTCTATGAAGGTATACGGCAAAAAGACAACCAACAATACGATCAGGCTATCGAAACATTCCGTTTATGCCTTGCTATTGATTCGTTGGATGCAGGGGCACAATCGGAAATAGGGATTTTGTATGCTTTGATAGGGTATAACAACAATGCAATAAACTGTCTGGAAAAGGCAATTAAAATTGATCCTGCCAATTGGTGGTATAATGTGCAGTTAATTTCGATGTATTCCGAATTAAAAAACTGGAACAGGGCAATTGAGATCACCGGAAACCTTCAGAAACTATTCCCTAACAAAGAAGAAGTTTACACGATGCTTGCCACTTTTTACAAAGAAACCAAGCAATATGAGAAAGCAATAGCCGCTTTTGACAGACTGGAAAGCCTGAGTGGAATTAATGAGACCAATTCATTTGAAAAATTCCAGTTGTACATTTTATTAAATAAACCTCAGAAAGGGGTTGCTGAAATTGATAAACTGGTCAATAAATATCCTGCTGAAACCCGGTATAAAGTATTACGGGGTGACATTTTTATGCAGCAAAAAATGCCTGAAAAGGCCTATGAAATTTACCAGAATGTATTGAAAGATGATCCTGAAAACCCATATGTATATGTTTCGCTTTCGGAATATTATAAAACTGTCAACCAGCCTGAGAAGGCAATGGAAGCCATTGTCAGTGCATTGAAGAGTGATCAGCTTGAAGTAGAAACTAAAGTGAGTGTGTTGGGACAATATGTTGAAAAACTGGCACAGGATTCATCCAAATTAGTTGAAACTGAAAGTCTGTTTAAACTTCTGGTGGACCGTTATCCAATGGAAGAACAGGTTCACGGTTATTATGCTGTTTTTTTGATTTATCAGAAAAGAAATGCCGAAGCTTTATCAGAGCTTGAAACTATGGTCAATATCAATCCTAAAAATGATCAGACATGGATAAAAATAGTCCAAATTTATACGGTAGATAAAAATTACAAGCAAATAATAAACACAACAGCCAGGGCAATTGATAATTTACCGAAACTTCCGGTCTGGTATTTCTATAGAGGAATTGCCCAGTTTCAGTTAGCCGATTATCACGGAGCAATGGATTCCTATCAGAAAGGTTTACCCTTAATCGCCCCGGAACAGGCTGAATTGAAAAGTGATTTTTATGCTCAGATCGCGGATATCTATTTTAAATTTGAGAAAAAAGATTCGGCTTTTGTAAACTACGAAGCTTCACTGGCTGCCAATCCGAAAAATATAATGGTCATGAATAATTATGCCTATTATCTTTCGTTGGATAAAAAGGATTTGAAAAAAGCGGAACGGATGAGCTCAAAGACTGTTGAACTGGAACCAAAGAATAGTACGTATCTGGATACGTATGCATGGATTTTATATCAGGAAGGTAATTATTCACTGGCTAAATTTTATATCGAACGGGCAATTGATAATCTTACAAAAGAGGAGGACCCGGGTGTAGTGCTCGAACATTATGGAGATATATTATGGATGAATAGTAAGGATACAAAAAAAGATGATGCGAAAGCATTGGAGATATGGCAAAAATCGTATGATGCAGGAAATAAAACCGATGAGTTGAAACTGAAAATTACTAATAAAGGGTGGAAAAGATAGTTGGTAGTCGGTAGTAAGGAGTCGGTAGTAAGAAGTCGGTAGTCGGTAGTAAGAAGTAAGTAAACTTCATGTTATCAGAATAATTAATATAAAATCAAAAAAATCAACTGATGTCCAAGGGCTTCGCCCCTCTCCTTTGGAGAGGGGGCAGGGGGAGAGGTCGGTATTTCTATAAAGACAAAATATAAAAACTAAAATACAAGAGATGAAAAGTAAAATAATAATGGTTACTGTGTTTTCATTGCTGATAATGTCAGCTTGTAAAACTGCTAAACAAGCATTGAAACCAACTGTTCCGGCAGCCAATGGAGTTACACAACTGATCGAACAGGTAAAAAAAGTACAACCTCAGTTTAAAACGGCCAATATTAGTAAAATGTCACTGGCTTTTAATATCAATGAGAGGGAAGTGAATGTGTCTGCAGTGTGTAAAATAATAAAGGATTCAGCTATATTTTTGTCCATTCAGCCATTTTTGGGTATTGAGATGTTTAAAGCAGAATTAATGCCTGATAGCATGAAGGTTTATGATAAAATGAACCACCGGTATTTTGTCACTGATTATGGCTTTATCAGCAGACATTTTGGTGTCGATGTCGATTTCTATAGTTTTCAGTCCCTGCTTTCCGCTCAGTTCTTTTGTATTGGAGACAAAGTAGTAAATCCAGATAAATGCAAGTTAATAAGTCAGAATAAAATTGAATTCAATAGTGAAAAGATACTTCAAAACACTGAAATCTCACCAATCAATTTGGTTCAACAGGTAGTTTTGAAATCTAAAAACAGTGATTATCAATTGCAAACCGATTACAGTGATTATACGTTGGTAAATGGTGTAAATTTTCCACAAAAAATTGCATTACAGGCTACAAATCAAAAAACAAAGGCAACATGCGATTTTTCAATATTGAGAGTTGAATTCAACACCAACATTAAACTTTCGCCAACAAACCCCGACCGGTATACACTTGGTGATATTGATCAACTGCTTAAAAAATAATTGTTTTAATTGAAAAGATTTCATAAAAACTTATATTGATGCACTTCCAAAATCAAATGAGAATATTCGTCATGGTGATCACACTCATGACAATAGTTTTTTCTATTCAGTCACAAAGCGTTAAGGACTTAGAAGCTCAGCGAAAGCAAACACTTCAAAGAATCGAAACAACGAATAAAATGCTCGATGAAACTAAAAGTTCAAAGCTTAGTTCGTTGAATAAGCTGACGATGATTAAAAAAAATATTATCGACAGGAAAGTGCTTATTAAAAATATTAGTACTGAAATAGAGCAATTAGATGCTCAGATAGCAGAACTGGACCAACAAAAAAAAGTACTCGAGGCACAATTACAGACATTAAAACTGGATTATGCCAAATTAGTACAGGAGGCTCATATCAATCAGAATTTATATGCAAAAATAATGTTTGTACTGTCAGCCAAAACATTTGACCAGTCGTATCGACGGCTGCGGTATTTACAGGAATTTTCGGATTACAGAAAAGACCAGGTACATGAGATAGAAATTGTAAAGGTCCAGATCAATCATAAAAACGACAGCCTGCAGATTCATAAAAACACCAAATTACTGGTTGTACAACAAAAAGAAACTGAAGCACAGAAACTTTCGAAAGATGAGAGCAATGAAAAGGTTTTGATTACCGATCTTCAGAAAAAGGAAAGGAATCTGCGTTCGGATATAAAAGTTCAGCAGAAAAAAGCAAATGATCTCAACAATAAAATTGAAAGAATAATTGCTGCTGAAATCAGGAAAGCTGAAGCTAAACGTCAGGAAGCACGAAAGAAACATATTGCCGAAGAAAACAGACGAATAGCTGAACAAAACAGGCATATTGCAGAAGAGAACAGGCGTATAACTGCTGAAAACAGACGTGTTGCAGCTGAACATAAATCTAAAAACGCTACAGTAAAAAAATCAGAACTCAGGCAAACTAAACCGGAGATTAAACAAACGGACGATAACGCTTCTTCTTCATCGGTTTCGGGACTTACCCGTGAAGAAACGCAGGTGTCTGGGAACTTTGGACGGAATATGGGACGTCTCCCATGGCCTACTTCAAACGGATTTATCAGTGGTCATTTTGGAATTCAGCAACATGCAGTTTTAAAACATGTAACAACCAACAATAAAGGGATTTATATTCAGGCACCAGCAGGAAGTTCTGCCCGTGCCGTATTTGAAGGTGTTGTCACACAACGGTTCTCTATTCCGGGAAGTAACAATGCGGTCATCATTCAACATGGGAATTACCGTACTGTATATGCCAACCTGACACAGATTTTTGTACGTGAAGGGGAACATGTCAGTGCCAAACAGGCTATCGGTAAAATTTATACGGATGACGAAAACGGAAATAAAACGGAATTGTATTTCCAGGTGTGGAAAGATAAAAACCTGCAAAACCCGGAAAACTGGATTGCAAGGTAGTTGTGCGTTCCGCGTTCCGTGTTCCGTGTTCCGTGTTTCGTGTTCCGTGTTCCGCGTTCCGTGTTCCGTGTTCCGCGTTCCGTTTATCTGTTTTATTAGTTCTATTTTACCGAAAAATTAAACACAATAGTTGCAATAGAAATAGTAAAATATTTTACAGGAATTCTGTTGAAGTTCAAAATTTAAAATACCGTTAGGTATTTCTCTATTGTGTCCTTTTTTTATTTTTTTTGTGTCCTATTGTGTCTATTGTGGTTACATTTTTTTGATTTTTCCTATTATGGTAAAGTTGAATTAGTAATTGGTTAAATGGGGAATTAAGTTGATAGGGTAATTGGTTGATTAAGTTGATTAGTATAATAGTAAATAGTAATTGGTTTATTGTTTGAATAAGAAAGAAAAAATATAACTGAAAATTGAATTCTTATGGATGAGTTAGTAAAAGAATTGCAATTAGTTGATTATGGTGATAGCAACATTATCACCCTGGAAGGTCTTGAACATGTTCGTCGTCGCCCCGGGATGTATATCGGTAAACTTGGTGATGGAACACATATTGACGATGGGATATATGTTTTACTGAAGGAAGTTCTTGACAACTGTATTGATGAATATCGTATGGGTGCAGGAAAATCCATTGAAGTACGTGTAAACGACGGTCGGGTAGAAGTACGTGACTTTGGCAGGGGTATCCCTCTTGGCAAAATGGTGGAAGCAGTTTCTATTATGAATACCGGAGGAAAATACGATTCTAAGGCATTTAAAAAATCGGTTGGACTGAATGGTGTTGGAACAAAAGCAGTCAATGCCCTTTCGGCTAAATTTACTGTTCAAAGTTTCAGGGATGGACAAAGCCGCAAAGCTGAATTTGAAAAAGGAAAACTGATAAATGATTCGGATATTTTTGCTGACAATTCTTCCGATCGCGGGACATTGATTTATTTCGAGCCGGATGGTACAATGTTCGAGAATTATCTATATAAAGATGAGTTCATTGAAACCATGTTGCGTAATTATGCTTACCTGAATACCGGCCTGACCATCAATTTTAACGGTAAGAAGATCCTTTCAAAAAACGGGTTAACCGACCTGCTAAACGAGAATATAACTGCCCAGGCACTCTATCCAATCATTCATTTGAAAGGGGAAGACATTGAAATTGCTTTTACGCACAGTGATCAGTATGGCGAAGAGTATTATTCGTTTGTAAACGGACAACATACCACGCAGGGTGGAACACATCAAAGTGCATTCCGCGAAGCAGTGGCCCGTACTATTAAAGAGTTTTATTCCAAAAACATGGAACTTGCCGATATCAGGAATGGGATTATCGCTGCAGTAGCGATAAGTGTGGAGGAACCGATCTTTGAGTCGCAGACAAAAACCAAACTAGGTTCACGTGATATGGCCAAAGATGGGATCTCGGTGAATAAATTTATTTCCGATTTTCTGAAAAAAGAACTGGATAATTACCTGCACCGCAACAGTGATGCAGCCGCTATTTTACTTCAGAAAATACAGGACTCCGAGAAAGAACGGAAGGCCATTGCCGGAGTTACCAAGCTGGCCCGCGAACGTGCCAAAAAAGTAAATCTGCACAACAAGAAACTCAGGGATTGCCGGATCCACTACAACGATTCGAAAGGTGATACGGATAATTCATGTATTTTTATTACCGAAGGTGACTCGGCCAGCGGTTCAATTACCAAAAGCCGTGATGTGAATTCGCAGGCGGTGTTTAGTCTGAAAGGAAAGCCTTTGAACAGTTACGGACTCACCAAAAAGATAGTTTACGAAAATGAAGAATTTAATCTTCTTCAGGCTGCATTGAACATAGAAGACGGCATTGAAGGATTACGCTATAATAAAGTAATTGTTGCTACTGATGCCGATGTCGACGGTATGCATATCCGGTTATTGCTGATCACTTTCTTCCTTCAGTTTTTTCCTGAACTGATCAAAAAGGGTCATGTTCATATCCTGCAGACTCCGCTATTCAGGGTCAGGAGTAAAAAAGAGACTTTGTATTGCTATTCGGAAGACGAACGGTTGGCGGCTCTGGCTAAACTGGGTGCTAACCCTGAAATTACACGATTTAAAGGTCTGGGGGAGATATCACCTGATGAGTTTCAACACTTTATCGGAAAAGATATGCGCCTGGATCAGGTAACCCTGAAAAAGGAAGATGCTGTTGCCGACTTGTTATCCTTCTATATGGGTAAAAATACGCCTGAACGCCAGAACTTTATTATAGATAACCTGGTGGTGGAAGAAGACATCGAATGATGTACAATTTATTCATTTACTCCTGATAGCTATCGGGATTACTATTGGATGAGAGAATAATAGAAGCTTAAAAAGTTTCTATCAAAAGTAAATACTTATTTCAAATAAATATTGTACGTTTGCAAAAATAAAACTCAATCAACCATACCATTATGTCAGAACAAGTTCCTGTTTATATAAAAGAAGTTGCCTTGGTCGACTTCAAAGGATTCAGAGGCGAACATAAGTTTTCGTTTGTGGATGAAAATGGTGATTGGTGTCGCTGGACAGTATTTCTGGGAAACAACAATACCGGAAAGACAAATTTGTTGAAAGCGATTGCGAGTTTAGAACCAAAAGAAGATAATGGTAATGGAGCAGAAAATCCTTTCTTTCCTTTAGGAGCAAGTTACAATGTATTTAATGAAGAGTCAATTTATGGAGCAGTATTTGGTATTGATGTACATCCAACAGTACAGAAGTTTGAATTAGATGATAAATCTAAAATATTCGTTAAGAACCAAAACTATAACTTAGTTTATTCAAATACATCTTCACAATCATATTCACGAGGTCATGATGATAAAATATTCAATGATCTATCTATTTATGGATATGGTGTTATTCGTGATATTGAAAAAAAGGGAATTTCAACTGTAAAGAATTTCACATTAAATGCTGAAAATATATTCAACAACTCTAAATTACTAAATTTTGAAGATTGGTTGTTTCAATTAGATTATGCAGCAAAGAACAAGCAGGAAAAAGCTGCACAAAGAAGAGATTTGCTAACTACTGTACTAACGAGTGAGATATTCCCTGAAATTAATGACATTCGATTTACTTCTGATGAAAATCTAAATAATTATATTGAATTTCAGACAAAAGACGGATGGCATAAAATGTCGGAACTTGGTTATGGTTATCAGGCTACTCTGTCGTGGATGGTGGACTTCTGCAAGAAACTTTTCGACCGTTATCCTGAAAGTGAAAATCCATTGAAAGAACCTGCCGTATTATTGGTTGATGAAATAGATTTACATTTACATCCACAATGGCAACGAACGATTATTAAGTATCTCTCTGATATTTTTACTGCCACTCAATTTATTGTAACTACACATAGCCCTTTTATTCTTCAATCGATGGAGAATGTAAATCTTTATACCCTGCAACGTGAAGGGGATCATACAATTGTAAGTCATTTGGGGAACCATTCATTTATCGGTTGGAAAATTGAAGAAATATTAAGTGAAGTAATGGGATTGGAAGACAATGTCAATACAGATCAATACAACGCTTTAATTAGCTTGTTTGATAAAGCCTTAGATGCAGATGACTACAAACAAGGGAAAGAAGCTTATGAACAATTGATGAAAATTTTACATCCGCAAAGTGCAGAGAGAAAACTGTTAGATATTCAATTCTCACAACTGACGCCTGACGATGATAAAGCTTGATTTACCCCCAAAACCGATACAACTAACCACCGAATTACAAAGCCGACTCACACAGGAATACAAAGACACCGGTAAAACTGTGTGGAAAATTGATTGGCTAAAAACTGCTGTTTCAGATATGTCTTTTGGAAAGTGTTGCTTTTCTGAAATCCGACTGTGTGAAGAAAGCAAGTATATGGAAATAGAACATTTCCATTCGAAGAACCGCTATCCCGATGAAGTCATGGAATGGGGAAATTTGATGCCATCCTGTAAAAAATGCAATGGTACAAAACTTGAACACGACACCTTGAATGAACCAATTGTAAACCCTTTTGTAGATAATCCCAAAGATTACTTATTCTTTAAAAATTATCGCTATTATCCAAAGAATAAAAATGAAATTGGACATAGAACAATTGATGTTCTTGGATTAAATGATCATAATCATTTTGTAAGTCCCCGGTTTAAAATTGGAAATGAAATTATCGAACGGTTGCATGACTTTAAAGAGATTATCCAACACTTAGAAGTTGCCGGAAAACGAATTCGATTCATCTCAAGATTAAAGAATTTACTTGAACTGGGCAATCGGGAAGAAGAATACGCAGCGTTGGTTTCAACGACTATTCTTTCGGACGAAAATTTCAATGATATAAAAGAAATATTGAAATTGAAAGGGATTTGGGATGATGAGTTTGAAAGATTAACAACAGAACTTGAGTTTTGTGCACTTTTAGAAGAGTAAATTTTTAATGACTATCGGCTTTTGCACCCAACTTTCAATTATTTGTAAATTTGTTCTGTATTCGCAGTTACAATCAAATATGAAGCAACAAATTACACCGTAGGTGTAACCTTTGAATAACCCCCAGTGGAGCCTGCGGAACTGGGGGAAAATAGAATACTAAACAGCCCAACTCCAGAGGAGTTGACCACAAAAAAACACTTAAACTATTGATTATGTTGGTGAACTCCTACAGAGTTCTGTTCATGATTTCATACATAACCCCCAGTTTCGCAGGCTCAACTGGGGGTTATGTACAGAATACTCCTACGGAGTAACTAACGATAAAAGGTCTATTTCAATAAAAATTCATTGATAAGATCATTACAAAAAGACAAAAAAACGAACTATTGGTTCAAAAGCAGATAGTAATTTTTTTATTGTAGTTAGAAGTTTTTTAGAAAAATAGAAGGATTTTAAAATTAAATTCAAAGATGGGCATATCATATTATAGTCAGAATAACTCCACAGACCAGAACCCGGATGAGTATTTCATGAAACAAGCCCTTCAGGAAGCTCTCCTGGCCCGTAAGCGCGACGAAGTACCCGTTGGTGCTGTTATTGTATGCCAGGGTCGCATTATTGCCCGTGGCCATAACCTGACCGAAACCCTCACCGATGTTACCGCCCATGCCGAAATGCAGGCGATTACTGCTGCCGCTCAGTTCCTGGGTGGAAAATACCTGACGGATTGTACACTGTATGTTACTGTCGAACCATGCGTAATGTGTGCCGGAGCACTGGGTTGGGCACAAATCAGCCGTATTGTTTACGGGGCAACTGATGAAAAACGAGGTTACTTTCGTTTTGCACCCAATGCCCTTCACCCTAAAACTGAAGTTGTTTCGGGCGTTTTAGAAGAAGAATGCAGTAGGTTGATGAAGGAATTCTTTCGGGCGAAAAGAGGGTAATTGATGTGATGATGAGATAATGTGATAATGTGATGATGAGATAATGTGATGATGTGATAATGTGATGAAGAGATAATGTGATGATGAGATGATGAGATAAAGTTTTGATGTGATGATATTGTAATTTGCTATATATTAATTTAATAATTATTTTATTATGGAAAAGAGAAATGAAATTTTAGAATTGAGTTTTGAATTTGCAGTTGATATTATTGAATTTTCAGAACTATTGGAAGAGAAGAAAAAGTATGTTATTGCCCGTCAGTTGTTGAAATCTGGAACTTCTGTCGGAGCGAATGTCAGAGAATCACAAAACAGTGAAAGTAGTGCAGATTTTGTACACAAATTAAAAATTGCAGCCAAAGAAGCTGATGAGACTGAGTATTGGTTACTTTTATGTGACCAGGCTAAAAGCTATCCTTATGATCCTATTTTAATGACAAAATTAATCAGCATTAAAAAACTTCTTACCAGTATTATTTCCAAAATGAAAAATAAAATGTGATAAAGTGGAGATTTGATGATGTGATAATGTGATAATGTGATGATTAGGTGATGTGATAATATGATGCTGTTGTGATTTAATAATAAGTTAATAGGTAATTCAATAATTATTTAATATTTTATATTGGGAATAAGAAATGAAATATTAGAATTAAACTTCTTAAAAACACATTAACACTTCATTACATCAATAATTCGTTTAATCATCACATTACATAATTATCACATCATCCTGTTTTTTAATCAACACATTATCACATCAACACATTATCACATCATTACATCTTCAAATGAATCACCACCAATTCCGACTGTGTCCCGATCCGGTATTGAGGTCCCCAGAGTCCAAGTCCTGAAGAAACATAATAGTGGGTATTTCCTTTTTTCAAATAACCATAACCCAATTCATACATTTTTTTGACAAAAAGGTTACCCGGGAAGAATTGCCCGTTATGTGTATGCCCCGATAGTTGTAAATCGATATTATTAATTTCAGCTTCTTCCAAATGAAAAGGTTGATGATCCATTAAAATGCGGGGATATTTTACATCCAATCCTTTTACTATTTCATTGAGTGATTTACGATTTATATAACTTCTGTCTTCGCGTCCTACAACATAAAAACTGCTGTCAACCAGACAGGCAGAATCACGCAATACCACAATACCTGCTTTTTTCAGGTAATCGGCTGTAGCGGTAGGCGTTTCAGCATAGTGCTCATGATTTCCGTTGATGGCATATACTCCAAGGGGTGCTTTGATCGCACGTAATTCCTCCAACATGTTTTGTTTGACAA
>Ga0302215_10003222_pt1 | contig 11030 bp, 8 predicted proteins | sample II_Fen_N3_1_FD_194580 | JGI IMG/M metagenome (GOLD analysis project Ga0302215, IMG submission 194580) | Peat permafrost microbial communities from Stordalen Mire near Abisko, Sweden - II_Fen_N3_1 | ecosystem: Environmental > Terrestrial > Soil > Wetlands > Permafrost | place: Sweden: Abisko... | reverse complement strand
TGCAGTATATTAATATATTTTAAATGAGATTTGACGAACTTCCTCTTTGCGATGCCGTGTTAGACGGGTTGCAAGCCATGAATTTTAAAGAAGCCACTCCGGTTCAAGCCGAAACTATCCCCGTAATTTTACAGAAACGTGATGTAATTGCTTGCGCTCAAACCGGAACTGGCAAAACTGCCGCTTTTATATTACCACTTTTGCACAATTTACAATCTGAACCTCATCCTGAGGATAAAGTTAATGCTATTATTATGGCTCCTACTCGTGAACTGGCTCAGCAGATTGACCAGCAAATGGAGGGGTTTTCGTATTTTACATCTTTTTCGTCGGTGGCGGTTTATGGTGGAAATGATTCTTCGGCTTGGGATGTTCAACGCCGTGGATTGCAAAAAGGAGCCGATGTTGTTATAGCTACTCCCGGACGTTTACTATCTCATATTAATCTCTACGACATTGATTTTTCGCATGTAAAATATTTTATTCTGGACGAGGCTGACAGAATGCTCGATATGGGTTTTTTCGACGATATAATGACTGTTGTAAACCGGTTACCAAAAGATCGTCAGACTATTATGTTCTCGGCAACCATGCCTCCCAAAATACGTTTGTTGGCTAAAACGATTTTGAATAATCCTGTTGAAGTGAAAATTGCCGTTTCTAAGCCACCTGAAAGCATTATGCAAACGGCTTATATTTGCCATGAACCTCAGAAGCAATTGATTATTCGTCATTTATTTGCCGGTCAAGAAGCTACTAAAGTGATTATTTTCTCAGGTTCCAAACTCAAAGTAAAAGAACTTTTCAAGACCTTCCGTCAAATGGGTCTTTCGGTGGGTGAGATGCACTCAGACTTGGATCAGGCACAACGTGACCACGTTATGCATGAATTCAAAAATAACCGTGTAAGTATTTTGGTAGCAACTGATATTGTATCCCGGGGTATTGATATTGACGATATTTCTTTGGTAATAAACTACGATGTCCCTCACGATGCCGAAGATTATGTACACCGTATCGGCCGTACAGCTCGTGCGAGTGCAAAAGGCATGGCAATTACTTTTGTGTCGATAGAAGAGCAATATAAGTTTAAGCAAATCGAAGATTTTCTCGAAAAGGATATTTATAAAATACCTCTACCAGAAGAACTTGGTGAGGCTCCTGAATACAATCCCGAAAAATACAAGCATGCAAAAAAAACTTTCTCGAAAGGAAAAGGTTCATTTCATAGAAATAAACCAAAGAAATAACAAACTTATTAATTTGATAAAGGCTTCACAAAATGTGAAGCCTTTTTTAGTCTATATTGTTACTGGAAATGAATAGAATGATTTCCACACCCTCTTTTTTCACTGTTTTGCCTATGTAGTAAATAATATTGATTAATGTAGAATATATTTCAATAAATCACATTAATATTCAACGAATTGTGTATTTTTGTACTGTACTTTTAAAATATGTATTTAATTGATAACAACAACTCTATTTATTTTAAAAATTATCAACATGAAAACAACCATTACACAATTAGGAAAACATTTGTTTGTCTTAATTCTTGCTTTGCTAAGTTGGCAAACCAATTTTGCGCAATTCACACCCGGGGCTGGCGGCAGTCTTCCTACTTTTACTCCCTTTTCCACTCCCGCAGGAAAAATTGGTGGTCTTTTTGTAACTAAAAATGGACGTGAAAACAATGTGTTTTACACCGGCACAAAGCCAATTGTTGAAATGTCATTTCCAACGCCTTCCACCATTGGAGCTGATAGTTATACACTTCAATGTTCGACAAATGATGGTGGAACCTGGATTAATTATAAGTATGGAAATGCCGATCTTACAACCACTGGTGATAATTTCAGTTTGAATCTGTACGAAAACTATAAACTTCGATTATTAGTTAATGGAGGTCCTAAAAATGGATATACTTCCAACGAAGCCTTTGTACCACTTTCTTCTGTGGACTCATGGTTCTCTGGTTGGTATCTTGATGAAAGTATGTTCCTTACCGGTGTGATGACTCCCTGGGTAGGTAGGGGTTTATTGACTTCATTTACCGTTAAGAAATTGCCGGATTATAGTGAGATTACAGGAGGAATGACATATCAATGGTATAGAGTGAATCCTGTAACCTACGAAATGACCCTTATACCTGATTCTACAAGGCTTGGTTATACTACTTCAATGGCTGATGTTGGATATTTGCTGGCTATACGTGCTACAGGGGATGGTGTAAATGTGGGTGGATATGCTCAAATTATGTCATCAAATCCAACTGTTGTATCAAATCTGGCAACAGTGAGTAATATTACCAGCAACGGGCTCACCCTTAATCTGTTTAAAACAGTTAGTAGCTTAACACCATCAGATTTAATTGTTTATGATAAGTCCTATACGCCGGTTACAATAAGTTCTGTTTCACAGGGGTCAAATGCTGCCATTTATAATATAATAGTTGCTTTAGATACAGCAAATAGCCCTTATTATTTAAAAGGCACTTCAAATTTCTGGCGCATAGCCACAGAATTTAAAACACCTATGTTTACCGAGTTTATGGAAGGTGTTAGTTTTAGTTACACACTTCCTACAAAAACTGATATGGTTAAGGATAATGAATTATCAGTTTATCCAATTCCGGCAAAGGATAATGTCTGGTTTAAAACAAATGATAGAATCCGTGAAATCACAATTTTCAATGCAAAAGGTGAGAAATTAATTCAATCATCAATCAACAGTAATGAAGGGGTTATAAATACTTCGGGGTTAAGCAATGGGATGTATATTCTGAGATTAAAATCTTCGAATGGAGTTCAAAACAGAAAGATTCAAATACTAAAGTAGATAAATTTGATTTAACGGCTTTGCTTAAAGTGAAGCCGTTACTGTTTCGCATTAAATGCAATTTGAAAAGTTTATGTAACTTTGTGCTCACTTCGGCTGTATAATATGAAAGAACAATTTCCATATTCACTTTTAAACAAGAAACAAATTAGTAGTCAGATGAATTATTTGGGAGCCTTGGGCATCCCATTTTTGTTTATCATTGATTATAAAACGGAATTTGGGTATGTGATAAAGGAAGTTGAATTGGATAAGCGGTTTATTCGGTTTCAAAGTCAGAGTATGAGTCAGGGGTTGAGAGTCAAGAGACAAGAATCAAGAATCAAGTCAGAACAAATAGAATGGGAATTAAAACCAATAAGCCAGGAATTATATAAACTGAAATTTGATTATGTCCAGCAACAAATCCATCAAGGAAATTCTTTTCTTACTAATCTGACTCAACCTACAGAAGTAAAAACAAATCTTACTTTACTTCAATTGTTTCAACTCGGTTTGGCCAAATACAAGCTATGGATTAATAGCCAGTTTACGGTTCTTTCTCCTGAAACCTTTGTGCAGATTCATGATGGAAGAATATCTTCCTTTCCTATGAAAGGAACTATTGATGCAGCAATTCCTAATGCTGCTGAAATTATTCTGAACGACCCGAAAGAACAAGCAGAACATGCAACCATTGTTGATTTAATCCGAAATGATTTGAGTCTTGTTGCCGACCATGTTGAAGTAAAACGCTATCGGTATATCGAGAAATTGACAACTAACAGGCATAACCTGTTACAAGTAAGTTCCGAAATTTGTGGAAAGCTACCCAAAAATTATCGGGAACGATTAGCTGATATCATATTTTCGTTACTCCCGGCAGGATCTATTAGTGGTGCGCCTAAACCAAAGACACTTGAAATCATTGAAAAAGCAGAAGAATATAACCGTGGATTTTACACTGGGGTTTGTGGTTGGTTTGATGGTGAAAATCTTGATTCTGCAGTAATGATAAGGTTTATTGAGCAACAGGGAGAAAAGTTGATTTTTAAAAGTGGCGGTGGTATAACTGCGAAAAGTGAATTAAATAAAGAATACGAAGAACTAATTCAGAAAATATATGTGCCGGTTTTTTGAGTCAATTAAATTGAAAGATGGAGAGTTTTATAGATTGAAACTGCATCAGGAAAGGGTGAATAAAGCTTTTAAAGTCTGTTATCCCGATGAGGAATCTATTCTTATTTTTGAATATCTGAATCAATTTGCCAGACCACAAGATGGAATATATAAATGTAGGATAGTGTATGATTCAGACTTTATTTCACTTGATATAGTGCCCTATGTACGCCGTGAAATTAAATCTATCAGACTTGTAGATACAGATTTGGAAAGTTATGCTTACAAATTGGAAGACAGAACAGGATTTAATGAAGCTTTTGCAAAGCGGGGTGAGTGCGATGATGTTTTGTTGGTGAAAAATGGTTTGTTGACCGACAGTTCATACTCAAATATAGCTCTTTACGATGGAACTAATTGGTTTACTCCTCGCATTCCATTGCTGTATGGTGTAAACAGGACTGAATTGCTGGCGAGTGGAAAACTAATTGAAAAAGATATTTCTGCAACTGAGTTGAAGAATTACAAGCAGATAGCTTTATTTAATGCAATGATAGAGTTTGGTGAACTTGTATTGCCTGTAGATAAGATTTTTTAGTTCTCAATTCGACTGTTTGCCGTTTGAAACAACGAAAAGTACTTTCCTTTTAAAGCCATCAAATCCTGGTGATTTCCGGACTCAACCACTTCACCCTCATGAAAGAAATAAATCAAATCTGCCCACTGAACTGTGCTGAGTCGGTGGCTGATTATTACCGCCGTTTTATCCTTCGTTAATTTTCTGAGGCTATTGATAATTTGCAGCTCAGCATCAGCATCCAATGCACTTGATGGTTCATCCATTAGGATTAAAGGAGAATCACGGTAAAAGGCACGTGCAATGGCCATTTTCTGCCATTGCCCAATGCTCAATTCTTCGCCGCCTTTAAACAGGTTTCCAAGCAAAGTATTGTACCCGTCTGGCAAACGGTCAATTATATCAGCAATTCCTGCTTCCTGAGCTGCTTTCCTCGCTCTTTCCATATCAATTGGACTGTCGATATCTCCTAAGGCTAGATTGTCTATTGCGGCTAGATTATAAAGTGCAAAGTCCTGAAATACTGCAGTTATATGCTGGGTGATGTTTGTTTGACCGAGCAAACCTGCATCTACACCATCAAAAAGTATTTTCCCGGAATTGGGTTGATAGAAACCACAAAGCAATTTTATCAGTGTTGTTTTACCTGATCCATTAGCCCCCACGAAAGCAACCGTTTTTCCGGCAGGGATAGTTATATTGATCGATTTTAAAGCATCCCTTTTACTGGATTCATATCGGAAACTTGCATTTTCAATCCGAATTTCTTTCGTCAAGGTAAAATGTGATTGATTGTTTGTCACTGTAGCGGATCTGGTGGGCATATTTAGAAATGCCATAAAATCATTCAGGAATGTATTGTCTTCTAAAATTTGAGTCAGTGACATAAAAAACTCATTCAATACCCCATATCCGCGCTGAAAGGCGAAAAAGAACAGCACAACCGTTCCAATTGAGATTTCGCCCTTTATTTTCAGATAGGACACAAAACCCAATGATAAAAATATCAACGAAACAGAGAATATCTGAGCAGAAATATTAAGTCCCAGTTCAGACTTACGTAGTGTAATTCGTTGTTCGAACAAAGTGTCCTGAACCGTTGAATATCGTTGTTTGAAAAAATCAAAGAATCCGAAAAGCTTCATTTCTTTCGCAAATGGAAAACCGGTCAAAATCCGGTTGAAATAATACATTTCTCGCTCTTTTGTGCTTTGAAATTCTTTCAGCTTGTATAATTTCCTTGAAAATTTCAATCGAATATACACACCCGGAATGATGGCAATTATAAGAATTAGGATCAAATACCATTTGATTGATATAAACATGCCAACTAAAAACAGTGCAGAGGCAACTGATTTTATAGTAGTAAGTAATTCGTTTATTATCTTAATTGGGCGGAATGAAGCTTCCTGTACAGCTCTATGAATTTTGTCCTGTTCTGAAGGATTCTCATAGTGCGATAAATCCAGCGAAGCATGTTTTCGGTGTAGTTTTTCGAAAACCTGACGCGTGATTGATTGCGATAATTTCTCGGAAAAATAGGATCTGATTTCGGACAAAACACCACTTGCCAGAAAAACAAGGGCTGTAAGTATTAGAAGAAAAACAAAATGGATTTGTTGGTTATCATTCAGAGCAGAGAGGCTTGTAAGATAATCGATCAGGGATTTTATGCATACAATAACAACAAATGGTAATATGCCCTGAAGTGCCGAAATAACAGCATTGATAGAAAAGATTTTGCCTGAACCTTTAGCCAGCAAAGAAACATTATTCCAAATAGATTTTAGCACTGTATTGAGTGTCTCTGTTTTTGATTTGAAAAGAAGTTGGGTATTGTAAAAAGGGATAACAAAACTTGATAGATAGTTTGCTATGAAACGTTGTATTTTCATATACCGACTATCTGCACTAATTATTTTGTTTTTTCGCTCGAATGAAACCAGTTTTCCAACCAAAGCATCGCTTGTAAAAGGGGCATCTTTATATTGATTTTTATCACCTTGGGCAGTAAAAACCGGATATTCGTTTTTTTTTGAAATATTGATTAGTCTATGTGCCACTAGTTTGCCATATGCCTTAAATATCACGATATCACCAATTTTCAATTCATTGGGTGAGCACTTTTCCACATGTCCCAATTCTCCTGCTTTCAATGTAGGATACATGCTGTTTCCCATCATACGGAAACTCAGCGTATGATTGTCATCTAATAAGGACTCGGCAAAATCCAATAAATTGTTATTTATCGCCTCCTTTTTCATGGGCTAGGACATAGTTTACAACACTTTCATCCGGAACAAATCCAAGTTCGCAAACAGGAATATGCATGCATAAATCGCTGAAAAAGTTGAGACGGGATTGTATAAATTGTTTTTCAAAATTATTTTGAATGCAAAAGGCCATTACTTTTGAAATGGCTAATGCACCGGAAAGTTTATTTAGTATGTTTTCCGGCGAATGACGAATCAAATAGATTGCACCCAAAGGAGCTCTTTTTGATATGTCTTTGTAATACATGGGTGTATTGTAAACAAAATAACCATCTTTTTCCTTTCGGATAATAATACGGTCATCGTTTATAATCTGATTACCCACTTCCGACCAAAGTTTAGAAATTGTACTTTTGCCATTACCCGAAAAACCAGTAAACAACCTGGCTTGAGTGCCATCGAATGCACAGGAAGCATGCATCATTACCGCATCTGAATTAATTGTCAGATAGTGCATAATAATGGGTCCTAATGGATATTTTAAAGGGAAAAGACGATTTTCAGAGTTTGGTTTCGAAAATATCATCCATTTTGTAAAGGATTTATCTAATACAGCCATCTGCTGCACCTTTCCGGGATTCTGTTGGTCGTAAATGAGAAATCCTAAATCATTTCTCGCATGGAATATCGAATAGAATTTTTGGTCTTCATTTTCTGCTTCAAAAACCAATTCCTCTTGTGAAAAAGGCCATATAGGCATATCATCGAAGCAACGGATAGTAATGTCTGCTTCGGTTGTTTTTTTATCTGATATAAATGGCTCATAACCTTCTTCCAATTCAAAATTAGAATTGGAATTGGAATAAAGCATAATAGAAAAACCTGCAATATTTAAGTAGATCGTATTCTGTTGATTTTCCATGGTTGATTCATCATTTTTTCAAAAACATGACTTCCAGATGATTTAAGAAATTTTCAATGTCTCTTGATGCTGTTTCGCTGTCGATATCGAACGTTTCAGTCATTGAATTTTCCAGTTCTTCTAAAGTAGTTGTTTCGGTTATGTTTTCCCAAATAAATTTTGCTGTCTCGTTCATTGTAAACATTTCACTCATTTGAGCTACATTACCGGTTAGAGGAACCAGAATTAGTTCATTACCCACTTCACGGGCAACAAATTTCGATTTCAGATTGTAAAGTGATTGAATTTCCATGAAATTTATTATTTGCTTATTAGCAAGTTGTTATAATTGATTGAGATGTTTAGTATATATGCAAAGATAAGTAAATTTTTATAATCCAACCCTAGCATAAAAAAAGTCCCTGATGAATCAGGGACTTTTATCAGTATTTGGACTTTTTTCTTTATCCTACATTTGTTTTAAACGGATCGTTGTTGAAGTATTCAGGAGCAGTTGAACCTTTTACAAGTTCAAACATGGGTGGATTTGATTCCAAAGCCAATGAAATTTCATTATCCAGTTTAATTTGCTCGATTAATGGCGAGCTATAGGTACTTTTCGGAGTGTTTTCTTTTGTTGCTTTCATATTATATTCGATTTTAACCAACTTCCCATCTCTGTAGTGAGAGATGGGATGTTGAATATTAGTTAAGTATTACCTTTTTAGTTGTTGTTTTATTACCATTGTTTACTGTAACTACGTAAACACCTGGTTTGAAACTGCTACTGATAATTGTATTGCTTGCAGTAATTTGCTGAGCAGATACTTTTTGACCTAATGCATTGTAAACTGATACAAATGAATCGCTGTTTATAGCACCATTACAATTTACTGTAATCTGATTGTTTGCATTTTTATTAATAACAACAGTCTGATTAGTTGAAGCGTTGATACCGGTGGTAACACCAGCCGATTTGAATACGACACTAAATCGGGTGGTAGTTGTAGCAATATCCGAAGTGAACGTGTAGCTTGATGCATCTGTCAATTCTTGTTCAGTATTCAATACATTGTCTCTCAGGTAAACTTTCATACCATCAAAGTTAGCAATTTGTGTAGCTTTGATTGAGAACGAATTTGATTGACCTGTTGTAAATCCAAGTGGCAATGTTTCTTCAGGAGTAACAACACTAAGACCATTGATAACTAATTTTTCTGTTCCTGCAATTGTATAGATTTCAGGAATAGCAGCATTAGCATTCGACATTTTTGGAGAATCATAATCATCAAGACCATCCGAAGCATTTGGATTAAAGTACACTATTGCTTCATCGCTGTTAGTTCCGTTCGAAACCTGAAGACGTAATACTTGTTGAGTTACGTTTGCCACGGCGCGTGATTTTAGTTTAACATCAGGTGTGGTTACAGAATTAGCAGTTTGTGAACCTTTATGAGTACGCATTGAATTATTGAAAGTCAGGGTGCCACTTGTGGTTGAACCATCTAAAGCAGCCTTAACACGAACCCAAAATGCTTGCATTGGAGGAATATTACTATTTACTGTTTCTCCATTATTACCAGTTCCTAACTGACTTGTTGAATTATACGTATCGAAAACATAGGCAGTAGCTCCGGCATTCATAGTACGATACCACATAGTAGGGTCCATATTTGTTTGTTGAACCAAATCCCAGTTTAAGTAAGAAGGATAAGGATTACCTACAAGGTTGAAACCAGATTTTGTTACACCTGAAGTTCTTGGAAGAGTTACTGTTTGTACTCCGTCATTCAATGTTCCACTAAAAGTAACTGCACCGCTTGTAACAGTACCTGCTGAAATATAACCTTTTAAAGGAGATAATGGACTTTCAATAGAGAATGCAACAAATGCAGCCGACGGCTCATCATAATAGTTTATTGAAGAAGCAGAACTTAATGCCGAAGTAGTAGCTGCTGCAACAGGACTTGAAACATACCAGTTACGACCCGAAGTAAGATATTGCTGAACGGTGGCTGTTCCAGCTCCACTTAATGTCGTAGCAGTTCCATCAGTTTCATTTGATAATAAATTAATAGTACCATTATTTGCAAAGGTCGAAGTTGTTGTAAGTTTCTTTCCAGCATTTACAGTTACCTGAGCACCAGTAGCAATCATCAAATTTGCAGGTGTTGCATCCTGATCTAAAGTCACACTACCTGTTCCAACTACAACGTCTTCAGTTGTAGGAGCAATTGCATCCGACCAGTTAGCAGTTTCCGACCAGTTTCCTGAAACGCCTTTCCATGTTTTGACAGGTTCGAATTGATAGCAAAAACGGAAACGATTAGCAGCTGCAGAATTTATAAGAAACTTTCCTTTATTTACTCCAGTAAGCACAGTATTAAATGAGTCAACTTCAAGTCCTTTGTTACTTGGGTTTACAATGTAATAAACAAAATAAGTGTCTGAACCATATTTAATAAGATTAGTCTGACTATATCCTTCAGGTAAAGTAAATAATGTTGATGTTGAATTAAGTGATATAGTTGTTGTAGATGGACAATAAAAATAATTTCCAGTTCCAACGTTTTTTATTGTATAAGTACCAATAGTTGTACCCTCAGTTATTTCCCAAATTGAATTCGCATTTAATGCACTACTTGAAGGAGTATATTTTAATGTTGTTCCTTCAGCAAATAATATTGATTTAGTAGTAGTCCCATCGCCATTATCTGCACCATTTGTATATATTCTGTAATACGAAGTACCTGTACCAACTCGAGCTGCTGTATTAAATGCATTTAGAGCTGTGGTCAATGTTGATTGGGCAGTTGAAAGTCCAGAAACTGTTGTTTCACTGCCCAGGGCAGTTGTTGCCGTTGTATTAGCATCAGTTAGTGTTTGTACAGTTGCTGTCGGGAACATCAAGAAACGTGAATCACCTTTGCGTGCATTAGCTATTGCTAAGCGGCTTGTAACTGTAGAAATCTGTGTATTTAAGTTATCATAAGCAGGCTTATCTGTTGTAAACTGTGTGTACGCTGTCTGCAATGCAGTTTTTGCATCGCTGATATCAGTAGTAGAAGTTACAGTTAATTCTGCGTCTGTAGCGGTACTGATTGCTGAAGTTAAAGGTGCTTTAATGGCTGTGAAAAATGGAGCTGTACGAGCTTCTGCATCACGCCCACTTGTTACTGTACCTATATAAGTTACATAAGTATTGTATGGAGTCATTGCATCTGTGAATGCTGTCTCAGCTGTATGGAGAGTTGTAGTCGCAGTAGAAACTTCTAAAGCAGAAGCAGAATTAGTATAAACATCATTTGCAGTACTAATTGCAGCAGTTAACGTGCCTTTTATTCCTGTTATATAAGGATTAGATGCAGTTATATTATCTCTTAGTGTTGTAGCATTACTCATT
>Ga0302215_10003221_pt1 | contig 11034 bp, 4 predicted proteins | sample II_Fen_N3_1_FD_194580 | JGI IMG/M metagenome (GOLD analysis project Ga0302215, IMG submission 194580) | Peat permafrost microbial communities from Stordalen Mire near Abisko, Sweden - II_Fen_N3_1 | ecosystem: Environmental > Terrestrial > Soil > Wetlands > Permafrost | place: Sweden: Abisko... | reverse complement strand
TATAATTCGTTTCCTGCTATTGGTACTTTTTCAAGTACTGGTACTGAACAACATCCAATTTTTGGGGTATATCAATCCATATTTGTACATTTTGTTTATTCTTTCGTTGCCGGTACAAACACCTCGGTGGTTTTCACTTGTTTTGGCATTCAGTATCGGACTAACAATTGATGCTTTTTCGAACACAATGGGACTTCATGCATTTGCTTGCGTGTTAATTGCTTTTCTCCGAAATGGCGTTATTAATTTGTTTACTTCTATTGAAGAAGGAAATAATCCAACTCCATCTTTTCATACCTTTGGTGTGGGTGCCTACATCAAATACGTTGTACTAATGGTGATAATTCATCATTTTACATTGTTCTATCTGGAAGCTTTCTCATTCGCCCATTTTTGGATCATCTCATTTAAAATAGTACTTAGTTCATTTTTCACTATCTTGCTTATTATGGGTGTTCAATCGCTTAAATCAAAATAAGTAATGATTAATGATACACTTCAGCATAGGAAAACGGTGGTAGCCATAATTATGACGACTATTATTCTTGTGTATATATTGCGTTTATTTTCCATACAAATTATTCAATCGAGATACAAAGAAGGGGCAGATAGTAATGCATTTTTAAAAAAAACTCAATTCCCGCCTCGAGGTTTAATTTACGACAGAAATCACACATTACTTGTTTACAATAAACCGGCTTACGACATTGCACTTATCATGCGCGAAATACACGGATTGGACACGTTAGCATTTTGTAAAGCTTTAAGCATTGATAAATCATACTTTATAAGGCGAATTGCCGAAGTTCGTGATCGGAAAAAGAATCCGGGTTATTCATCCTACACGCCTCAGCTTTTTATGTCACAATTAAGCATCCAAGATATTGCCACTATTCAACAATCGATGTACAAATACCCAGGATTTTATATTCAAAACCGTACTTTGCGTGAATATGCTTTCCCCAATGCTGCGCATGTACTGGGAGGTATCGGTGAAGTATCTCAATCAAAAATTGAAGCCGATGATTATTATAAAACAGGTGACTATGCTGGTCGTGATGGAATAGAAAAAACCTACGAAGAGCAATTACGTGGTGAAAAAGGGGTTGAGATTCTACTGCGCGATGCTAAAGGAAGAATTAAAGGAAAATATGAAAACGGCAAGGAAGATATTGCTCCTAAAGCTGGCGAAAATTTGATGCTTACTCTTGATGCTCAGTTACAAGTTCTAGCTGAAACTCTGTTAAAAGGAAAAATGGGAAGCGTTGTTGCAATTGAACCATCAACAGGCGAAATTTTAGCTATGGCATCAAACCCTGCATTTAACCCCTCAAATTTAGTTGGTCGGCAGCGTTCAAAAAACTATACCGCTTTACTACACGATCCTACAAAACCGTTGATGAACCGTGCAACTCAGGCACTTTATCCCCCCGGATCATCTTTCAAAACGATTGAAGCATTGGTTTTACAGCAAATGGGGGGTATTAATGAACATACATATTTTAGTTGTAATGGTCCCGAATCGTCACCTATCAGATGTACACACCATCATGGTTCACCGGTAAGTTTGCTTAGCGCAGTAGAGGAAAGTTGTAACCCCTATTTCTGGAATGCATTTCGCGTTACGATTGAAAAAAATGGATACGGTCCCAGAAATTTAAACTTCCGAACAACTTATGATGAATGGGTTGATCGTATCAAAAGTTTTGGGCTAGGTGAAAAATTCGCCGATGCCGACCTTTATGAACAATCGCGCGGTTATATTCCTACTCAGAAGTACTATAACAAGCTGTACAAAGGCGAAACTGGCTGGAGAGCTATTACTATCCGATCCAATGCAATCGGGCAGGGCGAAGTGTTGGCTACTCCGCTTCAGATGGCTAACCTTATGTGTGCCATTGCCAACGAGGGACATTATATCAGTCCACATTTAAATCGTTGTGATTCAATGCGGAAGAAGATTCACTACTGTAAGGTGGATAAACAATATTTCCCAATCGTGTTCGAAGGAATGTGGCGTGTGTTCGATTCGGGTACTGCCAGTGCTTCCAAAATTCCTGGATTGGATATGTGTGGGAAAACTGGTACAGCAGACAATAGTCATGGAAAACCACACTCTATTTTTGTGGGTTTTGCTCCCCGAAAAAACCCAAAAATTGCCATCGCTGTTGTGGTTGAAAATGCCGGATTTGGATCTATGTTTGCTGCACCAATTTTCAGTTTATTGGTAGAACAGTATTTATTCCGAAAGATTAAACGTACTGAATTACTTGATAGAATGACAGTAACAGTAACAAATGCCCATGTCAAAGAACGTTAGTATAAAATATGCATTAGATTGGACAACGGTATTTTATTTCGTTGTACTGATACTTATGGGGTGGATTAGTATCTACGGCGCAAGCTACGATTTTGATCAGGCCAGCATTTTCGATTTTAGTCAACGAGCTGGGAAGCAATTTATTTGGATTCTGACTGCCTTTGCCATCGGAGGTATTTTGTTGCTTATCGATTCCAGAATGTATAGTTTTTTTGCCTATTTTATTTATGCCGGAGCTATATTATTGCTAATAATCACAATCTTTGTAGCTCACGATATAAAAGGCTCCCGTTCGTGGCTCGTTATTGGTCCTATTAGCTTTCAACCGGCCGAGTTGGCCAAAATGGCTACAGCATTGGCTCTATCCAAGTATATGAGTTCCTATAATTACAAACTGAAAACATGGAAAGACCTAATACCATTGGGGGTAATTGTGTTTATACCATTTGCACTCATCATTCTACAGAATGAAACCGGTTCAGCTTTAGTTTTTGTGGCTTTTCTACTGATGTTTTATCGCGAAGGCATGAATGGTATTGTACTCCTATTATTAACTTTTTCCATTTTCCTATTCATTGTTGTAATTCGGTTAAGTACTATTCCCATACAAGTAGATAGAGGAAATCTGGGTATTGTATTGGCCATGTCTGTTATTATGCTTGTACAAATTGGGTACGCATTTTTCTATACAAGAAACAGGAAAGAGGCATTAATGCTACTTCTGGGAGCAACTGTTATTTCCGTCTTGTCATTTATACTTAATATATGGTTGCATTTGAGCTATAATTATATAGCCATGTTTACGGTTATTGCTTCGTGCTTTTACTGGATAATTATTGAACTATTTTTTAGATATAAGAAATATTGGTTTATGGTCTTATTCTCGCTGGGTTCGCTAATTTTTAGCTTTTCAGCCTTTTACTTGTTCGAAAAAGTGCTGGAGCCTCACCAACAGGTTCGTATTAAAGTACTTCTAAACATGGAGGACGATTTGAATGGGGCGGGTTACAACGTAAATCAATCCAAAATTGCCATCGGCTCAGGAGGTTTTCTGGGAAAAGGTTTCCTGAATGGTACTCAAACAAAGCTGAAATACGTTCCCGAGCAAGATACTGATTTTATTTTTTGCACAGTAGGCGAAGAACATGGTTTTTGGGGTTCTACGCTCGTATTGTTTGTTTATTGGCTTTTACTTATGCGGCTTTTGCTCATTGCCGAGCGACAACGCGATGTGTTTACCCACGTCTACGCATACTGTGTAGCCAGTATACTCTTTTTTCACCTGATGGTAAATATTGGCATGGTACTGGGCATAATGCCTGTAATTGGTATTCCTTTGCCATTTTTTAGCTATGGAGGTTCCTCGCTCTGGGGTTTTACTATTCTTCTTTTTATTTTACTTAGATTGGATGCGGCAAGATTGGAACGAATGAGATAACAAACTGAGGTTAGATTTTCAAAACCTTTACAAGTGTAATATAATACCCTATTTTGATATATGTCAATAAACTAAACAGAGATTCAATTTGAAATCTCTGTTTTTTTGTTACAGAACTATAAAACAAAGAGACATCCTAATCTGTTAGAATCCGTGATTCGGTGAGATATTCAAAAAATTTTGTCATAAAATGTCAATATTACAACAAATAAAGTATCTTTGCCCATCAAAGGGATGAAAATTCAACTGACGAGAAATAAGGTTATTCGGTTATTAAGCCAATCAAATGGTTAAATTTTAAATCGCCCTTTCAAAAAGAGGAGTAAAACAAACAAATAAAACAATCTCCATTTCTACCAAGAAGGAATTTATTCGTTCTATAGTAGATGATATCTTTTAAATATATAATTATTAAACATATATAGAACAAAGGTTAATCTAAGTTGGGGTTCAATTTTCCAAAAAGTCCAACATCTAAACCAATTTTTACACATATTTCTATATTAATTTGATTTACTTTGTAACTGCAAATTCCTATTTATTACTAACATTAATTCTAATTTTATGAGAAAACTACTCTGCTCATTGCTTCTGACGATTTTCTGCGTTAGTTATGCAAGTGCACAGACCACTGTAACAGGTGTTGTAAAGGATGATACCGGCGAATCACTTCCCGGAGCATCGGTCATTATTAAAGGAACAAAAGGCGGAACAATGACCGATCTAAACGGAAAGTTTAGTTTAAGTGTTGCGGCTCCATCTACAGCTGTTCTTAAAGTTTCATACATCGGTATGAAGGTTTTTGAACTACCATTAAAAGGTAAAACTTCCGGTCTGGTTATACAACTGGAATCCAACTCAAGTCAGCTAGATGAACTTGTTGTGGTTGGTTATGGTTCTGTAAAGAAAAAGGATTTAACAGGGTCAGTAACAACTGTAAAAGGTGAGTCCCTTACAAAAGTTCCTGTGACAAGTGTAGCCGAAGCTTTAACCGGAAAAATAGCAGGTGTACGCATGACAACAACTGACGGTTCTCCGGATGCTGAAGTCTTAATCCGAGTTCGTGGAGGAGGATCCATTACAGGAGATAATTCACCTCTTTATGTTGTAGATGGTTTCCCTGTAGATAAAATCAACGATATCCCTACAAATGACATTGAGGATATTACAGTTTTAAGGGATGCTTCATCAACTGCAATTTATGGCTCACGCGGGGCGAATGGTGTAATTCTTATTACCACCAAAAAATCTGATGGAGGAGCAACAAAAGTCAATTACAATTCTTTCTATACAACTAAAAAAATTGCAAATCGCCTTAAACCAATGAATACTTATGATTATGTAATGAGTAATTATGAGTATGCACTTTTAAAAGGTAGTACATCATCTTTCTATAATAGTTTTGGTGTATACGACGATTTAGATCTATATAAAAGTGTAAAGCCTATTGACTGGCAAAGTGATATGTTCGGAGCAAACGTGCTCACTCAACAACAAAACGTAAGTGTCACAGGTGGTAATAAAACAACGAACTTTTCGTTGAGTGGTACATATGACTATAATGGTGGTCTTATGGTAAATAATGACTATAGTCGGTATGCTTTTCAGTTTAAGTTGAATCATGAAATGTCCAAAAACCTTAAACTTGGATTCAATGCCCGTGTCAGCGATCAGGTTGTAAATGGTTCGGGAACACAGGGAGGTTCTTATAAAGTTCGAACTTCACAGGCCATCACTTCTGTTGCTACTAGAGGACTTTCAGATTTCATTTCTGTGGATACGAGCACTATGACTGATGAGGAGTTACAACAATATATTCAAAACACTCAGAGCTTGAGTGAACAGGCGCAACAATATTGGAAACGCACCAACAATCGCTCATTTAACTTTAACGGTAGCTTGGATTGGATTATTTTCAAAGGATTAACAGCACACGGAGAAGCCGGTTATGGTTATGGATTTAATGAAGCAAAGAATTGGTGGTCAGCGACTACAACCAATGCATCTTATGTTGGCGGTTTGCCATTGGCCGACTGGACCAAAACAAATACTGGTACTTACAGAGAGGCTGCTACTCTTACGTATGATTTAAAAGCCAATGATGATCATCACATAACAGTGATGGCAGGTCAGGAAGTATCAAGTAGCATGAGTAATAACACATATATGTATGGTACAAAATATAGTAAAGCTTATAATGCTGAGACAGTATTTGCAAATTTTGGATTGGCCAATGGAGTTGTAACTGAAAAAAGTGCCATTAATGCGGCTGATAATTTGAATTCTTACTTTGGGCGTTTGAATTATTCATTTAAAGAAAGATACCTTTTAGCAATTACAATGCGTGAAGATGGTAGCTCAAAATTTGGTGATGGACATCATTGGGGCCTTTTCCCTGCAGTTGCTGGTGGATGGCGAATATTAGATGAACCATTTATGGGATCTACAAAAAAGGTGTTATCAAATTTAAAACTTCGTGTTTCTTATGGAGAGGCAGGAAATAACCGAATAGGTAATACATTATATATGATGACCTACGCACTCAACAATGGTACAAAACGTTACGGGGTAGGTGAAACTGCGAATAATGACTATTCGGCTGCCAGTTCATATTTAAGTAATCCATTATTAACATGGGAAACAGCAGTTAACCGTGATTTAGGTTTAGATTTCGGTTTTATGGATGAACGTATTAATGGAACATTCGATATATACTCGAATACTACTAGAAACTTACTAATTCCTCATACAATAACTGCTCCGGGTTATACAGCAGTATATGAAAATACAGCACAAACATCAAATCAAGGTATTGAACTTAGTATCAATGCGAGTATTGTACGAAAAAAGAATTTTACTTTAGATGCTAATTTCAATATTGGTTTTAACAGATCCAAAGTAGATGCTCTTTCAAGTGGTCTAGAATCGATGTCATTTGCATCCGGTTGGGCAGGTACCGACAACAAAAATCAGGAAGATTATATCGTAAAAGTAGGTCAACCAATTGGTCAAATCTATGGTTGGGCTAGCGACGGTTACTATACAACGAATGATTTTGATTCATACAATGCAGCTACTAAAACCTATGTTTTAAAAAGTGGAGTTCCTACAACAGGTTTGTTGGGTGGTGCAACAGGCATCCGTCCGGGAACTATGAAATTAAAAGATGTTAGTGGACCTAACGGTGTCCCTGACGGTGTTGTTGATAGTTATGACCGAGTTGTAATAGGTAAAACAAGTCCACTTTTCCAGGGTGGTTTCGGATTAAGCTCTTCATGCTATGGATTTGATATGAATGCTAACTTTACATTTACAGTAGGTAATGATATTTACAATGCGAATAAAATAGCTGCTACACAGCAATATCGCAGTGGTACATATCCAAATATGTTGAATATCATGAATCAAAGTAATAGTTATTCATATATGAATCCTGAAACAGGTCAATTAATGACTAGCTTAGCGGATTTGGCACAATGGAACGAAGGTACAAATGCAAAACAATATTGGTCTCCTTATTCAGTAGGTAGTACTACAGTTGTACCAACATCATGGGCTATTGAGGATGGTTCTTTCCTACGTTTGCAATCTCTCACAATAGGTTATACATTGCCTAAAAAGTTGTTGGGTAAATTGAAGATTCAAAATTTACGTATTTATTCTACAGCAACCAACCTATTTGTATTAACTAAATATTCTGGTTTTGATCCTGAAATCAGTTCTTCAGTAAGAAACAGTGAATATTCAAATCTAACTCCGGGTATCGACTATTCTAGTTATCCTAAGAGCCGCGGATATACTTTTGGTTTAAATATCACCTTCTAACATAAGAATATGTTTGAAAAATTAAAATTGAAAAATTAAAAATTTTGAAACCATGAAGAAAAAAATAAATATATTAATTACAGCTTTGGCGATTTTTACGCTGTCATCTTGCAATGATTTTCTCAATGTAAGTTCCCCATCGCAAGCTGACACAAAATTTGTATTTAGTAATACCGAAGACGCACAAAAGGTGCTGATGGGTGTTTACGTTAAATTTTGCGAAGACCCATTTACATCACGTATGTCAAATGCCTGGATGCAAAACACCGATGTTGAATGTTATGGTCCAAACGCCGGATTGCCAAGTGGTGGTCATCGTTCTGATTTATTTGGCTTACAGGCTTCTGCCGACGTTTCATTCTCAGATGTATACAATGCATGGAATAATAACTATCAGGCTATTGACAGAGCGAATCAGGTAATAGATGGAATCAAATCAAGTGCCATTAGTAGTAATGCAGAGATGCAGCAGATGCTGGGCGAAGCATACTGTTTAAAAGCATACCGTTATTGGATGCTCTGTAATTTTTGGGGCGATGTTCCATATTTTGATGTTCCTGCAAAACTCGGAGATGAGCTCGATAAACCCAAGGCAGATAAAAACATAGTTTACAGTAAATGTCTTCAGGATCTTGTAGATATTGAAGGTAAGATGAAATTCTCTGATGTTAATACCGGTGGTATTGAGCGTATGAATCGTGATTTTGCTTTAGGCTTAATAGCACGTATTGCTCTTTTTAGAGCTGGATATGGAATGACTTCCAATGGTACTATGAAGAGAGCAGACGATTATCTTGATATTGCCACTAACAGTGATCTTGCTGTTACTTATACAGATAATGATGGGAATACCCAGATAGCTACCAGTTACACCGATTATTATAAAATGGCAAAGAACTATGCACAGAAGCTTATAAGTCTGAAACCACGGTCACTGCGTAGCGATTTTGTCTCTATATTTAAAGATGAATGTCAATATAAGGTAAAAAACAATGATGAAGTTCTTTACGAAGTAGCATTTACGGAGTCTTACGGTGGAGATGTTGGTTGGTGTATAGGTGTGGCCAATACAGGAACTTGTGCTTTGGGAAATACTACTGATCAGGTAGGTTTAAGTCCGTTATATTTTATGTCATTTGCTGATAATGATGTACGTCGTGACGCAACTTGTGCACGTTATTCAAACGTAAATGATACTATTGCTTCATGTACAAGTTCAACAAATCTATTCGTTGGAAAATGGAATCGTGCATGGGCTACAAAAGCGTTAGGATCTGGTTCTTCAAAAGGAACCGGTATAAACTGGCCATTGATGCGTTATTCTGATGTACTATTGATGCTTGCCGAGGCTGAAAACGAACTTAATGGCGGAACAGATGTAGCTAAATCTGCTCTAAAAGCAGTTCGTGAACGTGCATTTGTAAACAGTCCTACTTACAATAAAGATGTTACAAGTTATGTTGATAGTGTTGCCGGCAGTAAAGATTTATTTTTCAAAGCCATCGTAAACGAGCGCGCGTGGGAATTCGGGGGTGAATGTTTACGCAAATTCGATCTAAATCGTTGGAATAATTATGGCGAAACCGTCAATAAAGTTGTAGCTGATTTGAATAACTGGGCAATATCAAGTGATTCAACTCTTACTAGCTTGGTAAAGGACAAATATCCGGATGCAATTAAATTTAAAAATAACGCTGATTATCTATATTTTGCAAAGTCTAGTAATAAAATAACTTGGATGAATGACAAATATAAAATAACGGACATTATTCCGTATTTTAGCAAATATAATGTTTCTGTAATTTATAAAATAAGCTGGGGTGCTTATTTGCTTAAAAAAGTAACTACCTACACGTATAACGGAGTAGCTTATACCAAAGTAGTAAAAGTTACGAATACAGATGGAACAATTACTTATACGCTGGATGGAATTATGACAGTATCAGTTGCAAGTGGTGTATCTCCGGGAATTAATAAAGTTGTATCATACCAAGCTGGTGATTTTGCAACTCGATTATATCGTGGATATACCGGCACAACCGGTATCGGTACTGGAGCTGTGCCGTATTTGATGCCAATCGGAACTCTAACATTATCTTCAAGTAAGGTGTTGAGTAATGACGGATATGGATTTTCGAACACGTACGTTGGTACCGATGTTAATGTAGAATTTGCAAGTGTTGCTACAGAATATAAATAATAATAATGTTCTAATATGAAAAAGATATTTTATAAATTAATGTTGATGTTTGTGGCAGTAACTACGTGCTCAGCAATTTTTTCGAGTTGCAATGATGAAGTTGTGTTACCTGCAGCCACGCGTTTATTCCGCCCTATTATAGCTGATAATAATATAGAGGCAGGACTTGATGTAGATACTGTACCCTATATTAAATTAAAATGGGACAGATATGCTGATGCAAATCAGTACATAGTTAAAGCTATTGCTTCTGATGGTACAGATTCTGTAAGCATAACTACAGACTCAGTGAATTGTAGATTCTCAAATTTGAAATTTGACAAGGAATATAATATCAAAATTCACTCGGTAAATACTGTAAATAGTATGCAATCTAAGGATTTTGTAGTAGCTGTAGCCACTCCAGATTTCCCGACACAGTTAGCTAATATCTCAACATCGAATATTATTGATACTCAAGTGCGCATTATCTGGAATACAACAGAAAATGGACTTGCGACTGTTTTTGACACTTTAAAAGTGTACAATATAACCAAAGATAGTCTTGAAGTAACTTCAGCAGTTGCTTCAAGTGAATTAGCTTCGGGTCAGAAAATTATCAAAAAGTTACAACCTCAGACGAAATATCGTTTGGAAGCTTATTTGAAAGGTAAATACAAAGGAAAGAAACTTTTTAATACAACATCTGCTGAAAGTTATGATGGGCTGGTTCTTGACTTACGTAGTATGACCGCAGCTGATAGTTATAAGTATTTCACTGCTACAAACGCGCTGTATACAAATACGATTGACTCTGTTGTTAAAGCTAATCCAAATCAAAATATTACATTCGTTCTTCAGGGTGGAGTAACTTATCGTATGCCTACATTAATGATTCCTTCAACAACTGGGAAAATTAAGTTTGCAACTGGTTTGAGTTTGAATGGGCTGGCATCATTTGCAGTAAGCGGAAACTTTGATGCTGCAGCAAGTACTGTAATTGGTGGACTTGAATTCAAGAAAATATTCTTTACCGATGCTCCTTTAGAAGCTAAGGGCAGAGGTGTGGGAGACCTTAACTACGGGGGTACCTATTTGTTCAATTTTAGTGGACCGGGTTCTAATGTTAAAAACATAAAAATCAGTGATTCTACAATCAAATACAAACGTGGTATTTTGCGTTGTAAAGATGCTGCGGCAATTGACACAATTACAGTCGATAATTGCATTATTGATTCAATTGGAGGATACGGTATCGTGACAGCTGATTTT
>Ga0302215_10003215_pt1 | contig 11047 bp, 7 predicted proteins | sample II_Fen_N3_1_FD_194580 | JGI IMG/M metagenome (GOLD analysis project Ga0302215, IMG submission 194580) | Peat permafrost microbial communities from Stordalen Mire near Abisko, Sweden - II_Fen_N3_1 | ecosystem: Environmental > Terrestrial > Soil > Wetlands > Permafrost | place: Sweden: Abisko... | reverse complement strand
GTTAAAAAAGTGACTGATAATTCTTTAGTTGTCTTTAAAAATTCAAATAATCAAATTGTGGTTAACTGCAATAAACTTAATGATCAGAAAGGAATGATATCGGTTTATAATATGGCAGGACAAAAACTTTTAACCATGTTATCAACAGGGACAAGTACTTTAGTAAGCAATATCTTAAGCCCGGGATTCTATTTTGTAACGGTGGCTGTCGGAAACCTTTGCGAATATAGGAGTATCTTCATTTAATTTTTGCATAAGTGAATGATTCGATGAATTAATTCATGAAGTACTACACATAAAAACAAATAAACTAAAATAAATGAAAAATAACATTAGGGAAAAGATAGTATTTTTAATTGTACTTTCAGCTATAGCTTTGAATGGGTTTTCGGCATCTTCATCAATAATTTATAATATTCAAAAATTTGGCGCTAAAGGAAATGACAGGACGATAAATACCAGTTATATAAATGAAGCAATTGAAATCTGTGAAAAACAGGGTGGAGGTACTGTAATCATACCTCCAGGCATATTTATTACCGGTACAATTCATTTAAAAAGTAATGTGAATTTGTATTTGGAAAAAGGTGCAGTAATTAAAGGAATTTCTGACATAAATGCATATCAAAGTTATATGCCTACTAAAAACCTGGATAAGTTTAATAGCATTGGTGATGACAGTAAAAGTAATGCAAACAGTACAAGTGATGAAAATTGGATAAAAACATTGGTATTAGGTGTAGGTATTCAAAATGTAACAATTTCCGGAGAAGGTATAATTGATGGGAATCATGTTTTTAATCCAATTGGAGAAGAAAATATGAGAGGACCTCATACAATAATAATTGCAGAATCAAGAAATATTTCATTATCAAATTTCACAATTAACAAGGCCGCAAATTATGCTTTTCTGGGGTATGATATTGAAAATGTAATCTTTCAAAATATGACTATTAACGAAGGATGGGATGGAATTCATATACGTGGTGGTAAAAACATAATCATTAGAAACTGTAATTTCTTTACGGGAGATGATGCCATTGCCGGTGGATTTTGGGAAAATATGGTTATTACAAATTGCTATATTAATTCTTCCTGTGATGGTATACGCGTTATTATGCCTGTAAATGGTATGGATATTTCTTATTGTCAATTTATGGGTCCTGGGAAATACCCTCATTTAACTTCAGGGGTGAAAAAACGCACCAATACATTATCTGCTATATTGTTACAACCTGGAGGTTGGGGAGGAGCACCAGGTGATTTGAAGAATATACACATACATGATTTGGAAATGGACAATCTGGCCAATCCATTCATGTTTGTACTGAATGAAGGAAACAACGGAAAAGATATTTTAGTGGAAAAAGTGATTGCTACACGGATCAACATGTCAGCACTTTCTGTTGAAAGCTGGAAAGGCGGTGTATTTGAAAATTTGACTTTTCGTGATATCAACATTCAATATGTTGGAAATAAAGATCCAAAATTAAAAAACATATTAGTAGGACAACCTCCCAATAATGCACGTTTATTACCATGCTGGGGTTTTCTTATTCGTAATGTACAAAATATATCATTCGAAAATTTGAATCTGCAATATACTGGTGAAGAATCTCGGTCAGCGTTTTATTTTGATAATGTATATAATACTACTTTTAAAAATGTAGTTTATAAAACTGATCCTAATATAGAATCTTTTATATTAATAAATTCAGGAAAGATAGAAAAAATTAATTCAAAATAATTTACAATAACATGAAATAATAAAAAGTGTGTTTGTTTTCAACAACTATGATATAAACGTAATAAAACAAAATAACAAACCAACAATCTAACTCAGAATAAATGAATAAACTAACAATACTTATAACACTTTCAACGCTTTTAAGTTGCACCCATTTATTTGGACAAATAAACCGTGAAAGACTCTTATTTGAAAAAGGGATTGAAAATAATCCTATGAGTCATACAAAAGAAGAAACTGTAGTTAGTACTTTAGTTGGTCTTAATTCATTGTCACATTCAAACAGAGTTATAAGCAATATTTCGATACCTACCTTTCTTTTATATCCTGCTTCAGAATCAAATAACAAACATATTGGAGTTATCATATATCCTGGAGGAGGTTTTGTCAACAATTGGCTGGACAGGGAAGGAATTGATTTAGCCATATGGCTTTCTGCAAAAGGTATAAACTGTATGGTTGTCAAATACAGGACTAACACGAAAGATGAAAATGGAAAATTCTTAATACCTTTTAAAGATTATGAAGGAGCCATTTGTCTGGATGCAAGATCGAGCATATTAAAAATGAAAGAATTATCTGACAGTTTGAGTATTGACAAAGATAAAATTGGAATCATGGGCTTTTCCGCTGGCGGTTGGTTGTGTGTAAAAACTATATTCAGGTCTTTAGATGCGGAAGGCATTGTTGATTGGAAACCGGCTTTTGTTGGACTGATTTATTACGCAGATAAATTGAAAACCATAAAAGAAATAGAAAACAAAATGGAATTACCTCCGTTTTTTATGGCTGTGGCAAGAGATGATAAGAAATTTCCTATTGAAAATATCATTCCATTTTTATCGACAATAGTTGCAGAAGTGGATAAATCAGAATTGCATATCTACTCAAAAGGTGATCATGGATTTGGGTTAGCCTACGAAAATGGTCACTCCGTAGAACTTTGGAAAAAATAGTTTATGTAGTTGGCTATTAGATATTTACAATAAATAAAATCTTACAAATAAGGTAGAATAAGAAAGCACCTAACCGCTAACAGATGCCTCAAACGTTTTGATTAACTCACTATTTTGTATTTGATTTGCAATTTAACATTATAATAATATAAGATGAAACAAACTAGGACAATTTTATTTATAGTAACATTTTTAATCCTTCATGCATTAAATAGTATAGGGCAGAATTCAGTTACTTCAATGGTCGATCCGTTTATAGGAACATCTGCCAGTGGACATACTTATCCTGCCGCATGTGTTCCTTTTGGTATGGTGCAAGTCGGGCCGGATACCGGAATTGAAGGATGGGATTGGTGTTCAGGATATCATGCCTCAGATAGTTCCATTATGGGTTTTTCACATACACATGTAAGCGGTACAGGTTGTCCGGCAATGGGAGATGTTCTTTTAATGCCAATGATTGGAGAACCAAGGTTTACTCCAGGTTCTAAACTTAATCCTAAGGAAGGCTACCGTTCCAGGTTTAAATTTACTTCAGAGGTAGCAAAACCTGGTTATTACGCAGTAAAACTTGATGACTGTGATGTATATGCCGAAATGACGGCTTCACAAAGGGTGGGATTTCACCGATATACTTTTCCAAATAGCCCGAAGGCTAGTATAATCTTTGATCTTGAACATGGAATTGATAATGTTACACAAAAAAGTTCAATCAAAGTCATTGATGAACGTACGATTGTGGGATACAGAAATTCAACAGGTTTTGTTAAAGATCAACATATTTATTTTTGTGCAAGATTCTCAAAACCTTTTGAGAAAACTACTTCATTTACTGATGGAGTAATAGCTAATGAAAAGTCTTTTTCAGGAAAGGTAACAAAGATTGTTTTACATTTCAAAACCTCTGAAAATGAGGTCGTAATGGTAAAAGTTGGGCTGTCAACCGTAAGTGAACAAGGCGCAACAAATAATATTGATGCAGAGTTACCAGATTGGAATTTTGATAGAACTATTAGAGAGGCCGACAAAACATGGGAAAAACAATTAGCCAAAATTGAAATAGAATGCGGACAGGAACAGAAAAAAACATTTTATACGGCTTTATATCATTCTCTGCTAAGTCCGAATTTAATATCGGATACTGATGGATCATTTCGTGGGTGGGATGGTAAAAATCATCAGGATAAAACAAAAATGTTTTATACCAATTTTTCGTTATGGGATACTTACAGAGGACTTCATCCGCTTTTTGTATTGTTATATCCTGATAAGAATGTTGAATTTGTAAATTCGATGTTGGAACGCTACAAAGAGATTGGTACACTCCCCATGAACGAATATGGGATAAATGAAACATATTGTATGATTGGAAACCATGCCATCCCAGTTATTGCAGATGCCTATTTAAAAGGTTTGAAAGGTTTTGATGCCGAAAAAGCATATGAAGCTATCAAGCTCACCTCAACAAAAAATCATCAAAAATCGGATTGGGATATCTATAATAAGTATGGATATTTGCCATTTGATTTGATAAAAGAAGAATCAGTATCAAGGACACTTGAATTGAGTTATAATGATTATTGTGTAGCCAAAATGGCAAAAAAGTTAGGTGAAACGAACGATTATGAATACTTTTCTAAGCGAGCAAATTATTATATAAATCTATTCGATCCTAGTACCGGGTTTATGAGGGGAAAAGACTCAAATGGAAAATGGCGTGAGCCGTTTGACAAATTTACTATTTCACATGCGGGAACTGCAGGAGGGGATTATACAGAAGGTAATGCCTGGCAATATATGTGGAGTGTTCAGCAAGACCCGGATGGATTGGTCAATTTAATGGGAGGGAAAGACTCATTTGCCAATAAACTCGATTCATTGTTCAATTTGCAACCAATCATTAAGGGTAGTGGTTTTACAGGAGATGTTAGTGGTTTGATTGGTCAATATGCTCATGGCAATGAACCATGCCATCATGTTGCTTATCTTTTTAACTATGCAGGACAACCGTGGAAAACCCAATATTGGGTCAATAACATTAAAAGCACACTGTATAACAATACACGGGAAGGATTGTGCGGTAATGATGATTGTGGTCAAATGTCGGCATGGTATATTTTCAGTTCTCTTGGATTTTATCCGATTACTCCAGGAAGTGACAGCTATATTATAGGAACTCCTTCGTTTAAGAGTGCCAAAATAAATCTTCCAAATGGGAAAATCTTTACTATAAAAGCTCCAACTGTTTCAAAAGATAATTTTTATATTCAGAATGCAACATTTAATTATCAAAACTATTCTAATTCGAACATTCGATATACTGATATTCAAAAAGGAGGAATTCTTGAATTTATTATGGGAGATTCTCCACAAGAAAAATGGGGTAAATAAATAAAAAATTGTTGTTCTTTTTTGAGTTAATGAAAAAATTATTTATGAAAATGATAAGTCTCATTTACTCTATTTATCATTTTTTACTTTTACCTCTTGGATTTCAATATTGAAAAAACAAAGTTTTTCTAAGAAACATTTGGTAGTTCAAATTCTTATAATCCAAGTGCCTATAAGAGCATATATTTAAAAATTTATGAAAATAGTAATAGGAATAGATCTAGGTGGTACCAAGTGTACAGTGATACTTGGTCAAATTGACGAAAATGGGAAACCATTAGTTGTTGAAAAAAAGGTGAATCAGACAAAAGATTATTCTAATCCTAATCAGATGATTGATCGTTTGCAGCAGGAAATGGAAAACTTACTTGAATCTCACCTAATAGATCTCAAGACAGTCTCTTCGATCGGAATTAGTTGTGGAGGCCCATTGGATAGTATTCAAGGAGTGATTCTTTCGCCACCGAATCTTCCCGGTTGGGATGAGATTCCGATAGTAAAAATATTCAATGAAAAATACGGAATTCCTACGGCTATCCAGAATGATGCAAATGCCTGCGCATTAGCCGAATGGAAGTTCGGAGCCGGTCGTGGAACAAAGAATATGATTTTTCTCACTTTCGGAACAGGACTTGGAGCCGGGTTAATACTTGATGGTAAGCTATACTCAGGAACTAACGATAATGCAGGAGAAGTTGGCCATATCAGGTTAGACAACTTCGGACCAGTGGGCTATGGTAAAGCTGGTTCGTTTGAAGGCTTTTGCAGTGGGAGCGGAATAGCCCAACTGGCAAGCTTAAAGGCAATAGAGAAGTTACAAATGGGAGATAAAGTTACATGGTGTGAAAGCATGTCTAAATTGCGTACAATAACTGCACAACAGGTTGCCGAAGCGGCTAATGAAGGTGACAAACTTGCCCTTGAAATTTTTGATACTTGTGGAACATACCTGGGCAAAGGGCTTTCGATGTTGATTGATATACTGAATCCAGAGTGCATTGTTATTGGTAGTATTTTTGTCCGTTCTGGCCATCTCATAATACCGGCACTTGAAAAAACGCTAATGGTTGAGTCGCTACCCTTAGCGAGGAAAGTTTGTCGAATCCTACCGGCAGAACTTGACGAACAAATCGGTGATATGGCCTCTCTTTCGGTGGCAGCTAATCTATTACACTAAAAAAAAATATAAAATTATGATTATTGATCAGATCAAAGAGAATTTTATTCAGGCACAAGAAATACTCAATAATTTTGTTTCAGATACTCAAACATGGGAGAAGCTTGAAAAAGCTGGAGAATTGATGGTACTTGCCTTGAAGTCCGGTAATAAAATCATTTCTTGCGGAAATGGTGGTTCATTGTGTGATGCCATGCACTTTGCAGAAGAACTTTCCGGAAGATTTCAAAATGACCGTTTACCTTTACCTGCAATTGCATTAAGCGATCCATCGCACATTACTTGTGTATCCAACGATTTTGGATTTGACTTTATTTTTTCACGTATGGTGGAAGCATTGGGAAAATCAGGAGATATTCTTTTAGCTATCAGTACCAGTGGAAATTCAAAAAATGTAATTAAAGCCATAGAATCTGCCAGGCTAAATGGCATGAAGATTATAGGTCTAACAGGAAAATCCGGCGGACATATGGCTTCATTATGCGATGTAGAAATACGTGTTACTCATCTGGGGTATTCAGACCGTATTCAAGAAATACACATTAAGGTAATTCATTCATTGGTGAATTATATAGAATTGAGAATGGAGGAGCAATTATTCAAAACAAAAAAATAAAACAAAACGATATGCATCAAAAAATTAAAATTACCCTTTTATTACCTGTCATGTTTGGTTTTTTCATCATGGGTTTTATTGATGTGGTAGGCATTGCTTCTAATTACGTCAAACAGGATTTTCACTTAAGCGATACTGTTGCTAATATGATCCTGATGATGGTTTTTATTTGGTTTGTACTTTTCTCAATTCCAACAGGGATTTTAATGGGTAAAATTGGGAGAAAAAAGACCGTCTTAGTAAGTATATTGATAACATCAATTGCTCTTTTTATACCTGTTTTATCTTACAATTTCATTTCCGTACTGGTGGCGTTTTCTTTTCTGGGTATTGGCAACACCATGCTTCAGGTATCGTTAAACCCATTGTTAGGAGATATTGTATCTGATACAAAGTTGGCTAGCAGTCTTACATTCGGACAATTTGTAAAAGCCATTGCTTCTTTTCTGGGACCGATTTTAGCAGGAGGAGCCGCTCTTTATCTTGGAAACTGGAGATATATCTTTCCTTTGTTTGGCGGTATATCAATCCTGGCTGCTGTTTGGTTGAATTTTGTAAAAGTTAATGAACCCAATCCTACAAAACAAAAGAGTACTTTTAAAGATAGCTTTAAATTGCTCGGTGACTTTACCATTTTAGGCTTTTTTATTGGAATATTGTTGGTAGTTGGGATTGACGTTGGCCTAAATGTTTCAATTCCGAAATTTTTGATGTTAAAAGGGAAACTGCCCCTTGAGGAAGCAGGATTGGGAACTAGTTTGTATTTTGTTGCAAAAACCTCAGGTGCATTTTTTGGAGCTATTCTTTTGTCACGTATCCAAGTAAATAAATTCTATCTTGTAACCGTTATTTTTGCACTTATTTCATTGATTTTTACTCTATTTGTATCTTCATTACCAGGAATATATGTTGGAATATTTCTGTTAGGTCTTACTGTATCTAATATTTTTTCAATCATTTTTTCTAAAGCATTACTACATAAACCTGACTATCGAAATGAAATTTCAGGACTTATGATGATGGGGATTGTTGGTGGTGCCATTATTCCAATAATCATGGGTTTAATAACAGACAAACTTGGTCTCACAGCAGGTATGATGGTATTAGTCATTTGTATGATTTATTTACTTGTCAACTCCTTAATTAATAAAAGAGAATTAATTTGAGACTATTCAAACAGTTAATTGTTTTTCTCTTTTTTTAAGTTGATTTATGTCTGAAATTCATTTAAACATCAAATAATAACTACTACATATCAGTAATTTACTCATGTTACTTGCTAAATACACCGTTCGGTTGGAAAAATTATAGCTCAAAAAAAGTAAGAGTTTCGATACCTTGAAAATTGAAAGTAAAGTCTAACACGATTTTGTGACAAATGTTGAAAAAGAATTTGAAAAACTAATCAATTATAATATACTCAGCCGTGAAAAGTGTCTATTTATGGAATGGTTCTGATACTGACTTGTTGGAAATGCTCACTGCCTTGCAACAGGAAAATGTTATCAAGAGAAGGGCTGAAAAAAGATGACCCGAAAGGAATTGTTGAAAACTTTTCTCTTTTTTAAGTAAAAAAATAAATAATTATTTTGTATTTTTGTATTATGATTTGTAAAAAGAAACTGTAATCATTTTCTAACAGGTTGCTAATGATCTGAAAGTATAAATTTCTAAATATACATTATTTATGAATTTAGATTATCGATTTCCTTTATTTGATACCTTGCTGCATGGACGTCTAAACCCTTTGATGTCCGGAAATGAGTTGGATGGCGACTACGAAATAAGGTTGCAGCAGCAGATTGTGGCTACCACAGCAGATCCCGGTGTTTACGAACTGAAATTCATTCCTTCACTGAATGTGAAATGCTTGTACTATCGGCGGTTATTAATCAGCGAAACTTTTTTGTATTGTGAAGAGTTACTGACTATCCTGCAGGAGGAGGAGGATGAGCGTATACGTGCATTTCTGTTGGATGCAATTTTGAACAAACATCTGACTACCTGTTTGAAGAAGGTGGGAGAACGAATCAGGCAAAACGGTTTTCATATAGCACAACTTATTCACCCTGCCCCGGAAGCAGATATTGAGTTTTTGTCGAATGTCTATGTTTTTCATTTGCTTAAAATCTGCATTGCCAAAGCTTACCTTGAAATTCAGGAGAGTTTGTCGGATGTTGTTGTGATACGACAATCGGAGGCCATGCTTTATTCATCTTACCTGAGTGAGATCCCCCCTGTAAATACCTTCCTGATAAAACGTTCAGGCAATAACCCCGTGAAACCTCCACACAATTATCCGGCACCGGAACTTGAGAAACAAACCGTTTCGCAACCTGCTAAGAATCCTGACGATGCTGCCGGTAAAGTCATAGAATTTCTCACTATAAAGGAAGTGAGCGATATTCTGAGGGTTGATGAAAGAACGGTACGCCGCAGAATAAAAAATGGGGATATTACGGCATTTAAAAGTGGTGGAAAACACCTAATCGATAAAAATTTATTCGAAAAGTATCTGAAAGATAAAAACCAATCCTGAATTAAGAATAGCACGCGGATGAACACTGATTTGGCGGATGGTATATTCCGGTTTTTACGGAATAAAAAACGGATTTAATCCCGATGCATCGGGGTTGATTTTAATACAAAAGTACTTGAGACAATATAATGTCCCATTTTATAATACAATTATCTGTCGCCGCTATGCGGCTTGTGGCTGTCACTAATCTAATTGTACTACCATACTTTCGGAGCTACGCACCTTTTAAAGCCGCGTAGTGGCGATAGTTTGGTAGTAGAAAAAAAGTTCAAATATGAAATATAAGCCGCATAGCGGCGATAGATATTAAAAAATCAATTCATTTATTTAATAGGACATTTAATAATTTCATTTACTAAGAATGTAAGAATTCGAAATAAACAGATCATAAAATACTCAATATTATACCTAAAAATAAACGAATATTAGAATTTAGAACCTAACGAGTAACCCTAAAACTAACAAAAATGATTGACAAGGATTATCAACTGACATTAAATTTGTTGAACTTCAGTCATAAACATGAAAAACTGACTGCTTGTATTACAACAGAAAGCTCTGCAAGGAGTACGAAATTATCACAAAGAGACGCTGAATGGCTGGTAAAGCAGTTGAAACTACCGGCAGATACTCCGGCATTGTATACCACTTTTGATGAAAATGTGCCCGGTGGTATTGAAATTACCCTGGCTACCTCACCGGGAATCGGTAAGGAAGATGAAAAGTGCTGGTCACTCTCCTTCCTGAAAAAATTCTATAGCCATCAATTGGCGGAATACTTCCTGTTGCAGGGATTAACGATAAAACACGATTTTGTGTCCGATACCGAAGTCTGGGTGAAAGAAACTTCGCCTTTCCCCAATTGTCAGGGATACAGGGTATTTACGCTGCGGGTGCAATTCAGTCGGGTCACGAAACAACCTGAATTGATGATCATGGCAGGCGAAATACGTTCGGTGGTTAATAAGCCGGTAAGCGATGACGTGTTTTCAAAAACCCCTGATGAGAATTTTAATTGGTTCATCTATAAAAAACATGCGTATCGGTTTAGGTTTTTACCTGATGAAGCCCGGAGACACCTGGAAGAAGTATACCCCTGTGTTGGCAGCGGATTAATGCTGGTTCTCGGTTTGAAGAAACCGGCTCCCGATAAAGGTAACCGGTACAAAAAATACTGGAATGAAATTGAGCAGTTTAAAAATGATTATTTACTGAAAGAGTCGTTCAGGGAATACCTGCACCTGGACAAAGACTGGATAAAGGTAATTCCTGAACAACTGAATATGCAAAAATTTAAACCGGTGCAATTTGGAGAAGGTGAACATATCCAGCCAAAATTTGGAATGAAAATGTACGGCCCAAAACATTTGGTTCCCCATAGAAGTGTTGTTTTCTTTTTTATAGTACACAAGAATGATGTGGGAATGGCTTTTACCATAAATGACTATTTAACGGGTATTAAAAGCGAGTTTAAAGGGGGATTAAACAGCTATGTTCAACTTCCATACAAAACGGAAGATAACCTAAGCATCACATTTTTGAATAAGGACAATCCGCTTCCGGAAATTGAAGAAAAACTCGGCAATCGAACTTTTGATGCAAACAAACGGTATGTAGCCAT
>Ga0302215_10003214_pt1 | contig 11052 bp, 10 predicted proteins | sample II_Fen_N3_1_FD_194580 | JGI IMG/M metagenome (GOLD analysis project Ga0302215, IMG submission 194580) | Peat permafrost microbial communities from Stordalen Mire near Abisko, Sweden - II_Fen_N3_1 | ecosystem: Environmental > Terrestrial > Soil > Wetlands > Permafrost | place: Sweden: Abisko... | reverse complement strand
ATATGGTTTTGTAATTAAGGAATTACGGCTACTCGCCCGTGGAACAGTCGTTATCGATAAATCAGGTATCGTAAGGTATGTCGAATATGTTCCTGAAGTAACTAATGAACCCAATTATGAGGCGGCCCTTGCAGCTGTAAATGCACTTTAATCTGGCAATTTCAGATTTCATATAGAAGAGATAACAAATAGTTGTCTCTTTTTTTTATTCGCCCCCAGGCTCTTCAGTGTATCCGATAAAATTCACCTTGGGGGTTAGACAAAAATCACAGTTGCCTTTTATATCAGATGGGTTATAAATATTTCCGCAGGTGGGGCAGATATACCATTCAAAAGAGAGACCGTTTTCATTCCCCTTTGCAATTACAGATTCGACCTGCCGGTAATAGTTCAAATGTTTTTTTTCGCCATCCCATGCCCACGTAAACGATTTTGCAGCTTCTGCCCCTTTCTCGTTTTCTGCATTTCTGATAAAGCCAGGATACATGGTCTGCATTTCATAAGTTTCACCTCTGATAGCTGTCTGAAGATTCTCCGGTGTGGTTTTGATCTCGTAGTTACCTATTTCAGCGTTCAAAACTTTTCCCGTGTACTTTTCGAAAACTTTTCCATGATTGACGGCATGTATACTTTCCGCTTTGGAAGTAGCCTCAAATAATTTCGCTAATGTATCATACCCCTCTTTAACAGCTTCTTGTGCAAATTTGGCATATTTTTCCGAAGCGGTAGATTCGTCGTTAAACGCGGTTTTCAGGTCGTCAACAGATTTCACTGGTTTTGATGAATGGCAATTCACCAGTCCTCCTGCAACAACGATTACCAGGATAATTTGAAAAATCATTTTCATGATAAAAACAGATATAAAGAAGTAACTATTTATGATTCAAAGCACGAAATGAGCATGATCCCACAATCGAAAACCAGAATGAATATTATCTTCACGCTCATTCCATACGACAACTAAAAAATAAATTATACGTATGAAATCAATCAACCTATTCACCTTTTTTTTCTGATGAGAGCATTGGATTTTCGTAATTAATTTTTTGATCAGTTTCAAAATCGTATAGTGTCAAAATCCGAAGGTTATAATATGCCAGCCAATAGGTCGCGAGTGAACCAATATAATCCCGCTTGGCAGTCTCACGTTCGGAAAGGGCAATATTAAGATCGGTGATACTTATTTCGCCATTTTGAAATCGTTTCAAAGCGATCCGATAGCCATTGTCAGCAACACGGTCAGCTTCTTTAGCCGTCTTCAACTGATCCTTTAATAGACTAAACTGTTCAACCTGAACAATAACGCTTCTGTCGAAATCCTCTTTCGCTTTTTGGACATCAAAATGAGCAAGGTCGCGTTGCGCCTCGGCCATCTTCACTGTTGAAGCAGACTTTCCCCAATCCAAAATTGGAACACTCATCGTCAGTTGCAGAACCTGCGATTTTAACGGATCCTGATAAATTCCCGGCAATGATTCACCGCTATTTGAAAGCCCGTAGCTACCTGATAAAGTAGCACTTAATCCGGTACCACGTTTGGCTTGTGTCAAAGCCCTGTCAGCATCAATCAATCTTCGTTCAAAGTTAACTGGTTCAGGACGATTCACTTTTGCCTCCGTGAGCGCTTTTTTTGAATCAATATCAAACAACGAAATGTTTAATGGCATTTGGAGCTCTATTCCCTGATTTTGATCAAGGCCAATATATGATTTAAGTTCAAAATCGGAATTTTTCAGCTGCATTTCTGCCGAGTTTAAAGCTTTTTGCGCATTCAGAACCGATAGTTCAATTCTGGAAAAATCGTTTTCCGATATTTGCCCAAGTTTTTGCTTGGTTCGTGCTATTCGAAGATTGTCGTTACTGTTTTTTAAAGCACTCTCAGCAAGCTTAAAATCAGTCTGTATACGGAGGTAATTAAAAAACCGGGCCGTCGCTGCATAGGCAATCTCTTCAATCGATTGTATAAAATTCTTTTGCGATTCATTATATATCAATGGTTCAGTTCTTTTCGACCATTTCATCCAGTTATAGGCAAAAATTGGCTGGTAAAAACCAAAAGAGATCGGATTTCCGGAGAAAGTGGTTTGCTTCTTATAATTGTCCTGAACCCTGCTGGCCGATGTTGATGCATATATAGATGTACCTGTTAACGGAATAGACTGATTTAATGATAAATTAGCAGAAGTCAAAAGGTTAGAGACCGCTTTAAATTCGATGCTTCCATCTGGTTGGGTAACAGGAATTGTCGATTGGTTATAGCTGGGTATTGTTCCGGAGACAACAAGATTTGGAAGAAATGTTTTTCTGAAATTTTTCCAGCGCCAGAAATAATTGACATTTGTGTTTTGAACGTATTTTACAGCCGAAGACTGGGCAATTGCCAGGTCAACTACATTTTGAAGACTAAGGTTCATTTTGATCTTTACTGCTCCTTCGCCTTCTATTTTCTCTTGTGCATCCAGAATATTGATGAATAAACAGAGAATAAAAATGCTTAAAATACTTGTATATAGCTTCTTAGTCATTTACTTAGTTGTTTATTGCTACACTACTGGAATTATGAAAAGCCGACATTCCATGCTTCGGAACAATTACCGTATCACCCGCTTCAAGGCCGGATAATACCTGAATGTAGTCAGGATTTTTAATTCCGGTACTAACTTCATGACGGATAGCTTCCCCATTTTTTAAAACATAAAGAACTTTTGGTGTTTCTTTTTCGAAAAGATTTAAGTTCTTAATTCTCAAAGTATTTTCAGCCTCTTCAGCTACTACCCACAATACTATATTTTGATTAGAAATGAGCTTCGGATTGCTCTTCTCTACAAGATGTACATTGAATTGGATTTTATTGTTCTCAATCATTGGGGTAACATTGCCGATACTTCCAGGAAGCCTTTCGGAATCAATCACTACATATACTTTTTTACCGGTTTTAATGTAATCTGCAAGCTTATCATCAACCGATCCCGCGATTTTAAAAGTGGAAAGATCAGACATTCTGATCAATATATTATCCTTATCCACTTTCTCCCCCACCTTATTTGAAACAGAGAGAATAATGCCGTTTGAAGGAGCTGTCAACCGCATCTTAACCAGCGTACTGACTTTATCAGCTAATTCTTTTTCCTGAATTTTTATTCCAAGTTCCAATCCCTGTTCCTCTGCCTTTAATTGTTTTAAGCGAATTGAATTTTTCTGTTTTAACATCACGAGGTCTTTTTCAGCAAGAGCAATTTCCTGTTTTGTCTTTACTATTTTTGCAGGCGAGATTCCGCCTACCTCTAAAAGTTGTTCTTCGTCTGAAAGTTGTGATTTCAATGATGTAATATTCAACTTCTTAACTTCTTCACTGTAATTTAAATCGACATTTGTGCTAAATTCGCTCAGCTTATTCTTTTCAAGAGTATTGCGCTTTAAATCAAGCTGGTCATTTAACTTATCAATTTCTTCCTTGATCATCTCATCTTCCATCACAAGAATAACATCTCCTTTCAGAACACGGGTACCAGGTTCCATTATAATCTGTTTCACAATGCTAGTGTATGGACAACGGATCAACACTTCATTTTCGGCTTCAACCGTTCCTGTTGCAATTATCGGTTCATATACATTACCCAGTTCGACAGTCAACATAATGCAATCACTCGAATTTATTGATTTTGGAATAACCCTGCGTAATACAAAAATCAGGGCTAAAACCAACAATAATCCCGCCGGGATTAAGATCATCATTTTTTGCTTCTTGCTTAATATCATCGTTTTAATTTTTTCGTGGAATACCGGCTCTTAAACAGCCAGATTTCCCGGGAATTTTACTCCATGTCCGCGTTAAAGTTATAATAATTTGATGAAATGTTGAAATTTTTTTAAATGTTCAAAAACGCTTTTTGGATTTAAGTAAAACATATTCAATTAAATATAAGTACTAATTGACACTGATCAACATATTCAGATAAGAATCAAAAATGCAGATAAAACGGTGATGACTATTACAAACCATTTATAAGCTTTTTCGGGAATCAGTTTCACAAAAAAGACTCCAAGCCATGCACCAAAAGCAATTGCAGGAAAAACCAAAACATCAATTGCCAGTGTGTTAATATTGATGTTCTTCCAAACAAGTACCTGAAGCGGAAATTTAGATAAATTGATTATAAAGAAAAACCAGGCAGTTGTGCCGATAAAGCTTTTTTTATTTAAATGCATAGCTAACAAATAGATCGCAAAAATGGGACCTGCCACATTCCCGATCATGGTTGCAAAACCACCCACGACACCCATTATTGCTGCAAACCACCATTTATCGGGTGTGAATTCTTCCTTGAAATAATAATCTTTCCAAATCATGAGTGCAATACTAACAAAAACTGTCAGTGCAATAATCCTTTTAAATTGCTCATCATTAACAAGATTTCCGATCCAGAGTGCAACAAAAAGTCCCGCGAAAGCCCAGGGTAACGCACGTATAAGGTGTTTCCATTGTGCATGACGGTGATAATATATAACAGCAAATACATCGGCAAATATCAGTATTGGTAGCAATACTCCTGTTGACTGTTTACCACCGAAAATCAGTGCAAGCGTTGGCACAACGATCATAGAAACCCCGGGGACTCCGGTCTTCGACATTCCTATAAGGATTGCGCTAAACACAATCAGCATCCAATCGACGGAAGATAGAGAAAATGAAGTGAACAAACCTGTCATCAAACGAAGTGAAAATTAAATGCTGCCAAAAGTAGCCAAAATAAAATATGTTTGATTTGCTGAAATAAAGTATGTTTTCATGCTCAAATTGAGGAGGCTTACCGGACATGCAAATTTTTAAAATCAGTCCTTAATTTATAATTATCTTATTGACATGCCATTACCATGATTTATCGTCAAACTAACCAGTTGAAATATTTTTTCATAGTTTTGATCGTTTTGTCTAAATTTGCAAAAAATTTCCCTTCCGGGTATTAGTTAGTTTATAAATATCACAAATACAAAAGACAATGGCAACTACAGCAGAAATTCGTAACGGGCTGTGTATTGAATTTAACGAACAACTGTTCCAGGTTGTTTCGTTCCAACATGTAAAACCGGGAAAGGGTCCAGCCTTTGTCCGTACAAAACTGAAGAACCTGAAAACAGCAAAGGTGATAGATAATACCTTCTCTGTGGGGACTAAAATTAATACCGTCCGCATCGAACGCCGCCCTTACCAATACCTTTATAAGGATGAGATGGGGTTCAATTTTATGAATTCAGAAACTTTCGAGCAGGTTTCGATTGGTGCAGAACTTGTGGACAACGCAGATTTGATGAAGGAAGGGATGACGCTGGAGATTATGTATCATGCTGACACAGAAACGCCGCTTACGGTAGAATTTCCCCCTTTTATTGAAGTTGAGGTAACTTATACTGAATCGGGTGATCGTGGCAATACAGCCTCTTCAACAGCGCTGAAACAGGCGACCGTTGAGACCGGTGCAATCATAATGGTTCCACTTTTCATCAATCAGGGTGATGTTATTCGCGTAGATACACGCGAAAGATCATACTATGAAAGAGTTAAAAAGTAGACTGTTCAGAATATAACACAACAAAGGCCGGAAAATTCCGGCCTTTGTTGTGTTATATTGCTTTTTATCAATTAGATAATTAACATAGCATCGCCATAAGTTCCAAACCTGTATTTCTCTTTAATACCTACTTTATAGGCATTCATAAGTTTATCGTATCCGGCAAAAGCAGCTACCATCATCAACAATGTTGAAAGTGGTAAATGGAAATTTGAAATCATGCTGTCGGCAACAGTAAAGTCGTATGGAGGGAAAATAAATTTATTTGTCCATCCTTCGTATGGTTTCAACATTCCGTTTGTTGAAACGGAACTTTCAAGTGTACGCATGACAGTTGTTCCAACTGCACAAATCTGATGCTTGTTCAGCTTGGCATTATTAACCACTTCGACCGCATCATCTCTGATCCAAATCTGTTCAGAATCCATTTTATGCTTTGTAAGATCCTCGACATCGACACTTCTGAAATTGCCTAATCCTACATGCAACGTGATATTAGCAAAATCTACACCATTTATCTCGAGACGTTTTAACAGCTCGCGGCTGAAATGCAAACCGGCAGTCGGTGCAGCAACTGCTCCTTCATGTTCGGCATACACAGTCTGATAACGGATGGCATCTTCTTCTTCAACCGGACGATTAATGAATTTAGGCAGCGGAGTTTCCCCAAGGTTATAAAGGGTATCTTTAAACTCTTCGTAAGAACCGTCGAAAAGAAATCGCAAGGTTCGTCCACGTGAAGTTGTATTATCAATCACCTCAGCAACCAGCAGGTCATCTTCACCAAAGTAAAGTTTATTGCCTATCCTGATTTTACGGGCGGGATCCACCAATACATCCCATAGACGCTGTTCACGATTCAATTCTCTAAGAAGGAAGACTTCGATCTGTGCTCCGGTTTTTTCTTTATTACCGTAAAGTCGGGCAGGAAATACCTTTGTATTGTTGAACACCATAACATCGTCGTTTTTGAAATAGTCAACGATGTCCTTAAATATTTTGTGCTCAATTTCTCCTGTATTACGGTTTAAAACCATTAAACGAGATTCGTCTCTGTTTAAAGTCGGATGGAGAGCAATGAGTTCCTCCGGCAAATTGTACTTAAATTTTGAAAGCTTCATGGATGATGACATTTATGCGGATGTTAATATATATCATTGGCTATTAATTGTTTATCAGTTATTATCGGCTGATTTTTTAAGAAATCAGCCAGATTAATTGCCTGATTAAGGTCGTAATCTCCAACTCTTGTACGGCGTAATCCGGTGAGGTAAGCCCCATTGTTGAGTGCTTCCCCAATATCGCGTGCAAGTGCCCTAATATAAGTGCCCTTGCCGCAAATAATTCTCAGTTTTACCTCCGGAATGGAAAAACTTAGTACTTCTATCTCCTTTACTTCTAATATTTTTGGCTTTATTTCGACAGCGATTCCCTTTCTTGCATATTCGTAGGCCCGCTTACCATCAATCTTAATTGCCGAATATTCAGGAGGAATCTGCGAAATTGTCCCAATAAATTGCTTTAAAACCTCAACTAACAGATCCTTCGTCAGATAAGATGTGTCGAATTGCCTGTCCTCAGCGCTTTCAAGATCATATGAAGGGGTTGTTGCGCCAAATTTTAAAGTTGCAACGTACTCCTTTTCATCTGCCTGTAGGGAATCAATTTTTGAAGTCGCTTTACCTGTACATAAGACTAAAATTCCGGTTGCTTTGGGATCGAGTGTTCCGGCATGACCAACTTTCAACTTTTTAATTTTCAAATGTCGGCAGATAATATACCTGACTTTGTGAACCAAATCGAATGAGGTCCAGTCAAGTGGTTTATCAAAAACCAATATTTCTCCTTTTTGAAAATCGAACGTTCTTATTTCTGATTGCATCATTAATTTTTGGATCTTTACTTTTCTGATCCTGGTTTCTTCATGATTGCATAGATCTCAAAAATAAACCCAACCATTACAACGATCGGCGCAAGCGTAATTCGTTGAAAATTAAATATTTCCTTGTTAAAAACATTTAGATCGTCACTTTTACCTCCGATCATTAAAACAAATCCGACAACTATTATCAGGAATCCAATCGCCAAAAGACGAATGTTTTCTTTTCCAAGGGCAAAACCCTTATCCTCCTTGTTTTCGATGTTTATGGCCATTAAAGCAGATATTAATTCTAACCTACAAAGATAGTTCAATAAAAGAGCTGATCAAACTTCATTCGTAAAAATTTATTTACGGCGAAGTATGTGGAAATCACAGTAATAAGAATTCCGATCGCAAAAATGCCTCCGACAAGCATCGCAAGGGCAGTCGGATTTTGAAAATCGACGAACGATTTTAACTCCTTTTGATAGGAGAAAAAGATTGCCAAAAGCATGAAGCAGGCAATCAACGCCCCGTATATTCCATGCAAAGCACTTTTGGCAATAAATGGCCATCGAATAAAGGATCGCGTGGCACCCACCAATTGCATCGTGTTAATTAAAAACCGTTTCGAATAGACCGACAACCGAATTGTATTGTTGATAAGTGCTGTAAAAATGACAAACATTAACAGACAAAGCGCCAATAGAATAAAGCTTATTTTCTTCACATTTGAATTCAATTGCTTAACAAGATTCCTTTGGTAGTAAACCTCCTGAATTTCGGGATTAGTAAGCAGTTTTTTCTCAAGCATGGCCAGGCTATCGGGGTTGGCATAACTTGCATATACGGTTACATCAATTGAAGAGAGGAGCGGATTAAAACCAAGGAAATCGACAAAATCTTCTCCCAGTTCTTTCTTTAATTCAACCGCAGCACTCTCCTTGTCGACAAAGCGGGTTGATTTTATATAACTGGCCATCTCAAGATTTTTCTGAAGCTTCATAACATCCGCCTCCTTGGCATCGTCTCTTAGAATTAACGTAACACCAATGTTTTCCATCACATAGTCGGAAAGGCGTTGAGCATTGATAATCAATAATCCTAATAATCCAAAAAGGAAAAGAATCAAAGAAATACTAAGAGTGGTCGTCAGATAAGAGCTAAACAAGCTTTTCTTCAGTTTCTGAGGTTTATTTTTTGCCATAATAAAATATCGTTTGTCAAAATCTCCAAATTATTTTTTCTCAGGAAGGAGATACTTTTTTGTCAGGAGAACTGCGATCAGGAGCAAAAGAATCAACGAACACCAAAATGAGATTCTCTGCCCTGCTAAAAATGATGTCGGTTCGAATTTGAACACAATATCGTAATTTCCCTTTTGTAATAACATACTTCTTAAAACATAATCAGCCTGGAAGTGGGAAACAATCTTGCCATCTATGTAAGCGTTCCATCCCTTGGGGTAATAGATGGCAGAAAAAACAGCCAGCTGATTTCCATTTCCCTGGTAATGATAAGTCATGACATTCGGAGAATAGGAAACCAATGAGATTTTTGAACTTGAATCATTTGTCAGTGTAACTCCTGAAAGCTGATCCTGAAATTTCTTTTCGATCACGGCTTCTTTGGCAGGATCGATCAGTTTTATTGCAGCAATATCCTGATCGGCATTATCAACAATTTTGTATTTGTCAACCAGCCAGACACTCCCAAGCGCATGACTATTCAAAACTGGGGCAGCTTCAGGGCTATAGATGAAATATTTAGTATTTAGCATATTAAGTGCATTCAGCCCAAGAAATAACGAATCCATCCCTTCCTGCGATTTTACTTTGGGGAGACGTTGAGCAAGCAAAGACATTTCGTTACTGATTTGAAAATCAACCAATTCCTGGTATCGGCGCATTTTCGCACCATGATAACCTCCGATTGATTGATGATAATAGGAAGTGCTCGCATCAGCAAAAGTACCGACAGCCATGTTTAGGACCCTGTAATCGATCGCTTTATCTTTTAATACTTCGAGATCAGCGACGGTGGCTTTGTATGGATTCTTTGCTTCACGATCAGGGACAAAATTGCCATCATTTAAATAGCGTTTATCAACACCCCACATATCGATCAGGATTAAGGCTCCCAAAATCAAAATTGCTGTGTTTACCCTCAGCTTATTCTCAACCATAGCCCAAATTGCACCAGCTCCCAATAAAATAAAAATAGCTGATCTTAAAGCATCGGTTTGTAAAAGCGATTGCCGGTCGGCAATTAAGCTTTTTTGGAGCCAATCTGGAAACTGGCTATCACCTGGTGAGATAAAAGAGCCTGCAATTCCGGGAATTAAGGCGAAAATAAGTGCGATTCCGGCAGTCAATCCAACACTCCACGCCAATGGTTTAATCCATGCTTTACGATCAATTTCGCCATTCACAATCTTTTGCAATGTGAGAACAGCATAAAGCGGGACTGTAAACCCAGCAATAACCAGGATCATTGTCACCGTCCTGAATTTATTATATCCTGGGAAATAGTCAAGAAACAAGTTTGTAAATGGCATAAAATTATGGCCCCATGCGAGTGCGATCGATAGCAATGTCGCAATTACCACCCAGATTCTTACAGTTCCATTTAAGAGAAACAGTCCGAGAACAAAAAGGAAACAAATAATTGCCCCAAAATATACTGGACCTGAAGTTCCTGGCTGGGAGCCCCAATAGCCGGGAAGTTGTTTAACAAGTGTGTTTGCATTGGGAACATTGTTGCTTTTTAATACTTTGCCGGTTTCGGAGTCTTCACTGAATCCAACAGTTGATGAACCTCCATTGAAATTTGGAATAAGCAATGTAAATGTTTCACCAAGTCCATAGCTCCAACCTGTTGCATAATCCCTGTCGAGCCCGGATGTTTTATTTGCCTGGTCGTGAGTAAGTTCCGATTTTCCGCGTAACGAATACTTCCCATATTCCCAGGTTGTCCAAAGCCGGCTTGTATTTGAAGCAACAGCAAGCAGCCCAAAAGCGAGAATCACAACCGATTTTTTAAGGAATTCCGGAACCTCCTTACTCCTGATTGCCGAAATCAACTCTGTGATTCCCATGATCAGCAAAATTAGGAAGGTATAATAGGCGATTTGAGGATGATTGGCATATATCTCGAGAGCCAGGAAAATAGCAAAAACTGATCCACCAATCCACTTGTCTTTTTTAAAAGCATAATAGAACCCTGCAATAACGGGTGCCATATAACCGATAGCGACGGCTTTTGATGCATGCCCCGCAGCGATAATAATAAAATTGTAGGATCCAAAACCAAAGGCAAGCGCTCCAACTATGGCCAGCCACGGGCTTACTCCAAAAAGCAAAAGTGCAATATAAAATCCTATCAGATATAGGAATATAAAATTTATTGGCCTCCAGTTAAACAGGTTAGTGGCAGTGTAAACCGATGTAATCGCCGTCGTAGTTGGCAAAGCAATCAAATAGGAAGGCATTCCGCCAAACATCGAGTTGGTCCACAATGCCAGATCATTGCTCTTCTTGTTATAGTCAACGATCTCCTTTGACATCCCGGTATAAGTCTGAGAATCGTGCTGATTCAGCTGTTTGTTCTCTAAAACAGGTG